>ULPC01046637.1_pt1 | contig 31404 bp, 29 predicted proteins | sample 1953181 | NCBI WGS metagenome assembly ULPC01 (sample SAMEA4835620, study PRJEB28245) | human gut metagenome | biome: gut microbiome; material: fecal sample | place: Denmark | collected 2008
ATATGAAAAAAAAGCTAGAGTAACAGTTTTTGACAACAAAACAATAGATGACATTTCAAAAGAAATATTAGATAAAATAACAACATATGGATTTGAATTTTCTTTTGGTGCAAACTCACTAGAAAATTTAAAAGGATTTAATGTTATATTTAGGTCACCAAGTTGTTTACCAACAAAACCAGAATTAAAAGCAGAAGCCCAAAGAGGAGCTATTGTTACAACAGAAATAGAAATGCTTATGGAAATGTGTCCATGTAAAATGATAGGAGTAACTGGAAGTGATGGAAAAACAACAACTACAAGTTTAATAAATCATATTTTAGAAAAAGCAGGTTATAATACATTCTTAGGAGGAAATATAGGAACACCACTATTTACAAAGTTACCAGAAATGACACCAGAAGATATAGTAGTATTAGAATTAAGTAGTTTCCAATTGATGAATATGCAAGTAAGCCCACAAATTGCAGTTATGACAAATGTAACACCAAACCATCTAAATATTCACAAAGATTATGATGAATATATAGAAGCAAAAAAATGTATATTCAAAAATCAAAGCGAAGAGGATATCTTAATTTTAAATTATGATAATGAAATAACAAGAAATTGTGCAAAAGAAGCAAAAGGAAAAGTTATATTCTTTAGTAGTAAAGAAAAATTAGATAATGGATTTATAGTAGATGATGGAGTTATAAAAGAGTGTGAAGACAAAGTTAGAAAACATATTTTAAACACAGATGATGTAATACTAAGAGGTGCTCATAACTTTGCAAATATTGCCACAGCCTTAGCTGCTACAAAAACATTAGTTGATACAGACATTGCAGTAAAAGCAATAAAAGAATTCAAACCAGTCGAGCATAGAATTGAATTTGTAAGAGAAATAGGAGGAGTAAAATGGTATAATGATTCAGCAAGTTCATCTCCTACAAGAACATTATCAGGATTAAATTCATTTAAAGAAGATATAATTTTAATTGCAGGAGGATATGATAAAAATTTAGACTACACGCCACTTGCTAAAACAGTTGTTGATAAAGTAAAAACTTTAATACTAATTGGGCAAACAGCAGAAAAAATATTTGATGCAGTAAAAGAAGAACTAGACAAAGAAAATAAAAAAATGGACATATATATGTGTGATTCATTAGAGGAAACAATAAAAATAGCAAGAAAATCAGCACAAAAAGGAGAGGTTGTATTATTCTCACCAGCAAGTGCAAGTTTTGATATGTTTAAAAATTTTGCTGATAGAGGAAACAAATTTAAAAAATTAGTAAACGAAATATAACCAAAATAAAAGCTTTCTCATATTATATAAAAAATATGAGGAGGTTTTTTTATGTACGATGGAACTTATGATGAATACATAAGAAGTATTTTAGGCTATAATCAAAATGAATTATATGATTATGGCTATAATGATAATTATAGTAACTACAGGATGCAAGATAATATTACAATTGCTCAAAATTCTCAGTTAGAACAAAGCTATCCAGAAATCTATAAAGTTGTATACCCAATGGTATCAAAAAGATGTGAAAATGTAAGAGCAGAATTATCAAATGAAGAATTAGAAAAAATGACAGATGAAATATATTTTGCATTAGAAAATAAAAATGAAACACAATTAAATATAAATCTAAAAAATGATGTTAGAACAAGTAGTAGTGTAAATGCAAGAAAAGCAGATGTTAGTGCTACAGAGAGTCCAAAAAGAGAAACGAGACAATTTAATAGTGGATTAAGGGATTTGGTAAAAATATTGTTAATTAGAGAACTTTTAAACAGACCAAGACCATTTCCACCACGTCCGCCAGTTAGACCACCAATGCCTCCAGGGCCGGGACCACGTCCACCAAGACCACCAATGAGACCACCATTTGGGCCAGGGGGAAGACCACCATTTCCAAGAGAATTTGAAGTAGATAATTATGATTTATATGAAATGTAATTTGACATAATCTTGGCAATATGCTAAAATATAAAAGTAAAATATTGAAGTCATAGACAGGAGGAAAAAATATGCTTTATGAGAAATTAAAAAATCTATTATCTGAATGGGATTTATACACTTCGAAAGAAGCAGAAATACCAGAACGTATAATGAAACTCGAAAAATGGTCTATTGCTAAATCAGTTGAAATAACAATAGCTGAGATGAGAAGTAATAACGAATTAGAAAAGATTTTAGAAGAAGACAAAGAAAAAATTGAGATAATATTTAATTATCTTAGTATAATGGCTTCAACGAAGTAATGTTTTATGGGGGAGAGTATATCTCCCTTTTTTAATTAAAAAATTTCCAAAATATACAAAATTAGTTTGTATATTTTTTTATTTTTAACAAATAATAAAAACGAGAAATTTTGAAAGGTGGTTAAATAAATGAAAGTAAAAGATTGTATGTGTAATGATGTTTGCTGTGTAAAACCAGAAACAAAAATAAATGAGGTGGCAAAAATAATGAGCCAAAATCATATAGGATGTGTTCCAGTATGTGACCAAAATAATTGTATATGCGGAATTATAACAGACAGAGATATATTATTAAGAAGTGTTGCATGCGATAAAGATACTTGCCAAACAACAGCAAGTGAAATAATGTCAAAAGATGTATGCACTTGTAATGAAAGTGATGATATGACAAACGCAGAAAGCAAAATGGCAAATTATCAAGTAAGAAGACTTCCAGTATGTGATCAGAACAATCATGTAATAGGAATTTTGACATTAGGAGATTTAGCACAAAATGATGAACAATTAGGAAAACAACAAGTTTGTACAACAATAGATGAAATATGTAACTGCCATAGCAATAAAAATGCTGAATAATTTTTCAAAAGAAGCCAAAGAGCTTCTTTTTATTATGCAAAATGTATGATTAAACCAATAATTACATATACTAAAAATAGGAGAAAAATTATGATTATTGATATGTCTTATTGGACAAGAGTAGGGAAAAGAATATTATACGTAATATTAATTTTAATTGGATTAATTATTGCATTAAAATTATCAGTATTTTATATGCCATTTTTAATTGCGTTTATAATATCGCTTATAATAGAACCAGCTATTAGATTTATTATGAAAAAGCTAAAATTAACACGAAAAACAAGTTCTATTATAATATTTATAGTTGTAGCAACTGTTATTCTAGGAGGATTAGCATGGGGGATAGTAGCACTATTTTCAGAGGCTTCAAACCTATTACAAAGTCTAAATTTTTATGTTGATAAAATGTATAGTTTATTTCAAAGTTTTACAAATAGATTTGACTTTAATAAAATTCACTTTCCAAATGAAATAAATCAAGTATTACAAAATTCAACAGGAGGAATAATAAATACCGCTTCTAATTGGCTAAGAAATTCATTGACGGGATTATTAAATATAATAACCTCAATACCAACAATAGCAATATATTTTGTAGTAACAATAATGGCACTATATTTAATATGTGTGGATAAAGTATATATATTAGATCAAATAGAGCATCACCTTCCAAAAAAATGGGTGTTTAAATTAGGAACACATATAAAAGAATTAACAAAAACACTTGGAGGTTATTTAAAAGCAGAAGTAACACTAATATTAATATCTTTTATAATTTCTTTAATAGGGTTATATATATTGAAAATTGCAAAATTCAATATAGAATATCCATTACTAATGGCACTATTTATAGGATTTGTTGATGCACTTCCTATATTAGGCTCAGGAACAGTAATGGTTCCATGGGCGATAGTATCTGGATTAAATGGCGATTTAAAACTAGGAATTGCAATTATTATATTATTTGCAATAATGTCAACAATAAGACAATTTTTAGAACCTAAATTAGTCAGTAAACATATTGGAACACATCCAATTTTTACATTGATTGCTATGTATACTGGATTTAAATTCTTAGGAGTAATAGGACTATTGGTAGGGCCAATTATTTTGATTATTATTAAAAATGTTTTTGCAACCTTTATTGATGAAGGAGTGGTGAAGACTATATTTGATAAAAAATAGGGTTGCAAAGGTTGTATTTTTTATGGTATAATAATAAATATAAATTGTGATATACAGGAGAAAAATAAGATGGATGAGTTTACAGTTATTAAAGTTATGAATAAAGCTAGAATAGAAATTCTAAAAGAAAAAAATAATGACTATTCATTAAATGAGAAAATTCAAGAATATCTAAAAGATGAAGCTTTATTTTTTAAAATAAATAAAGAAAAAGCATATAAAATTTTAAAAGAAACAGGTGTGAAGGAAGAAAGATTGCAAATAGTATATGAAAAGTTAATAAGTCCTAAAACTTTCTATGATTTACTAAATAAAGGAAAAATAAAAGATGGTGATATGTTAATTATTAAATATGACATATATAATCAAAAAGATTTATTTAAAAACAAAAAATAATATTGGAGGAAAAAAATGAGAGATGAATATATAAGAAAATTTTATAATGAAGTAAAAGAAACATTAGATGGAGACTATAAAATAATATTGGAACCACCAAGAAATTTTACAGAAGAATGGATTGAATATGACCAAGTAGAATGGAAAATGGAGGAAGGTTTAGAAAAATTAGTAGAAAAACTAAAAAAAGAAGAAAGTATTAGTTTCGAAGATAAAGTTTTAGAGATTTATAAGTATATATGTTTAAATTACATATATGATGATAATGTATTATACTTTTTCAGAAAAGACACCACTGATATTAATAATATAAAATATATAGCTGTAGATTGGTATGGAAGAATAGTAGGTAAACAATGGATAGAAAATAGAAAAAAACATAACAGAAGAATTTGTTATGAATTTGCAAGATTTTATGCAAAAGCTATAAATGAACTATTAAATGGAGATACAAAATTAGAAGCATTTATGCTAGGAGATAAAGAAAATTTACATTATGTTGTAGGTCTAACAGGAGAAGAATATAGTGTTATATTAGATTTAGATGATTTTAACAATATTAAAGACCTTACAAGATTAAAACTAGGCTTGAGAATAAAAGGAATAAAAATACTTAGAGACAACTTAGGAACATTTAAAGAAGCTGTAAATAAATTCAATGAGGGCAAAAAAGATGAACTGGCAGAAATTGAAGAAGCAAAAGAAAAAATAAAAGATATAAATCTTATTGAATATTTTAATGCTGTAATAAAAATCTTAAATAGCCATAATATCGATTCACAAGGATTTTGTGAATATATAAGAGCAATTGTTGAACATGAAGGAATTGAAATAGAAAAAATATGGAAAGAAGTTAAAAATGCTGATGAAAAAAGATATGCAAGATGCATAATATTTGACTTTGAAGGAAAAACATATTTAATTGATAGCGTAGAAAAAGAATTAAGCAGAATCAACAAAGATGATTTAGATAAAAATATATTTGTCTTCAAGCCAGAAGAAAATGAATACCCATATTATGGAGGTTAAGTACTAAAAGTTTTAATAAAAAATAGGAGAAATTAAATGAGTATAAATATTGCAAAATTTAACAAATTAAATGAATTAGTAAGTCTAGAATTTCGTAGAAAACATACAATTGTATTAAATCCAGATAAAAAAGAAGATATACATGAAGAAGACATTATATATGATAAAGCAAACTGGAAAATAACAGATGAATTAAAAAAATATGTTGATGAATTATCACAAAACAATGATTTGAGTATAGAAGATAAAATTTTATATATTTATGAAAAAATATGTAAAGATTATGTATATGATGATAATTTAATATCATACATAAAAAAAATTGATGAAGATGTATTTAGTATACCAGATTGGTATGGAAGAGATGTGGACCAAGAATGGGAAAAAAATAGAGAAAACCATAACAGAAGAATTTGTTTTGAATTATCCAGATATTTAGCAAAAGCTTTAGATGAACTATTGAAAGAAAACAAAGATTATGATGTTTGTATTCTTTGGAATAAAAATCTTACACATTATTTTGTAGGATTAACTAGCAACGAATATACTCTAGCACTTGATGTAGATGATTTCTTTAATATTAAAGATCTTACAAGAGTAAAAGCAGATTTAACAATTGAGGGAATACAAATATTAGAAGATAATAAAAATAAATTTAAAAATGCATTAGAAAAATTTAATGATGGTAAAAATGAATATGCCATTAAAAAAGTAGAAGATAAAATAAATACAAATAATGTGAAATCAAAAGAAAAATTTCAAAATAAAGACCAGGCTAAAACAGAAGATGATGAAGTGAAATTTTTAGCCAAAGCAATGCAAATATTATCAGAAGAATACAAATTAGATTCTCAAGGAATGTATGAATATATGAAAGAGATAGTTGACATTAGAATTGGATCTGAGGGAAGAGAAAAAATATGGAAAAAAATAGAAGGCAATACCAATGAATCAACACGATATATAAGATGTTTAATTTTAGACATAAATAATAAAAAATACCTAGTTGATGTAGAAAATAAAGAGATAAGAGAGTTTGATGAAAAGGAACTAGAAGAAAAAAGAACAAAATTTGTACCATATAAAGAACTTTCTCGAGGCGGATTTGATTATTATGATGGAACATAAATAAGTTACGTAAACTATTGAAAAAACTTGAAAAATGTGGTATAGTATAAGTATAATACTTAAGGAGGTAATATACCATGAGAGTAGAAATTGCCACTAATTCCATTGATAAAATTAATGGAATTAAAGTAGCATTTACTCGGTTTTTCAATATTGAAGAATCTCAGATAGTTTTTCATTGTGAAAAAGTAAATTCTGGAGTATCAGAACAGCCATTTAATGAAGAAACTTATCAAGGAGCTTTAAATAGAGTTAATACTCTTATTGAAAATTCTGAGGAAGCAGATTTCTATATAAGCTGTGAAGCGGGTATAGAAGAATTTATGGGGCAATATTTAAATGTACAAGTTATTTGCATATTTAATAAGAAAACCCAGTCATATCTTTGGGGCAAGAGTGCTGGATGGCAAATTCCTTCATCTGATATTGAAGAAATTAAGACAACAAATCTTGATACTTATCTTAAAAGAAAAGGAATTACAAGCATAGAGAAGTTACTTGGACCAGATTATTCTAGAACCCAATCAATAACTGTAGCAACTGAATTAGCATTAAGTTCTGAAAATATTAAGAACTTTATCTAGTAAAACAGTATAGCAAAAAAGTGGAATAATATTTTCCACTTTTTTGCTATTTATATTTTTATAATACCCCACTAGTAGGAATATAACTATCATCAGGAGGATAAACATACTCCTCTTTAGGAGTATTAACAGCCTTTATATCAGTAATTCTAACAATAGGCATATCACCATGATATGACCCTTTAACAATTTCACCAGTAACTTCAACCCAAGTATCATTAGCAAAATTCTTTGCACTATCACACTCACACAAAAAACCAACAACAACAGACTGAGAACTAGAATTAATAATCATATTTCTAGCCAAAACAAATTGATTATCTTGTAAATCAGAAACCCTATAAACATAACCAGTAAAATTAATTTTCTTTCCAACATAATTATCAATATTTTCATGAACAGTTTTCAAAATATTAGTATAATTTTTAGCAGAAATTTTACAAACACCAGAACTGTCCAAATTATCAGAAACAGAAAAACTCTTATTAGAACCAGAAATAACCTTATAAAAAACAGTACACAAAATAATAATCATAAGAATTATAATAAAAGTAAAAAACACCTTAAAAAGCTTACTACCATTAACTTTAACATTAAAAATAAACATAGCAAATCCTCTTTCTAATTTAATTAATACAATCTATTCCAGAAAAGCAAAAATATTACAAAAAATACTTGATAAAAAAGAATATTAGTGATATAGTTACAAAGTAAAATAAACTTAGGAGGAGTATACCAATTATGAAATTATTCAAAAGTTACAGTGAAAAAGAAGTAAAAAGAGTTATGCCAATTGTAAACAAAATCAATAGTTTAGAACCAGAAATGGAAAAGTTGACAGACCATGAATTAAAAGAGAAAACAAATTATTTCAAGAAACAATTATCAGAAGGAAAAACATTAGATGATATATTACCAGAAGCTTTTGCAGTTGTAAGAGAAGCTTCTAAAAGAGCCTTAGGAATGAGACATTTCGATGTTCAATTAATAGGTGGAATTATACTACACCAAGGAAGAATTGCAGAAATGAAAACTGGTGAAGGAAAAACATTAGTTGCAACATTACCAGTATACCTAAATGCACTTGAAGGAAAAGGAGTTCACGTAATAACAGTAAACGACTATCTAGCAAAAAGAGATAGTGAATGGATGGGAAAATTATATAAATTCTTAGGATTATCAGTAGGACTAGTAATTGCAGGAATGGACCCAAATGCAAAACAAAAAGCATATGCAGCAGATATAACATATGGTACAAATAACGAATTTGGATTTGATTACTTAAGAGATAATATGGTAATCTACAAAAATCAATTAGTACAAAGAGGATTACATTATGCAATAGTTGATGAAATCGATAGTATCTTAATTGATGAAGCAAGAACACCACTTATCATTTCAGGTAGAGCAAATGAATCATCAGATTTATACAAAAAAGCAAACGATTTTGTAAGAAGACTTGAACCAAAAGTAATAATTGAAGAAGATGTTAAAGATTTTGAACAAGCAGAAGATAATGAAAAATATGATTATATAGTTGACTTAAAAGCAAAATCAGCATCATTAACACAAAAAGGTATTAAAAAAGCAGAAGAATTCTTTGGATTAGAGAATTTCAATGACCTAGAAAACTCAACATTAGTTCATCACGTAAACCAAGCATTACGTGCACATGGAATAATGAAAAAAGATATAGATTATATCGTAAAAGATGGAGAAGTTCTTATTGTTGATGAATTTACAGGACGTATTATGTATGGAAGAAGATACAACAATGGATTACACCAAGCAATAGAAGCCAAAGAAAGAGTTAAAATAGCTGATGAATCAAAAACATTAGCAACAATAACATTCCAAAACTACTTTAGAATGTATGATAAATTATCTGGTATGACAGGTACTGCAATGACAGAAGAAGCAGAATTCGAAGAAATATATAACTTAGATGTTGTATCAATACCAACAAATAAACCAATGGTAAGAAAAGATGAAAATGATGTTATATACAAAAATGAAAATGCAAAATTTAGAGCAGTAATCGAAAGTGTAAAAGAAAGTCATGCAAAAGGACAACCAGTTCTAATTGGTACAGTATCAATTGAAAAATCTGAAAAATTAAGCAAATTATTAAATGAAGCACGTATTCCTCATGAAGTATTAAATGCTAAATCACATGAAAAAGAAGCAATGATTGTTGCACAAGCTGGTAAATATGGAGCTGTTACAATAGCAACAAACATGGCAGGACGTGGTACTGATATCATGTTAGGTGGAAATAGTGAATATTTAGCAAAAGAAGAAATGAGAAAAAATAGAGTTCCAGAATACTTAATAGAAGAATCAAACACATATTATGAAACAGATGACCAAGATATATTAAGAGCAAGAGAACAATTCAATAAACTAGTAGAAAAATATGAAGAACAAATAAAAGAAGAAAAACAAAAAGTAATAGATGCTGGTGGTTTGAAAATAATTGGTACAGAAAGACATGAATCAAGAAGAATTGACAACCAATTAAGAGGACGTTCAGGACGTCAAGGAGATGTCGGAGAATCTAAATTCTATATTGGACTAGATGATGATTTAATGAAAATCTTTGGTGGAGATGCAATAACAAGAGTATACAATACTTTAGGTGCAGATGAAAATATGCCAATACAATCTAGAATGATTTCAAAAGCAGTAGAAAATGCTCAAAAGAAAGTAGAAGGTAGAAACTTTAGCATACGTAAAAACGTATTAAAATATGATGATGTTATGAATGTACAAAGAGAAATTATCTATAATCAAAGAAGAGAAGTATTAGATGGAAAAGACATTCACGAAAACATAGTAAATATGATTACAACAATAGCAGAAGAAACAGTATCAACATATATTGAAGGTGAAGATGGAAAAGCCGTAAATGCTGAATCTTTAAATACAGAAATATCAAATATTTTTGGTATAGATATGGCTGAATTTATAAATACACACGAAAAAGATTCAAATGCAATAGTAGAAGAATTAGAAAAACAAGCTATAGAAAAATACCAAGCTAAAGAGGAAGAAATAACATCTGAAAAAATGAGAGAACTTGAAAGAGTTGTAATGCTTAAAGTTGTTGATGAAAAATGGATGAACCATATAGACAGTATGGATGAATTAAAAAATGGTATCGGTTTAAGAGCATATGGACAACAAGACCCTGTCGTAAAATATAGAACAGAAGGAATGGATATGTTCGAAGAAATGGTTGCTAATATCAAATTAGATGTTGTTAAAATTCTTATGAATATTAGAAAACAAAATGGTGATGTTAAAAGACAAGAAGCAGCAAAAATTACTGGTGCAGCATTAGAAGCTATAAATAGTGTTGATGGAGGAAAGAAGATAAATACTCCTGAATATAGCCAAACAGTTGTAAATGAAGGACCAAAGATTGGTAGAAATGACCCATGCCCATGTGGAAGTGGTAAGAAATACAAGAATTGCTGTGGAAAATAATTCATAATTCAAAGAAGCCCTTTTTAATAAGGGCTTTTTATAAAAGGAGATGTATATAAATGGAAAAAAGTAAAAAAACAATAATCATAATAACAATATTAATTATATTAATAATACTATTAGGAGGATATATTATATATGATAAAATAAATTCTAATAGTAATCCAAACACAAACATTAACGAAATAGAAGAAAAAGAAACATCAATTAACAATACAAATACAACAAAAGAAACTGCAAAAGACACTATAAAAATTTACACAGACAAAGAATATGTATATGATGCAGAATATACAAAAAATGTATCTACAGACACATATACTACATTATATAATGAAACATATAATGTAAAAGATATAGTTGTACCATATATAAATATTAATTCAAAATATGCAGAAGAATCAAATACAGAAATTAAAAATGTGTTTGATTCAGCAATCAACATTTTTAAAGAAGGTATATCAGAAAAGATTGCATATGTAGATAAATGTAATTACGAAAAATATCAAAAAGATGATATACTTTCAATTGCACTAACATATGGAGTTGGTGGAACAGATGTTGTTAATCCAGAATATTATACATATAATATAAATTTGAAGAATGGAAAAGAAGTAACATATAATGAAATTTGTACATTGCTAGGTTATGATTCAAATAATATAGAACAAAAAGTAAAAGAAACAATAACAAATGTGATGAAAGAGAAAATGGCTCAATTCGAAAACACAGATTTCAATACATATAATAATAAAAGTGTTGAGAATTATAAAAAATCAGTTGATAATAATACTTTAAAATATTTTATTAATGAAAAGGGAAGGTTATCAGTAGTTGTAAAATTGAGTATTCCAGCAGGAGATCAAGAATTTAATACAATTATAGAAATTTAATTGAAAAGAGAGCATGAAGGTACAAGCTCTCTTTTACAAAATTATGCTAAATATCATTTTTGATTTAAAATTATAAAGGAGAAAAAATCATGAAAGAAAATCAAGCAAATCTATGGAAAAAATTGTAAAAAAATTAACCGAAATGAATTTAACTATCTCTACAATGGAAAGCTGTACAGGAGGAGGTATATCAAACGAAATAACCAATATTTCAGGAGCATCATCTATATTTAGAGAAGCATATGTTACATATAGTAATGAGGCAAAAATAAAACAAGGGGTGTCAAAAGATATAATCGAAAAATACACGTTTTACAGCCCAGAAGTAGCAATCGAAATGGCTAGAACAGTAAAACAAAAAGCATCTTCTAATATTGGGATTGGTGTTACAGGTCAACTTGGAAGAATTGATCCTAATAATCCAGTTGATAAATTAAATGTTGTATGGTATGCAATTATTAACAACAAAAATGAAACTTTAGTACAAGAAGTACATATAGCCGATGCCAAAAGAGAACAACAAAAAGAAATTTTATTAGAAGATATTGCAAAAAACATTTTAAAATGTTTATAAGGAGAAAAAATGAATAAAAAATTCAAACAAAGATTACTACTAATAATCATAACAATTATATTATCGATAATAAATATACTATTAACTATAAATTATTCAAATGCAGAAACCAGTATTAATATAAACGAATATATAGAATTTACAATAAACTTTGATAAACCAATAATAACCTCAGACTTTTCAATATCATACGATACAGAAAAATTAACATATATAGGCTCATCAACAGAAAATCTAAAAACAAACTACCTTCAAGAAAATTCAAAATTATATTGCAATTATTATGACATAAACAAAGTTGGAACAAACACAATAACACTAAAATTCAAAGCAAATAAAGAAACAAACAAAACACAAATAAAAGTAACAAACATAACAGCACATACTAATACAGAAGAAAAACAACTACAAGATTTAATTGAAAATGTAAAAATTGTAAAGCAAACAGAAAATAATCCAGAAAAACCAAACGAGATAGAAATAACAAATAATACAATAAATAATACAACAAATTCAAATACAGAAACGAATAATACAACACAAATAAAAGATAACACAATATCAACAATACCAATACCTAAAACAGGCTTAGGATTAGACTTGATGTATATAGTAGTTATAATAATAACAATATTGCTATGTAGATTAATTATAAAAAATGAAAACTTTACAAAAGGAACAAAAATAACCTTAACAACCATCATTATTTTATTAGGAATAATAGCGCTTTCAAGTAGATATGTATTTACTAAAAATGAAGATAAAATACTAATAAATAAAAACGAAAAAAATATATTAATAGTTCTTTCAACATCAAACGAAAATAGAAATATAACTACACAAGATTTTAAAGAAAAAACAAAGGCAACATCAATAACATCTAATAATGGACAAATAGTTAAAACAGGAGAAATAGCAACTTTTAAAAACAATGAAAAATACAATATAAATATTTATGGAGACGAAAATTCAAATGGAATTATTAATTCCTCAGATATATATGAATTAATATTAAAAGAAAATGTTGATATAAATAAAATAGAAGAAATAAGCAATTTCATAATAAAAAAAGAAGAATTTAAAAACTATTCATCATTACCATCTGGTTATGAAGAATTTAACGAAAATTCAATAGTAACGCCAAATACAACTCCATTAACACCTGCAACAGACAGGTATAAATCAATAAAAAATATAGAAGAATTAAAGAAAGTAAATGCAAAAATAGGGGATAAATATAAAACCTTAGGTTACTATGAAGAAAATGATGGTGGGGAAGGAAGATATGATATTATTGAAAATAGCAATGATATAAAAGTAGATAATGGATTATATATTCAATTAGAAAATGGATTAATAGCAAAACTCGCAATTATAAATAATACTGTTAATGTAAAACAATTTGGAGCAAAAGGAAATAAAGTTAATGATGATACAACATATTTAAATACTGCTTTCAATTCAAAGGTTACAAATATAGAAATTCCAATAGGTGAATACAAAATTACAGATGTTATAAACATATCAACTAAAAACACAAATGTAATAGGAAATGCAAGTACAATTTTTACAGACAATGACTATAAACCAAAGAAATATAGTGAATTTCTATTTATTATGGGGACAGATAATTGCAATATAAATAATTTAAAAATCGAAGCTAGAGAAACTCAAAATTTAGAAAATTTATATAGTGCACAAGTGTATATTGGTGCTTCAAATATCAAAGTACAAAATTGTTCATTTAAAGTTCCAGAAACAACCAGCAATGAACATGGTTATAACAATATAGATTTATATACTGCTTGGCATGATGTTTTAATAGATAATTGTGAATTATATTTAGCAAATGACGCAAAATCTGGTGGATGTATATGGGTAAGAGATTTGTTCAATAGAGGTGCAAGTAATTTAGCATTTACAAATAATAAATGTTATAAGAAAACGCATGATGAAATTTTAGCAGTATTTATGGGAACTATTGAAAATGTAAATATTTTAAATAATACATTTACAATGGTGGAAAGTCAAGATCCAAGTACTATGGCGTTTACATTTGGTTCAGGTTCAAGCAAAAAAGCTGATAATATCAAATTTGAGGGAAATACAGTTGATGTAAAAACAACAATGGACTTATTTGTTTCTAGAAATACAAACAATTTAAGTATTAAAAATAATAAAATGAAATTCGAAAGAATAACTACAAAAACGAACACATTTGTTATGTATTTTCCAGAAAACAATGTTCAAGATGCTATTATAGAAGATAATGAAATAGAGATAAAAAATAATACTGGAACTGCAATAAATGGATTATTGTCATCAAACTCAAAAAATATTACATTTAATAAAAATAAATTGAATGTACATAGCAATGTTTCAGAAGCTTTCTCAGGAGGAATGATTAATACAAATAATAATATAACTTTTAATGGAGAAGTTAATATTTTGGTAAATAAACCTAGAGAATATAATGGAAATAATATTACTTTTAATAATAGAATAGGAGCAATTGTTCAATATTATGTTGGTGCTATTGATTGGAATAGTAATATAAAAAATAATATTTTTGAAAGTAATTTTGAAGAAACTGAAGCAGATAGGAAATCTATAATTTTAATGTTTAATGGTGGAAGTTTAAATAATCATCTTGTTACTTTTGATGGTAATACTGTAAAATATGATAAAGGAAATACTAAAGCTAATTTGATATATCTTTTGAATTTACAAGACCAAACACCTCAAACAATTAATATTACAAATAACACTATATCAGGTTATAGAAGCGGATGGAAGAGTCCAGGACAAATAGAGCATATTTTAAAAATAGAAAATAATTAAAAAATTAGGCAGACTTAAAAATCAAGTCTGCCTTTTTGTCGTTTAAAAATAATTATCTTATTTATTTTTATCATTATTAAAACCTGCATAACTTATTAGTCCAACTGTAGCAGAAGCAATTAATAAAAAGATGATTAAATAAGAAATAGAAGTATCTCCTGTTTTAGGAGAAGAAGGATTTGGCTTAGTAGTTGTTGTTTCTTCTTCAGAATAAATTTCTGTAGTTCTAGGCACAGTCTGTATTTCTTTTTCTCTTTCAGTTACTTTAGTTGTCTCTTCTTTAGAAATACTTTCTGTTTCAGAAGGCGTAGTTTCTTCTTTGGATACACTCTCTGTTTCAAAAGGAGTGGTTTCTTCCTTAGATATACTTTCAGTCTCTGAAGGAGTAGTTTTTTCATGAGTTACACTTTCTGTCTCAGATGGTGTAGTTTCTTCTGGAGAAGAAGTTTCTTGTTTAGAAGAAGTAGTTTCCTCTGGAGTAGATGGTTCTTCAACGTTTTCATCTCTAAAAGTAACCTGATGAAGTTCTCCATTATTTCCAGCAATATTAGAAATAATCTGACCATTCAAATTTCCAGCAGCCTGATAAACATTAGCATTAGGAGCTACAATAATACCAAGCATTTCTTCATTTATTGTTATATTACCAGCAAAATCACCAAAATTCCATATAATATATGAAGACTTTGGGTTAAACTCCGTAGGGACCTTAACATTTAAAGAAAATGCTTTATTGATATTAATATCTTTTGGAGCTGAACTTGAGAAGATAACATTCACAATAACAGTAACACCTGGATTTGAATTTATCAAATTTCCAAAAGCTCCTTCGTTATTAAGTATCTCATTATAGTCAATGTTTATAGATATAACATCACCTTTTGAAACAATACCATTTTCTAATAAGCTATTCACACTCTGAAAAGAATTAGTGCTATTTTCAAAAAAGCTAGTATCAGCAATTGATTTAATCGCAGAACCTGTTTTTGAGATATTATCCAAAGTATTTAAAATCATCTTTTCATTTTTTTTAGTATCTTTCTCAGATAAGCTAATGGCAGAAATATTATTAGAATAACCACCATTTATAATAGTTTGATTTCCATTAGGTTTAGTAATCTGGATTTTTGAACCAAGAAAAATCTTACCATTATCACTTAACTGAATTGAAGCTGTAGTATTTCCAACATAACTGTAATCATCAGGATTTAAGTCCTTAACTCTGGTAATGACCAAAGATGTAGGTACATTAACATTATTTACAATAATATTACCTTCTATGTGGTTTGTCCGAGCAATTTCATTTGCATAAACAACACAACCTTTTGTTGTTTTAAGTAAATTTAAAAAAGTGTGTATCTTATTAATTTCGATTGAAGAAAGTGCATTTCCACTTGAATCAACGTATTTTATCTTATTATTCTGTGTAGTACCAGCAGAAATTGTTTCTGCACTAGTCGTTCTTATTACTTTTGTAATTGCTGTTTGACTAGCAATTACAGTAATTAATAATAAAAACGAAAGAAAGGTTAATAAGCACCGTTTTTTCATAAAAATACCTCCTTTATTTTAAACAACAGGCATATTAAATATTCATTAAAGTAAAGAATATAAAATAAGCCTTAGTCAATAAAATATCAATTACAATATATGAATTAACCTATAGAAAAATTCCCAAAACATAAAATTTATATTTTTGTACTGACCTTCCAGTCTAAAGACTAATCTAAAAAATTATGTTATAAAATAAATCACAAAACAAAGATAAAAAATAAGGAGAATATAAAAATGAGTGAAAAATTATATGAAACAATAGAAATAAGTAACTTGAAAGATATGTTAAATAAAACAAAAAATATATACGGTGAAAAACCAGCATACAAAATAAAACAAGAAGAGGGTAAATATAAAATAATCACACACAAACAAGCAAGAGAAATGGTAGATGCTTTGGGAACAGCATTAATAGACTTAGGTTTAAAAAATAAAAGAATAGCGATAATAGGCGAAAACAGATATGAATGGGAAATAGCATATTTATCAATAGTATGTGGAACAGGAATTGTAGTTCCACTTGATAAAGCATTACCAGAAAATGAACTAGAATCATTAATAGAAAGATCAGAAATAGAGGCAATATTTTATTCAAAAAAATATGAAGAAGTATTAACAAAAATAAAATATAACGAAAACAACAAATTAAAACATCTAATTTCAATGGATAATACCAAAAATACAGACGGAATTTATTCACAAGTAGAATTAATTAACAAAGGAGAAAAATTACTTAAAAATGGAAATAGAAGCTTTATAGATGCAAAGATAAATAATAAAGAAATGAGCATAATGTTATTCACATCAGGAACAACCTCACAATCAAAAGTAGTAGCACTATCTCATAAAAATATATGTTCAAACTTAATGGATATAGGAAGTATATTAGATGTAACTACAGAAGATACACTATTATCAATTCTTCCAATTCATCATGTATTTGAATGTACAGTAGGTTTCTTATTTTCATTATATAAAGGAGCACAAACAGTATTTTGTGATGGAATAAGACATGTAGTAGAAAATTTAAATGAATATAATGTAACAGTGATGGCATGTGTTCCAGGAATTTATGAACGAATATTTGAAATGATAAAAAAGCAATTAGATAAACAAGGAAAACTAGAAGAAATAATACAAAAAGAAAAAGAATTAAAAAATGTAACTATGCAAGAACGTAAAAAAGCTTTTAAAGATATACATGATATGTTAGGAGGAAAAATCAAGCTATTTATTAGTGGTGCTGCATCATTAGATCCTAAAATAGAAGAAAAATACAGATTATTAGGAATAAATCTAGTGCAAGGATACGGTCTTACAGAAACATCACCAGTAGTAGCAGTAGGAACAAACAAAGAACATAAAATAGGTTCAATAGGAAAATCTGTTCCAAGTGATGAAGTAAAACTAGTTGATGTAAATCAAGATGGAATAGGAGAACTTGTTGTAAAAGGGCCAAACGTAGCACTTGGTTATTATAATAATGAGAAAGCAACAAGAGAAGCTTTTGATGGAGAATGGTTCCATACAGGAGATTTAGCCAAAATAGATGATGAGGGTTACATATTTATATGTGGAAGAAAAAAAAGTGTTATTGTCTTGAAAAATGGTAAAAACATATTTCCTGAGGAGATGGAAAATCTAGTTAATAAAATTGAAGGAGTAAAAGAGTCTTTTATATTTGGAAAGCAACAATCAGAAGATAAAGAAAATATAAAAATAAATGTAAAAATTGTTTATGATAAAGATATTATGAAAAATGTATATAATGCAAAAACAGAAGCAGAAATCAAGAAGGCACTTTTAGATAAAGTAAAAGAGATAAATGCACAAATACCAAAATATAAAGCAATAAGAGGAATGTATATAACAGAAGAACCACTAATAAAAACAACAACAAATAAAATAAAAAGGCAGGACAATTTAAATGCAATCAAATAATTTTATTTTTTATAAAAAAATAGATTCAACACAAAATGAAATTTGGAGATTAATAGAAAGCAAAACGATAAAAAATAAAACATTAATAATGGCAGATATTCAAACAAATGGAAAAGGAACACATGGTAGAATTTGGCATACAGACGAAGAAAAAAATATAGCATTTTCTTACTATATAGAAACAAATTGCAAGTCAGAAAATCTAGAAGGAATAACAATAGAAATTGCTCAGATTCTAGTAAAAATATTTAAAGAATTTTATGGCATTAAACTAGATATAAAAAAGCCAAATGATATTATGATTAAAGATAAAAAAGTTGGAGGAATATTAACAGAAAGCAAAGTAAGTTCAGAAATAGTAAAATTTCTAGTTATTGGCATAGGAATAAATACAGAAAAAATGAATTTTACTGATGATATTAAAAATATAGCAACCTCAATAAAAAAAGAATTTGGAATAGAAGTTGATAGAAAAAAGATTATAACCAATTTTTGTGAAGAATTTGAGAAAACACTTATAAGGAGAATTAAAAAATGAAAATAGGATTTTTATTTCCAGGGCAAGGCTCTCAAACACTTGGTATGGGAAAAGATTTATACGAAAAATATGATAAAGTAAAACAAGTATATGACAAAGTAAATCAAATAACAGGAATTAATATAAAAGAAATATCTTTCAATGGCCCAGAAGAAGAACTAAACAAAACGCAAAATACCCAACTTGCAATACTTACAGAAAGTTTAGCAATATTGGAAGTTCTAAAAATCAAAAATATAAAATCAGATATGTCAGCTGGATTAAGTTTAGGTGAATATACAGCATTAATAGATGATAATATTTTTGATTTTGAAACTGGTGTAAATCTAGTAAAACAAAGAGGACTAATAATGCAAGAATTTACTCCTAAAGGTAATTGGAAAATGGCTGCAATACTTGGATTAAATGAGAATAAGGTAGAAGATATTTGTAAAGGAATTAAAGACGGGTATGTGATACCCGCAAATTATAATACAAAAGGTCAAGTTGTTATTTCAGGTGAGGAAGAAGCGGTTCTTAAAGCCGGAGAATTAGCAAAAGAAAATGGAGCAAAAAAAGTAAGTATATTAAATACGGCTGGACCATTTCATACTGAAAAATTAAGAGAATGTTCTAAAAAATTGAAAAAAGAATTAGAAAACATAAAAAGCAATACAAAGAATTCAAAAGTTGTAAAAAATATAAACGGAAAATTATATACTCAAAATGATGATATTGTTCAAATATTATCAGAGCATATTTGCAATCCGGTAAAATTCACTTCATGTTTACAAAAAATGTATGACAATGGAATAGATACTTTTATAGAAATAGGACCAGGAAAGACATTAAGTAGTTTTGTTAAAAGAATGAAATTTGAAAAGCCAATAAAAATAATGAATATTAACAATGTAGAAAATTTAGAAGAAGTAATTAAGGAGGTAAAAACAAATGAATAAAGTTGCTTTTATAACAGGTGCAACTAGAGGAATTGGAAGGCAAATTGCAATAACACTTGCTAAGGAAGGTTTTGACATTGCGATTAACTATAGAAAAGAAAATGAAGATTTAATAGAAACCAAAAAATTGGTAGAAGCTCAAAATGCAAAATGTTTTACTGTTCAAGGAGATGTTTCTAGTTTTGAAGATTCAGAAAGAATGGTTAAAGATATTATAGAAGAATTTAATCATATTGACATTTTGGTTAATAATGCTGGAATAACAAAAGATATGCTTCTTATGAGAATGAAAAAAGAGGATTTTGAAAGTGTTATTGGTGTAAATCTTGTTGGTACTTTTAATATTACTAAAAATGTAATTCCATATATGATGAAAAATAGAAGCGGAAGAATTATTAATGTTTCATCTGTTGTTGGAATAAGTGGAAATGCAGGTCAGACAAATTATTCAGCATCAAAAGCAGGAATAATAGGTTTTACAAAAAGCCTAGCAAAAGAAGTTGGAAGTAGAAATATTCTTGTAAATGCAGTTGCACCAGGTTTTATTGAAACACAAATGACAGATGTTTTAAAAGAAGAAGTTAAAGAAGAAATAAGCAAGACTATACCATTAAAAAGAATGGGAACTGTAGAAGATGTAGCAAATGTTGTTAAATTTTTAGCTTCAAAAGATAGTTCATATATAACAGGTCAAGTCATTAATATTGATGGTGGTATGTTAATGTAGTAATAGAGAAAGGAAGATTTATAATGGAAAGAAGAGTTGTTATAACAGGCTTAGGAGCAATTACACCAATTGGTGAAAATGTAAATGAAACATGGGAAAGTATATTAAATAAGAAATGTGGTATTGATAATATTTCTTTATTTGATTCTACTAATTTTAAAACAAAGTTAGATGCTGAAGTAAAAAACTATAATCCTCTAGATTACTTTGATTTAAAACAAAGTAAAAGATTAGATAGAGTATCACAATTTGCAATTATTGCAGCAAGAGAGGCAGTTACTTCAAGTGGAATAACAAAAGAAAATACAGATTTTAATAGAGTTGGTATCTTTGTAAGTTCTGGAATTGGAGGATTAAGAACAATTCAAGAACAATGTGATGTCAATTTTGAAAAAGGAAATAAAAGAATTTCTCCAATGTTTATACCAATGTCAATAGCAAATATGCCATCTGGTAACATAGCTATCGAATTTGGCTTCAAAGGAGAATCAATGAGCATTTTAACAGCTTGTAGCTCTTCTACACATGCAATAGGTGAAGCATATAAAACAATAAAATTAGGTGAAGAAGATGTTATTTTAGCAGGTGGAACAGAAGCAGCAATATGTGAAGTAGGAATAGCTGGATTTGAAAATATGAAAGCATTATCAAGTAGCACAGATAAAAATAGAGCAAGTATTCCATTCGATAAAGAAAGAGATGGTTTTGTAATGGGAGAAGGTGCAGGAATAGTTGTTTTAGAAGAACTAGAACATGCACTAAAAAGAAATGCAAAAATCTATGGAGAGATAATAGGATTTGGAGCAACAACAGATGCATATCATATTACATCACCTTGTCCAAATGGAGAATGTGCTGCAAAAGCAATGTCAAGAGCAATAGAAAATGCACATATATCAGAAAAACAAATTGATTATATAAATGCACACGGAACATCAACACATCTAAACGATTCAATAGAAACAAAAGCAATAAAAACGATACTTGGAAACGAAACAAAAGTAATGGTAAGTTCAACAAAAGGAAACACAGGCCATTTATTAGGTGCAGCAGGTGCAGTAGAAGCAATAATTTGCACAAAGGCACTTGAAGAACAAATAGTACCACCTACAATTAATTATAAAGAAAAAGATGAAGAATGTGATCTAGATATAGTTCCAAATGAATCAAGAAAAACAGAATTAAATATAGTGATGTCAAATTCTTTAGGATTTGGAGGACACAATGGAAGCATAATTTTAAAAAGATGGAATATGGAGGAATAAAAAATGGAATATAAAGAAATTAAACAATTAATGGAAGATATGGAAAATTCAAGCCTATCATCTTTAGATATAAGTTTACCAGATGGAACTAAAATAAGTATACAAAAAGAAAATAATGAAGAAACTAAAAATTATACAGTTCAAAGTTCAAAAACTGTTAAAATCGAAAATAACGAAAAAGAAGAGCAAAAAATATTTGAAAGTAAAACAAGTAATAATGAAAATAGAAAAATAGTAAAAGCTCCAATGGTAGGAACCTTTTATTTAAAACCTTCTCCAACATCTGAGGCTTATGTAGAAATAGGGAAAACAGTAAAAAAAGGTGATACACTTTGTATAATAGAAGCAATGAAATTGATGAATGAAATCGAATCAGAATTTGATGGAAAAATTATAGAAATATGTGTAAAAGATGGAGAAGCCGTTGAGTATGGAAAACCATTATTTGTTATAGAATAGAAAGGATTTTTAAATGTTAAGTAAAGAAGAAATAAAAAAAATAATTCCACAAAGAGAACCATTTTTAATGATAGATGAAGTTGAAAGTTTTGAGCCTGGTCAAAGTGCAACAGCATATAAAAATGTAGATAAAGAAGAGTGGTATTTTAAAGGACATTTCCCGGATAATCCAATAATGCCAGGAGTTTTAATTGCCGAGTCATTAGCTCAAACAGGTGCTGTTGCAATTCTTTCAATGGAAGAAAACAAAGGGAAGAATGCATTGTTTGGCGGAATTGATAAGATGAAGTTCAAAAAAATGGTTGTACCAGGTGATAGATTAAAGTTAGAAGTTAAAATAATTAAGAGAAAAGGTCCTATTGGTATAGGTGAAGGCATTGCAACAGTGGATGGAAAAGTAGCAGCTAAAGGAGAATTTACTTTTGCAATAGTTTAATAAAGAAAGGTAAGTGAAACAAAATTGAATAAAATATTAATCGCAAATCGTGGAGAAATTGCAGTTCGTATAATTAGAGCATGTAAAGAAATGAATATTAAAACTGTTGCTGTATATTCTGAGGCAGATAGGGAGGCTTTGCATACTAAATTAGCAGATGAAGCCATTTGTATAGGCCCTGCAAATTCAAAACAAAGTTATTTAAATATAAAGAATTTGATTGAAGCTGCAAATATTACTAAGGCTGATAGCATTCATCCTGGCTTTGGTTTTTTATCTGAGAGTTCTCAATTTGCTAAAATTTGTGAGGAGTCTAATATAAAATTTATTGGACCTAGACCTGAAGTTATCGATTTGCTGGGCAATAAGTCTAATAGTAAAGAATTAATGAAAAAAGAAGGTATTCCAGTTATTCCAGGTTCTGATGGTAGTATTAAAGATTTGAAACAAGCTATTTTAGTATGTGAAGATATAGGATATCCTGTGTTGTTAAAAGCTGCTGCTGGTGGTGGTGGAAAAGGGATTAGATTGGTTAATTCTTTTGAAGAGCTAGAAAAAAATTATAATATTGTTAAACAAGAAGCTAAAAATTCATTTAATGATGATGAAATTTACATAGAAAAATATATAAAAGAGCCAAGACATATAGAAATCCAAATTTTAGCGGATGAACATGGAAATATAGTTCATTTAGGAGAAAGAGATTGTACAATACAAAGAAATCATCAAAAATTAATAGAAGAAACACCATCAACTATAATTGATGAAAAGCTAAGAAATAAAATGGGGAATATTGCTGTAAAGGTTGCTAAAATAGCAGGTTATACAAATTGTGGTACAGTAGAATTTTTAGTAGACCATGACAAGAATTTTTACTTTATGGAAATGAACACAAGAATTCAAGTAGAACATGGAATAACAGAAATGAGAACTGGTATTGATTTAGTAAAAGAACAGATAAGAATAGCAGCTGGAGAAAAGCTAAAATTTAAACAAAAAGAAATTGAATTTAGAGGTCATTCTATAGAATGTAGGATAAATGCAGAAAATCCTAGTAAAAACTTTATGCCATCACCTGGAAAAATAAAGGAAATAAATCTTCCAGGTGGAAATGGTATAAGAGTAGATACAGCAATATATAATGGCTATACAGTTCCATCAAATTATGATTCAATGCTTGCTAAAATAATAGCATATGGAACAAATAGAAATGAAGCATTAAGTAAAATGAAACGAGCTTTGGAAGAATTAGTAATTGATGGAATAGAAACAAACAGAGACTTTTTATTTGAAATCATAAAAAATCCAAACTTTATTAGAGAAAAATTTGATACATCATTTATTGAAAAAGAGATGTTTAAAGGAGATAAATAGTATAAATGGTAGTAGATAAAATAAAGAAAAGAGAAAGTAAAAATTTAAATAATACAAAATCCAAAGTTGACATTCCAGTAGGAAAATGGGTAAAATGCAATAAGTGTAAAGAAATATTATACAAAGAAACAATTAGAGAAAATTTAAACATTTGTCCTAATTGTGGCAATTATTTTAGAATGCATATTAATAGAAGATTGGAAAGTATTATAGATGAAGGAACTTACAAAAGATTTGAATTAAATATAGAAACTAACAATCCGTTAAATTTAGAAGATTATCCTAAAAAACTAAAAGCCTTAAGAGAAAAAACAGGATTAGAAGAAGCAATTGCCTGTGGTACTGGTAAAATAAATGGAGAAGATGTAGTGATTTGTATAATGGATAGTGGTTTTCTAATGGGAAGCATGGGAGCTGTTGTAGGGGAAAAAATTACATATAGTATAGAAGAAGCCATAAGACTAAAATTACCAATTATAATATTTTCGGTATCTGGTGGTGCAAGGATGCAAGAAGGAATAATATCACTTATGCAAATGGCTAAAACAACAGCAGCACTTACAAAATTTGATGAGGCAGGTTTATTATACATATCAGTATTAACAGATCCAACATATGGAGGAGTTACTGCATCATTTGCAAGTTTAGGAGATATAATACTTGCAGAGCCAGGTGCAATGATTGGATTTGCAGGTCAAAGAGTAATTGAACAAACAATAGGTGAAAAACTACCTGAAGGATTTCAAACAGCGGAATTTCTACTTGAACATGGATTTATTGATAAAATAGTAAAAAGAGAAGATATGAAAGAAACACTATATAAATTAATTTGCTATCACAAAGGAGGACAACATAATGAAAAATAAAAAAGAAATATCAGCATGGGAAAAAGTAGAAATAGCAAGAAATCCAAAAAGGAAAACATCACTTGAATATATAGAAAAAATATTTGATGAATTTATAGAATTACATGGAGATAGAAATTTTAAAGATGATAAAGCAATAATTTGTGGTTTAGCCAAAATAGACAATATTCCATTTACAATAATTGCAGAGCAAAAAGGAAGAACAACAAAAGAAAACATAGAAAGAAATTTTGGAATGCCAAATCCTGAAAGTTATAGAAAGGCAATAAGATTTATGAAACAAGCAGAAAAATTCAAAAGACCAGTAATAACTTTCATAGACACAAAAGGAGCTTACCCAGGCATAGAAGCAGAAGAAAGAGGGCAGGGGGAGACTATAGCAAAATCAATGTTTGAAATGGCAAGATTAAAAGTTCCGGTAATTTCAATAGTAATTGGAGAAGGTTCATCAGGAGGAGCTTTAGCCATAGGAGTTGCAAATAAAGTATTCATGCTAGAAAATGCAATTTATTCAATATTGTCACCAGAAGGATATAGCAGTATTTTATGGAAAGACCCGAGCAGATATAAAGAAGCAGCAGAAAAAATGAAATTAACTGCAAAAGATTTATATGAGTTAAATGTAATTGACAAAATAATACCTGAAAAAAATGAAATATCAGAAGAAAACTTTTCAAAAACATCAGAAATATTAAAAAAAGAAATTATCAAAGAAATCAAAAAATCAAATAAAATGACATCAGAGCAAATAGTAGAAGAAAGATATAAAAAATTTAGAAACATAACGAGTTTTAATGTTATTTAAAAATACCATTTTAAATGGTTTTTCAAGGAGGAAAAAATGTTATTAGAAAACAAAAAAATATTAATAATGGGTATAAGAAATAAATGGAGTATAGCTTATGGAATAGCGAAATCTGCATATGAAAATGGAGCACAATTAATATTTACATATATGAGAGAAGAAAACAAAGAAAAAATAGAAGAATTAATATCAGAATTTAAAGGAAGCAAAGCTTATGTATTAAATGGGGCTTCAGAAGATGAATTAGTAAAGCAAACATTCGAAAAAATAAAAGAAGAAAATGGCAAAATAGATGGTTTGGTGCATGCAATAGCAAATGCAAAAACAGAAGATTTACACAACGATTTTATATATACCAGCAAAGAAGGATTTTCACATGCCTTAGATGTAAGTAGTTATTCATTTGTACTAGCAGCAAGAATTGCAAAAGAAATAAATTTATTAAATGAAAATGCAAGTTTAGTAACATTAACATATTATGGTTCAACAAAAGTTTTAAATGGTTATAATGTTATGGGAGTTGCAAAAGCTGCTCTAGAATCTAGTGTAAGATATTTAGCAGAAAATTTAGGAAAAGAAGGAAAAAGAGTAAATGCAATTTCTGCAGGTCCAATAAAAACACTTTCAGCAAAAGGAATAAAAGACTTTTCTTCAATTTTAACGGTTGTAGAAGAAAAAGCACCATTGCATAGAAATGTAACAACAACACAAGTAGGGAATGTAGCTACATTTTTGTTAAGTGATATGTCTGATAGTATTACTGGCCAAGTTCTTTATGCTGATAGTGGGTATAATATAATGGGAATTTGATTAATTTTAAAATGTGTGATATAATAAGTAAGCATTAAAAATTTTTACATTAGGAGGGCAAAATATGAATAGCACTATGATTACTGCTAAAATAAGTAATGGATGTTTATCATTATTAAAATCTGTAGAAAATGAAGAAAGTGATGAAAAATTTATATCAAAAGCTATTTGCTTAGCATATGAATTAAACATTTTTTTATCCTTTTACAGGCTTAATAATGATATAATCATCACACTAAAAAGCTATGATTATGCAGCACTTGAAAATATTGCTGAAAAAATAACAAATTTTCAAGATTAAGTAGAAATGTCCTAAGAATGGGGTAAGCTATTTTGCTTCCCCTAATTTTTTATAAGAGGTGATAAATTTTATGTTAGACTTAGAAGAAACAATAAGAAACTTAAATCAATTAAAACAGAAATTAGAGAATTTAGGTGTTTCTCTTTGACATACAAAAATTAGAAAACGAATTAGCAGAATTAGAAAAAGAAACTAGCAATCCAGATTTTTGGAATAATAGTGAAAATACTCAAAAAGTACTAGCAAAAATAAAAAAAATCAAAAGCAAATATACTAAATATAAAGAACTTGAAAAAGAAATAAATAATTTAATAGAATTAGCCGAAATGGTAAAATTAGAATATGATGAAGAACTAGCAATAGATGTTACAAAGAATTATAAAAAACAAGAAAAGGACTTAGAAAAACTAGAACTAGAAACGTTGTTTTCAGGTAAATATGATTCTAATAATGCAATAGTAACAATTCATCCAGGAGCTGGAGGAACAGAGTCTCAGGATTGGGCTGAAATGCTATATAGAATGTATACAAGATGGGCTACTAAAAACGAATATGAAGTAAAAGAATTAGATTATTTAGAGGGAGAAGAAGCAGGATTAAAAAGCGTAACCTTTGAGATTATTGGAGAAAATGCATATGGCTATATGAAATCAGAAAAAGGTGTACATAGATTAGTTAGAATTTCGCCATTTGATGCAGGGGGGAGAAGACATACATCTTTTGCCTCAGTAGAAGTCTTACCAGAAATAACAGATGATATAGAAATAAATATAAACCCAGATGATTTAAGAGTAGACACATATAGAGCATCAGGGGCAGGGGGACAACACATAAATAAAACATCATCTGCAGTAAGAATAACACACATACCAACAAATACAGTAGTAGCTTGTCAATCAGAACGTTCACAAATACAAAATAGAGAAACAGCAATGAGAATGTTAAAATCAAAATTATTAGATTTAAAAGAACAAGAACAAAAAGAAAAAATAGAAGATTTAAAAGGTGAACAAAAAGACATTGCTTGGGGAAGTCAAATACGTTCATATGTATTTTGCCCATACACAATGGTTAAAGACCACAGAACAAACTACGAAGTAGGAAATGTTGCAGGAGTAATGGATGGAGATTTGGACGGATTTATGGAAAGCTATCTAAAAATGAAAATATAACATTTTTTCAAAACAAGCATATTATAATAGAGAGTATTATCTAAAATTAGAAAATACTCTCTATATCAATTTAAAAGAGGTGTCATTTATGGACACAATAGTTCTAAAATTTGGAGGAAGTTCTGTAGCAGATAATGACAAATTAAAAATAGTAGCAGAAAAAATAATAAACTTATATAATAAAAATAATAATATAGTAGTAATATTATCTGCACAAGGAAAAACAACTGATAAACTAATATCAGAAGCATTAGAATTATCAAATGAAACAAAAGATAGGGAAATGGATGTATTATTAAGTGCAGGAGAACAAATATCAATTGCAAAATTAAGTATATTGTTAAATAAAATGGGCTATAAAGCAATATCACTTACTGGATGGCAAGCAGGAATACTTACAAATAAAACGAATCAAAATGCAATTATAGAAAATATTGACACTACCAGAATTTTGCAAGAATTATCAAAAAGAAAAATAGTTATAATTGCAGGTTTCCAAGGTTATAATGAAAACTTAGATATAACAACACTTGGTAGAGGCGGTTCGGATACATCTGCAATAGCAATTGCTGCAGCACTTAATGCAAAAGAATGTTATATATTTTCTGATGTTGATGGTGTATATACAGCAGACCCAAACAAAATAGAAAATGCTAAAAAATTACCAGCACTTTCATACGAAGAAATGATAGAAATTTCAAGTGAAGGTGCAAAAGTTTTACACGGTAGATGTGCAGAGATTGGTCAAAAATTTAAAATACCTATTATAACAAAATCTACTTTTAACAATAAAGCTGGCACTATAATTACAGATATAATAGAAGAAAATACAATAAAAAGTGTTGTGAAAAAGGAAATTTCTAGAATTTCTATTGTTGGAAATGGAATTAGTAGAAATTTTGAAAAATTACATGAAGTATTAAATATTATTCAAAAAAACAAGTTGGAGATTTTGGAATTTAATGTTTCTGAGAGTAAAATATCTATTGATTTTAAGAATGTTGTTGATGATGAAATGTTGGAGAAGATTCATAAAATAATAAAAGACAGAGAGCCAAACAAATAAGTTTGACTCTCTTTTTAGAAGTTATTTTTTAGATTATTTTTACTTTTTGATTTCCTTATCAATACCATACTGATTAATACGGTAGACATAGCCATTGCCCAAAATTCCAGTTCTCTTTTTTGATGAATTTTCTTCAATATTAGAATCTTCATATTTTTTAGGTTTGAACAATAACTCATTTGTTTTCTTTTCTAAAGCTTCTTTACATTCTAAAGTTCCATGATTAAAAAGTATTGCTTTAGGTGAAAACATGCAGTAAAACTCGAGAAGTTCATCTGCCATAGCATGAGAAGAAAACTCTAAGGTTTGAAGTACAGTGGCTCTTTTAATTATTTCTTGGCCATTAATTAAAACTGTTGAATCTTTTTCTGCTTCAAAAACTCTTCTTCCTATTGTACCTTCAGAAGTATAGCCAGGGAAATATATTAAAGCATTTGGATTAGGTAATAATCTTTTTATATATTCTTTAGCTGGTCCATTACTTCCCATACCTGCAGTAGATATAATGATTTTACCTTCTGAACTACTAAGTATTCCAGGTCTAGTCTTATCATCTACAAATTGCAAATTTTCAGGGAAGAAGTTTAAGCTTTCTGGCTTAAAGTGGATAATATTACTATGAGATATATAACGGAAAGTATAATCTATACCTGTTTTTCCATCTACTTTAATAGGGTAATCTTTAGAAATTAATCCATTTTCTTTCAAATTTCGAATTTTTAACATCAATTCCTGAAAACGTCCCTGAGCAAAAGCAGTATTAAGAATAACACGCTTCTTTGAGCAAGCTTCAATGATATTTTCTTCCCATTTATGAGATATATCCCACGTATTAGTAGTGCCATAGGTAGCTTCTGAGACAATTGTTAAATTTGGTAGAGCATATACCCAATATGGTAATGGCTTAATATCCAAGAAACAATTTGTAGGTTTATAATCACCTGTATAAAGAATATTGATATTATCATATCCAAATTCTTTAATCTGCACAAGTATTATAGAACTACCCATTAAATGACCGTTATTGAAGAATGTAACCGTTATTCTATCTTTTAGAATATTTATAGGTTCTTCATACCGGACTGGATTAGTCAGCTGTAGCGTATTATCAATATCATTTTGAGAATATAATGGTGGTGTTTTTAATATCTTAGAATCCCTTTTCATGATATTATAACTATCATTAAAACCTATATCGATAACACAAGAGGCTGCATCTGTCATGTAAATCTTCTTGTCGTAGCCTTTTTTTACAAAAATAGGCAATGCGCCATCATGATCAAGATGAGGATGGGTTAATAATACAGTATCAATTTTTTCAGGATTGACACTATCGTTATAATCAAGTCCTCTAGAATGTCCTTCACCTTGATACATACCGTAATCCACTAGATACCGATAAATTGTACCATCAGCAAAATGAACAGTATTTCTTATAGTAGAACCTGTTACACCTTTATGATAGCCTCGAATATCTACATAAGGTCCACTTTTCATAAATAACTCCTTTCTTGTTTCACAAAACTTTGATAATAGTACCCCCCTCTGAAGATAAAAATAAATTTTATTCTAACATTCTTCCAATAAATATAGTTATTGAAATAATATCTAACAGTAAGTTGAATAGACCATTCAGCTTATTTTTTATACCTTCTAAAAAACAGGAGGTAAAAAAATGCAAGATACAAAAGTAATTGCAATAGCAAATCAAAAAGGCGGAGTTGGAAAAACAACAACAACGCTTTCTCTTCGGAGTTGCTCTAGCAAAAGAAGGAAGGAAAGTTTTATTAGTTGATGCAGATCCTCAAGGAAACCTTACAACTTCTTTAGGTTATTACAAACAAGAGGATATGCCTATTAGACTTACAGAAATTATGAATGCAGAAATGATGGAGGAAGAAATAAATATTAAGGATGGTATATTACACCATAAAGAAGGTATTGATTTAATTCCTTCTGATTTAAGTCTTTCTGGAGTAGAACTTTCTTTAGGAAATACTATGAGCAGAGAATTTATATTAAAAAATTGCTTAAACAAGGTAAAAGATAATTATGACTATGTTCTTATAGACTGTATGCCTTCATTAGGTTTAATTCCTATAAATTGTTTAGCTTGCAGTAACGAAATAATAGTTCCAGTTCAAAGTCAATATCTTGCAGCTAAAGGAATGACTTATTTATTTGATACTGTT
>ULPC01051482.1_pt1 | contig 29149 bp, 30 predicted proteins | sample 1953181 | NCBI WGS metagenome assembly ULPC01 (sample SAMEA4835620, study PRJEB28245) | human gut metagenome | biome: gut microbiome; material: fecal sample | place: Denmark | collected 2008
TCTGAATCCCTTTTTCCTGAACCACTCAGAAACCTGGATGGCAGCATCATTCAGCCGAACATTCGCTTTCTCCAACATCTGGCTTTCCGCCATCCATTGGAGTAGCAACTCCTTCTTCATCCCTACATGTTCCGCAGGCAACTTCTTGATACCATCAAAGAGGACACCCACCAGACATTGCTTTTGGGCAATAGCATATAGCTCCTTCCAATCCGCTTCCTTCAAGGAATCAGGTATTTCCTTGGCAGAATCAATGCAGAATCGCAAGAAATCAAAGAAAATCTGAAGTTGTTTCTTCACAAGTTACTCTTTCGTCATGTTCCAGAGGAACAAAGTATTACCAATGATATATCTTCTCCACATACGCTTAGGCTCCTTGATCAAGCGATAGAGCCATTCCAAGCCATGCTCCTGCCACCAGATAGGTGCACGCTCCACGGTACCAGCAAAGAAGTCGAAGACAGCACCGATGGTACCCACATGACAATGGATGTTCAACTCATTCCAATGAGAGTACGTCCACTTCTCCTGCTTAGGAGCCGTCATGCCAATCCAGAGCAAATCAGGGTTGGCAGCATTAATGGCATCAATGATAGCCTTGTTGTCCTCATCCGAGAACTCTGGCTTATAAGGAGGCGAATAAGTCACCACCTTCAGGTGAGGATAATCCACGGCAGCACGCTTCACAATCAGGTCGAGTACCTTCTGCGAACTTCCCATAAACATCACTGTACCACCCTTTTTCTCCAGCTTGTTCATTTCGAAGAAAAACAAGTCCCAGCCAGCTATTCTTTCCTTAGGCTGACTCTTAGCCTTAATCCACTTGCACGCCTTCACGATGCTCACTCCATCCGGAATCAGCACATCACCATTAGTCAGAGCCTCAGCAAAGAGCTGATCCTTCTTTGCGGTGTTAAAAGAGTGAGCATTTACTGTATTAATGAGCAATTTGCCCTCTGGTAATGAGGCTAATTCCGCCTTACTACCCAAAATTGTTAATGTTTTTAGTCGAAACATAACTGTATTTGAATTAATTTTGTTATCTTCGCAGCCATAAACAGTGAGTTCCATCAGAATCCCATCATTTCATAAACTAGAAACAACGGTTATGACATACGATATTAATACTATATATACGAAGTATAAGCAGCTTACGAAAAAGCAACGTCAGCAACTCCTTGCGGCTCTTCAGTCGCAAGGCATTAACATTGTGAAAATCGAAGCCTACGAATATGCTGATGCCCCAGGCATCAAACATCTGTTTTTCTATTTTGCAGAGGATAGTAGGAAAGCTATTCCCTACTTCATGCTAGATAGCGAAGTTTGGGAGAAGATACTCCAAGCTATTCACATATCATCTACTTGATAACCGACAATACGTCTATACATACCTATCTATTAAACGAAGCTGTCCGCCCTTTAGAAATAAGCTTTAATATATCTTGCTTCAAAGCCTTAACGCCTTTATCTTTAGGTGTTTCATGTATTTGCGCTAAAACCGTATCAACATCTGACGGAATTATATTTGTTGCTAAAATTTCTTCTCTGATGAAGTTTAATATTGCATTCCAATTGTACGTAGGGTCTTCAACTATATTATTGGCAGCTTTGATCGCTTCCAAATACAACGTACGGCCTTCTTCAATTCTTTTCTCTCTATAAGCTATTAAGCCACGAGTAGCCGTTAAGCAAATATGAGTTTTTTCATCAATGTCTGAAACTTTATTAATTCTATGAATTATTTCATTTGCTTCATTAAGTTTACCATCCAAAGCATAGGTATAAGCTAAATTATTCAAAAAAGCTGGTTCGTTCGGATTAGCTTCCAATCCTCTTTGTAATATTTTGGCAGCTGTTTTATAATCTTTCAAAAATGTATATGCGATATTTGCTCCTACGAAAACAGGATTCTTTGAATAAGGCATATCATTTAGCCAACGGATAGATGCTTTAAGTGCATCTTCAAACCTATTATCTTGATATGCATACAAAGCATTGGCCTCATAACTTAAATTAACTTTGTTGCAAACTTCACGATTAAAATTGAGTGTTAACTTATTCGATTTTGCCCATTCTGCCTGAGCTAAAGAGTTATCATTTGGAGAAATCAAAGACTTATTAAAGAATAACTTACTTTTCTTTTGTGTACCTTTAATAAACTCCAATGTACCTAAGCTACTTGTCAATTCTGTTAAAGAAAACGGACTAAAATCTCCAGAATTAATCAATGCTATACCATTCTTTATCAAAGAAGAGCTCCTATCTCTCAATAAATTCACGGAAATCTCAGATGCTATCAGCCACGGATCGAAAGCCACTTGTTCATTTTTTCGTAAAACATAATGTGCACGATCTAAATCTTCAACATGGACAAACAATCTTGCAGCACTTCTTGAAACAAAACGATTTTCGGAATCAAGGGCTAATGCTATATCCATCATTTCTACTGCTTGCCTAGACTGTCCTATCATAACATAGAATCTTGCGGCCTCCACATAATTTATAGGGTTAAAAGGATATTTTCTGATTAAGCTTTTATAATACCCAATCTTTGCATAAATATCCTTGGTATTCATCAACAACTCATCTATTTCATGATCAGACTTTAAAACCACTTCATTATTATGTGAGCCCAATAATGACATAGCAACAGTCTTTTGAGCATCAGTCGTCTTCCCTTCACAGGTTACAATATATTCAGCAGCATTCTTTGCATTAAAATTATCATTAATACCATTTGCAACAGCTGCATTCACCAATTCACTAGCATACAACAGCGAATGATTGTCATTCCAGTCCTGTTCATATTCCATTAAATCAAAGGCTACATGATTCTCAAATTGCGGATATTCAAGTTCGCCATTTGAGATTGTATCTCTCAATGATCTCCAATTAGGAATAACCCTTCGCTCAAGTGTTTCACAAAGAAAAGCCATAATCTTTTATTTTAAAGTTAGACGATACAGTTCAAACTCTGTTTTTGTCTGCAGATAATTTAATTCTGTAATATAACGCTGTAAATCATAATTTGGTTCTCGTGAATTTACAGCCTTAGGATGCCCTCTTTTTTCCGGTATTGGATAACACAAAGATTCTATCATTCGCTTTACTCTTTGTTTATCAACAACTGATGGCAAACTAGATTCCAACACATCCAAGATATTTTGAAAAGCATCCAAAAGATTAGACTCAATCGCCTTAAAAGAACCTCTATAATAAGCAGGATGTAAGTTAAGTGGTAAAAAATTCCCCATCAAAGCCGTTACAGTTGAACCGGTCAAATAAAATGCTATTAGATTTCCCAAAAGGAAACAGTCTGTCATATAATTTTGCAAATGCCAATCATCAGTCCAAGTATAACGGTAAAATACCTCCCACGGTGCATAAGTCTGATCACCTGAAAATTTCCAATCATTATATGGACCTTTCAAATTCTCACACATCGAACGTCCTAAATCACTAATCTTCGATTCTTCATTAAAGACTAAAATATTAGAAGGTTTCAAATCCTGATGTGAAACGCCCACATTATGTAAGTTTCTCAAACCGATAGCAATGTCTTTTAGAGATTTAAAACACCAAGCAACATCTGTCGTTTGGGAAATATCCATAAACTTTCGAACATCACAATCAGCTTTTTCAAAAACTAAATACGCAACACTACCAATTATATAATTAGGAAAAACCTCCTCACCGAAGCCAACGATGATGACGACCTTATTTACTTGTTTATCCTTACAATAATTGGACAAATCTCTCTCATAACGAAATTCATTCAGTTTTGCGGACATGCCATCAACAAGCCCAACACTATGTGAAATACTACTAAAGTCTAAAGCTTTCAGAAAGTATTCCTTTCCGTCATACTCAACAAGATAACAGACAGAAAAATTGCCACCAGTACCAGACTTTGTCAATTGCTTAGTCACTTTCCATTTCCCGCCTAAAGTTTTGCCAACTAAATCATAAGCAGCATAAACTTGATTTTTTGGAATATCTATCATAACTTCAGTTTTTTATTCTTAAACCGTAAAATATAATTCACAAATAGTATCTTTTCCAAATATCATAAGACAAATATTATGATATTCATAAACAATTTCTAGCTATGATGAACTATCTTCTCATACCACCCTACCATGGTCTTAGCCTTTTCATCCCAAGACAATTCTATCTGTCTCTGCTTACAGTTCTCAAACATTTGTTTCAACAAATCTCTGTTCCCATCAAATTCATTCAAGAAAGTTGCAAAAGATTGTGAGGATTTAGCAGGATTGGTCAAAAGAATATTCTTGCCTACTTTTTCATTTACAGCATTACCTTGTCCACAAGTATCAAAGCAAACAATAGGAAGATTATTGGTCTCCAAAACGACATGTGGTGTTCCTTCGACAACGCTGGTAAAGAAGAATACATCTGAATTCTGCATGATACGTTGCACTTCATCAAGACTTACAGCTCCAAGCAAGCATACGCACTAATTATATCCATGAGACTTCTCTAGCATGCCCCCAACATAACTATAGCTTTTTCCACTAAAGTCATTAAACCTTTTACAACAAAGCCATTAGCTATACCTTTGATAGCATTAAGCCCCATAGTCATAAACTTCTTGTTCCATTTAGGCTTTTGGGTTTCAGCCTTAACTATATCTACAGAATCTTTTAAATCCTGATTACCTGATTCTTTTACAAGTTTTTCTATTTCTTCCAATACAGACAAAAACTCTTTTTGCTCATTAGAATAAGCCACATTACCGATATGACTATTTTCCACACTTACAGCACCAGTAGAGACGGTAGAGCCTTCTGTTGCGACAACTGCTGCATTTATATTATTTGTTACCATAATTTGTTTAATAATTTGTTTTGTAGCCATTACATCAAAATTCAGCTCCCAATTCATTTTATCGTTAAGTTCCAAAAAGAATGTCAACAACAACGACTTGAACTTAGAAATAACGGCTTGGATATTATTCATGTTAATATGCTGATTAGCTACTAGTATATAGCCTTCAACATATTTCTCCATATAGTTTTGAACGATATATTGCGGTACAGCTATTGTCAAGTCATTACCATGTTTATCATCTTTCATCATTAATTCTATTTCACTTAATGACTCAAATACGGCCATATGAGTCATACGTTCTCGAATTTTATCATCTTTAATGTATTCACATGGAAATGGGTAGTTCTTAGCCATACGCCCAAAAGGCTGGGAAATATCAACCTTTACAATACAATTTATCTTTCGATAATCTGGCAAAGGATATTCATCGTCTCCATAGCCATTCAACTCATGCTTTATCCAGGTTGAAAATTCCTCATCCTTTAAATAATGACTTATTGTCTGAGTTTTCAACAAAATGGACTCAATAGATTTGTTTTCTGTCAAATCAGAAATAACACTATCAACTAATGATTTCAAAGTATTCATCCTTATAAGTTTTTTAAGAAGTATATAAATAGAGCAGAAATCGCAAAGTCACGATATGCTCTATTTATCAAATTGATCTTTTTAACTTTGCCCACATTAGATAAGGAACTACTTAATCAGACGTTTCATTTAACCATGCTTGCTTGTTTATATATTGTGAGAGTAGCTTATCAATGTTATCAAACCGTTCTATAATCGTCTTCTTACTTGCTATCGTCAATGAAATTTCATCATAGAGCATCGACTTCAAAACATTACAATCCTGACTGATAGCATTTACTATATCATTATCTTCTATCAATGGTAAAATCTGATTCATATCTTGAATTAACGCAGACAATTTTCCGAACAATTCTTTCATATTGCGACCTTTGTTCCAATTTGCTCCTCTAGAAATCGTTATAAAGTTTTTAAGTTCACTATGGAAACGCTCTGAATAACTGAATATATCAAACATATGCATAAAGCTTCGGGTTTCCTCCTAATATACCTTAGCGGACTTTGCTTGACAAAAAGAATAAAAAGCACAAATAATAGAAATTACAGTTACTATTGTATTAACGTTGGTCGCATCTATCATATTCTTCCAAAAGTTCCAATCCATATTCTAATTTTGAAGAAAAATAGTCTATTTCATCATAACTCCAGCCCTTTTCTGTTTGTAGCCACTCCTCAAAATCGCTAATTGACAGATCTTCCTTGTTTTTATGCAAAGCTATCACAAAATTCATCCATCGTTCCTGATCATGGGGATGATGTGATAAAGGAAAAGCATCGACCCATTGGAAAAAAGCATTCCAAGAAAGAGGAATCTGTTCTTCAAGAGTATAACTTTCCAGATTAGTATAGACCTTATATTTTCCTGCATTAACAGGACTTAAAACACTATCCACAAAATACTGCAAAATCTTATTATATACTTCTTTGTCTAAAGAAGAAAAGCCACTATCTTGTGTTGGTACAATATTCACGATTGACAAAGTAAAAATGCCTTCCGTTTTATATACTGATAGCACCAATCTCACTTTAGGCAATCCTTCAGTGTTAATAAGAAAAGCTATATAATTGCCAAAAGTTCCCTTTCCCTTACTCTGGTCAAAAACTTGCATTCCTTCAGAAGTCGCTTTACTTTCAACACATGATAATAAATCCATTGCCGTTGCATAATCAGGCAATTCTATCTTATAATCTCTATATCGTTTCATATTTCTTTTATAAATAAATTTAATATCAGTATGTTTTTGCTATATCGATTTACTTAAAATATTGCTTTCTGATATTTTTGTATATAAATGCAGGAACTATATAGACAAAACAAAACGTAAGGAATTTACGAGATAAAGAAAACTGACTATCAAGTAATTTTCTAAACAATGGTCTGTATTCCTTTTTGAATATGGAAGTCTGTGCCATAATCGACAAGAAATCTCTGGTAGAATTACCACGTTTCATCCATAGACTCTTCCAAGAATCCACAAGTCCCCACTTCTCGAAATCACTATACATATTAGGAATACCAATAAACCGATAATAAGGTGACTTATTCATCCAAGGACGATTGAATGGCTTTCGTTGAATACATAGTGGATATTGAATATATATAATATCCCCTACGAAACCATGCAAAATTTTTCCAAGGAATTCATAGCCAAAATGTTTTGTTGTATCCAAATGAATATTTTTAAACCAACATTCACTTTTAAATATAATGGCTGATAAAAAAGTTATATCTAAAACATGGTCTTGAAGAAAACCATTCATTGAATTATATACTAGCACTTCATCGCCAATATTTCTATCTAGAACCGCTAATTTATTGATACGTTTTACATTATTATCATACCCCCACAATCTATTATAATGTATTAATGTAGGGTGATTATACTTTTCGATATAATCTAACACCATATCTAAAAAATAAGGAGCAGGTAAGTCATCGTCACCCCACATCAGAATATATTCACCTGTTGCAGTGCTATTTGCTCTTGCGATACTATACCCGACATCCACATGTTCCTCGAATATTTTATACTCAAAATATGGCCATTTTTTTTTTATAGTTTTCAAAATTTCCTCAGAACCATCAGTAGAAGCGTTATCACAAACTAAAAAAGAAACCTTATCACGATTTCTCTCCATCTGCTCTTGAAAAGCGCTCAATGTACGTGGTAAAAATTTTGCTCTATTATATGTTGGTAAAACTATTGATAAAATTTTCCGTTCCATCATTCAAAATCAAATTTTATAGTATCCGCCGGATCATACAATTTATCTGTATAAGCCAGCAAGATAAAGTCCTTATCGCTGTTATTTACTACTATATGTGCCACTCCGTTGGGAATGAAAACGGTCTGAGCTTTTTCAAAAGGCATCTCGATATCTCTACGCTCATGCGTTTCCATATCCTCCAATTTTAAGATGGCACTACCTTCAATGATGGTAAACCACTCCACAGCTTCTGGATGATAATGACCACCCTTAGCTTGACCAGGCTTACCCATAGTAAGGTAAACCTCACCTGTATGAGAAGGTATATCCTCCTCTTTTCCTGTAATTGCTTTCAAAAACCAGCCTCTGTCGTCTGCTATGAGACGACGAGGTATGATTCTAACTTTATCTATCTGTGACATACTTAATTTTTAATATGTGTCGATTACATCTGTTATCTTAATACTTGCCTCAAAGCCAGTAGCATCATGCAGTTTCTTACCATCCAATGCCAGGTATTTCATACCCACATCAGCACGTTGCACGCTACCGAAACAACCATCCGGCACTTCCTTACCCATAGCATGATGTATCTCCGTCACAATCTCCTTTACAGTAACAGTCTCCTTACCTTGGATATTATAAAGACCAGATGGAAGGTTCTTATCAAATGCCAGAGCTAACATACGTGGCACCTCACTGACATGTACATACTGTCTAGTTTGGTCACCAGCTGTAAAATGAAGTTCCTCACCATTGTGGATAGCATTGATTACGTATGGTATCAAACGCTTTGGATTTTCACCTGCTCCATAAATCGTTGGGATATAGAAATGCCAGTGAGTAAAATCATGTTTGTATGAAGAAACGAAACTACTCAACATACGCTTACTTACAGTATAGTCATTTGGTGCAGGACAAGTAGAAGTCAGAACATCTTCTTCCGTGAAGAAACGCTCTTCATGGGTCTCACCCATCTCAAAGACACTGCCAAAAGTAACGAAACGGCCTTGGTATCCAAGTTCCTTCAACTTATTGCATATGGTGACAGGAGCTGTAACATTAAGGTTATAAATTAGATTGAAACCTTCCTTGAGGTTTGCCTGAATACCAGCACCAATCGCATAAACAATGATGTCAGAAGTCAACAAACCAGAGCAATCGAGTTCTGCATCCATCAAGTTTACCTTATAAAAATTGTCAAACTTATGGGCAGTTGGTTCATCCAGTCCATACATATCCAGGTTCCATCCTGCTTCATTGGCATATTTGGCAATGGCAGTAGAAAGGAAGCCATTGGTTCCTAAAATTGAAATTTTCATTATCCTATGAATTTATTGATTTCCTCTACACAGAGGTCATATACATTTTCTGTCTTGTATCGCTTATACCAGTCAGAGGTAAGCATGGCACACTGCTTGGCATTCAGTCTTGGCTTCCATCCTAAGCGAGTCTTTGCCTTATTGATATTGAGCATCAAAAGATTTGCCTCATGGAGAGCATTCGGATCAGAAACATCCTTCAACTCACCAAAGCCAAAATTCTCAACGATGGCAGAGGCCACTTCCCAAACGGTTAATACACTGTCTGCTTCTGGACCAAAGTTCCATCCTTCACAGTAACCTGTAGGATCATTCCACATTTTCTGAGCCAAGAGCATATAGCCAGACAATGGTTCCAACACGTGCTCCCATGGACGAACGGCCTTAGGAGAACGGATATCAATCACCTTGGTTGTTTCCAAAGCTCGGATACAATCAGGTATAATGCGATCCTTAGCCCAGTCACCACCACCGATTACGTTACCAGCTCTTACAGATGCAAGGCTCACAGTATGCTTTTTTCCATAGTCAGCAGGATTAAAGAAAGAACGTCTCCATGACTGTATAGCCACCTCACAAGCGCCCTTAGAAGAACTGTATGGATCATAACCTCCAAATGGATCGGTCTCTACATATCCTTCCAACTGCTCATTGTTATCATAGCACTTGTCGGTAGTAATCATCACACCCACCTTCACATTTTTGGTAGCACGGATAGCTTCCATTATATGAATAGTTCCCATAACGTTCACCTCGTATGTCTCTACAGGAATCTCATAAGAGAGACGGACCAAAGGCTGTGCAGCCAAGTGGAATACAATCTCAGGCTGATACTCTGCAAAGATTTGCTTCATTTTCTCTCCGTCACGAATATCAGCACGGATGTCAGCCTTTATCTTAGAACCGATGCCTGAAAGTACAAAGTTGTCACGCTCAGAATATGGGTCTAGACCTACACCTACAACCTCTGCACCCAACTCATGAAGCCAGATACACAACCAGGAGCCTTTAAAACCTGTATGACCTGTTACAAGGACTTTCTTGCCCTTGAAAAATCCATCAAATACGTCTATCATTATGTTTTCTTATTTACCAAACTTTCCAAGGAGCTTTATTTTCGCTCCACATTTTCTCTAACTCCATATTATCTTTCAACATATCCATAGGCTTCCAAAAACCAGTATGTTTATATGCATGCATCTCACCATCTGAAGCTATTTTCTGCAATGGTTCACGCTCAAACATCACAGGATCAGCATCCTCTGGAAGATAATCAAAAATTTTCTGTTCACATACAAAGAAACCTGCATTAATCCAGTTTCCTTCCCCATCAGGTTTCTCTTCGAAAGACTGAACTATATTTGTTTTTGGATCAATGTGAACAGAGCCAAAACGACCTGCCGGTTTATAGACCGTCATTGACAACGACTTTCCACTATCCTGATGTGCCTTGATGGTATCGCTGATATTTAAATCTGTAACGCCATCTCCATATGTCAGACAGAAAGGCTCACCATCCAGATATGGACGAATTCGTTTCAATCTACCTGCAGTCATCGTATCAAGGCCTGTATCAACCATTGTAACCTTCCAGTTCTCGGAATGGTTTTCAAGTAACTTGACTGAATTGTCTGCAAGATTAACTGTTACATCGGTATTATGAAGGAAGTAATTCATAAAATACTCCTTTATAACATATCCTTTATAGCCACAACAGATTATAAACTCATTTATGCCATGAGCTGCATAAATCTTCATGATATGCCAAAGAATTGGTTTTCCACCAATCTCAATCATAGGCTTTGGCATGTACTGTGTCTTTTCGCTGAAACGTGTACCACGTCCTCCAGCAAAGATAACTGCTTTCATATCTTTAATTATTATAGATTATACTTTTCCACCAACTGCTATATGAAGCAGCGTTGGTATATATTTCTTCAAAATTTTAAATATCAAATAAAACAATGCAATGATGAAAATCGGATACAAAATTGGTATCAAGATAACAGCAATCTGATATATGACTCCAAAAGGCTTCAATACTTTCAACAATATTTGAAGCATATATCCCATATAAGGCTCATGAGCCAAATAGATAAAGTAAGAAGGTATACCTAAAGTCATCAATTTGACTCCAATTGTCTTATGTTCTAAATGTAAACAAATAGCTATTACAGAAACGACCATCGAAACATTATAAGCTATAGATAATAACCTATACATATATCCTTGGCTTAACGAATCTTCTGTATAGACAGAAGAATAGCAAATGATCAAAATGAATGCCGTTCCAAAAAGATATAACTGTTTGCTTTTTATCCATGCGAAAGGCTTGATTCCATATATAGAGAAGTACCCCCCCATACTGAAGTACAATATAGAAGACATTGCTATATTCACTAAGCTTATACCAAGAATCGTTAAGGCTATTAAAACTAAAATCACTAATACTGAAACCTTACCAAACCGCAATAATTGATATAATATCGGAGCTAATAATACGCATACCATTAAATCCCTCAGGAACCACATCGTTGACAGGAAAGGAGCACCATCCCTAACGTTCCAGTAAGATTGAATTATTTCCATGGAAGTAAAATCATGCATCAGCTTCATATTACCTGCTCCGAACAATTTTGCCAATCCCATACCATCCTGAAGGAACCAAGTAACTGCCATAGTAAGGCTAATCCAAATAATATAAGGAACCAACAATCCCTTAATTCGACTTGCCATTTTCTTTTTATATGAATCTACCCCCTTATAGTTCAAGAAAAATAAAAAGCCTGAGCACATGAAAAAACCTGGCACTGCAAACATCACCATAGCTCTCGTCAGAAAATTATAATAGAAACTTACTGGCGCAGAACAATCCACATACTTATTTATAGCTGCATGAATCCAAATTACTCCAAACATGCAGATAACTTTGGTCATCGTTATTGTCCTACTTTCTTCTTTAGTTAATTGCACCATAATTATTATATATTTTTTTGTTTCTTATTCTCCAACCAACATATCAGATAAAGGATGCAGGATAGGTGATATTTCATACAAATAAAAAAGATATGGTGCTTCAATGCCATAGCACCAGTTGGATAATCTTTATACAAAGATTGCATCAACGGATGCTTACTTCTTTCTCTAATTCTATGCAATACTTGCGGTTCATCACACCCCAAAGCCTCATACTTAACAATACTTCTGAAGAAAGAATAAACGCATCTCTGATAATGTAGCTTATACTCCTTTTCCGTGAAATGCTCATCAAGCTTTTCTTTAACCCTGTCCAATAAAGCCACATATCTGGCAAACTTCTGAGTAGAGTAAGTACGAGATAAGGAAGCAGGATTGAAACGCCAATAATACATAGCATCTTTTAGATATCCCACTCTTTCACATCTTGACAAGAAATCAATGTGAAACAACAAATCTTCCGAAGGATAAAGACGTTCCGATTCATATACTATATGATTATCCCTTATGATACTCGTCTTATAGATACCATGCCATACAGAAACAAGATATTTCACATCCGAAGGGTAACTAGGCAATGGTCCGACCATATCCAAGAGAAACGCATTAGAGCCCTTATTGCTATCTATAAACAAATTCTCTTTTTGCTTATTAGCAGGTTGAGTTTTACCATCATAATCAAAATTGTAATCACAATAGCACACATCCAGATTTCTTTCTTTAGCCGCAGCATATAGCTTCTCGAACATATGCAAATCCACATAATCATCCGAGTCGATGAAGGCAACGTATTCTCCTTCAACCAATTTCATACCAGCGTTACGAGCATCACTAAGCCCACCATTCTGCTTATGAATAACCTTCACACGAACATCCTTCTTTTTATACTCTTCACAGATATGAGGGCAGCTATCAGGTGAACCATCGTCAACGAGAATCACCTCTATTTCCCTCAAAGTCTGATTGAGTAAGGAATCCACACATTGGTGCAGATACTTCTCAACATTATATATTGGAACTATTATACTAAGTTTTATCATATAAATTCATTTAAATGATCAATATTAGAACCTGGAACAATCTGTATTCTCCAATCTAATTTATGTAGATAAGTCGTACTATACACAGCATTCAAAAACACCTCGTTATATGGTTTTCGATAATTAATCAAGATTGCTAGAGCATCAAGATTATCTTTAGGGAAATGTTCTATTTGTTGTTTTACATTCTCATTATTCAAATATAGCAACGCTATCAGATAGTCAGACAAGAAATAATCTATCACCCTATCATGCTTTGAAAAATATGTGATAAGAGACTCGAATACAAAAGCTGGAAGCGTTTGTTCTGCTACGCTGGCAAACATAAAAGTGCTCCATCCTTTACCATCGAGTACAAAACGAGGATTTCCATTACGATGACGAATACTGTACAAACTTTCATCCCATCCCTTTATCGTATCACTCACATAGATAGTTGCATCTAACCAGATTCCTCCTTTCTGACCCAATAAGCCAAAACGTATTATATCCGAAAGATAGGTAATATTGTTGGCTCTAATGAGTTTTTCTATAATAGGTTCAGGTATATCAACATAATCACGAAAGTTTTCTTTCGAAAGCAACACGATAGGATGTTTGCCTGCATTACGCTTTACAGATTGCAAACATAACTGTACTATGGGGGGGTAATTTTCCATCCTTGCCACCACAATATCCAAATTGGACAATCGACACTAATTACTCCACCCAAAACAGTCTTGTTTTTATACTTTTCGATGGTTTCACTCATATCTTCATAAAGACTTTTCAAGACTGCTTTGTGGCGGCTACTTCCCATTCTACCAACCATCGGACAAATGGCATACCATATAGACTTGAACAGATTGTAAAACTCTCGTTTATTGGCATATTCAAAAAGTAAATTTTGAACAATGCGCTTTAATTTATTAACTATTCGTTCGAGCATAATAAAATATAAACATTATATTTATTGATTATTATTAAAAAAACTTCTCTATAATTTTATCCATCATTTGAGCAGCACTATTACCAAATACTCTTTTAATTATCTTTCTAACAAAAAAGAAACGTTTGAGATTATTAGATCCCCATGAAAAATCATAATGATGAATAGAATAAGAATTTGAAGTAATATTCAACTTTCCCGTTTCAAAATCCTTTGGACAAAAGTATTCTTTTGGATAAACAGAAATTCCTGCTATCTTTTGTATTTCATCTTTTATCTCTAACCCGTATTTTTCTAAGAAAGCACTCATCACATCAACAACAGTCATAGTGTTTTTTGTTCCATCAGATAGAATATAATGTTGTTGGCTATAATATTCTATAATTTCATGTATAATCGGTAAATTTGCTTCCATGCCAAATCCTAAACCAGGATTTACACCTAAAGTACCGATTTTTTCGGTAGCAGTATGCTCACAGCCCATAAAGGCGCCTTTACTAATTATGGAATCTAGTGGTTTGACAATTTCAACATCTGTATCAAAATACAAACCTCCATATTTATATAGTATATAAAACCTAGCAAAATCACTAACAAAAGCATACTTCTTAACTTGATATGCTTCCTTAACATACGGAATCATATTCACATCAAAATTGCTCTCATTCCATTCCTTAATTTCATAATCAGGAAGAAATTTCTTCCAAGAAGCAATGCACTTCTTTGCTGAATCTGGCAAAGGATTACCACCAAACCAACAATAATGAATTATTTTGGGTATCATATTGAATTTAATAATTAATATATATATCAAGAAGCAACAAATTCCTTACAAAAAATATTTTTGGGAGTATAATAAAGTGCTTTCATTTTAAATTAAAATTTGACAAAACGCAGTATGCACAAAATATTCAAGCCACAAGGAATAAAAGTATCCACATACTAGCTATTATGTTTGCCAAATAAAACATAATTCAAGAAAACACTCCTTTCTATGATTTTGACAACTAGCATAGTTATGCTAATTACTAACATGGCTAACATTATCACAATAAATATATCATACCCCCCCCATAAAGGACGGATAGTACTCCTTAAATGACGGTAAAAAGAAATAATGACAGACATAAATATGTAAAGTATAGGATCCTAATTTACCCATAAAAGCTGAAAATTTATTTTTAGGTAGAGACGAAAACAGATAAAACAAAACTACATTAATCGCCATTGCTAAAGTAAAATCAAGAACAACATTAACAATATACATTAAATATTTAAGGAAAAAACATAAAACACTTAATAGCAAACATACCGTATAGACATGGTTTCCATACTTTGAAAAAAAGCCAACGAAATGTTCCTTATAGAAAAATACACAAAATCCTAAAACAAAATATATATAGTTTGCAGCTACATGCCAAGTACAAAAGAAGAATTTCAGAGGTAATGGCAAGAAAAAACTAATACTTTTAACAACTATATACAAGAGAGCTAACAAGATTATTTCTGTTATCAATTTCTTAAAGAGAGGATCATATATCTTTATTATTTTGTTATATACTATACAACGTACTAAAAATAGAACAAACATAAAAAACAAAGTAGGCAAAAACCAAAAGCCATTATGCATGTTATCAAAAAAAAGTTTCAAATAAGAAGCCCCATGAAATATCGAGTATAAGCTGCCTACAGTAAAAAAAGGAATCAACAAGGAAGACGCCTTTCTATACAATGATTTTATACTCATATTATTCTTAGCAAAGATACCACTAATAAAGAAAAACAGCGGCATAAAAAATGACACTATTATTTTATAACAGATAGAATCAGTTTGTCTGTCTAGAGCAAACCAATATATATGCTGAAGTACAACGCAAAAGATAGCAAAAGCCCTTAAACAGTCTATATATATAATACGATTACTTTTCATCTCTCAAGAATATTATCAATAAAATTATATACAGGTCTAAATTTACGATAAATATAGCCTATTAACTTGAATATATTAGAATTCACCACAACAATTTGATTTCCTGTGACAAATTCAATATCTTCAGCAAACTCAGACTTTATATTAAGTATAACTTTAATTTCGTCAGAAGTTAACTGTTTATTTGTCTTTATTTTATTCAAGAATTCGATATCCATAATTTTCAATGGATATTTACCTGCCAACTTTGACTTTGAAGTGTTAAAATAATGAATTATTTTAGCATTTACCAAATAGCGTAAACCATTGCCTAATATTTGACAATGCAAAAAAGGAGACAATTCAGAAATAATCTTTTGAGATGCATAAGTCATACCCAAAGATGGTTGATCAGATATTACATTATACTTAGTACCAGACAACCAATTTTTGTTCCATTTTTTAAAGAACTGTCTATTTAACTCAGTATCTTTAACCCAAAAGACACCACTATTAAAATATTCCATATCGCCAGAAATATTGTCCCAACCTAACTTTAAAGCACAAGAATAAATAAACTTTTTATATCTGATTTTATCTAATTTATCTTCATGAAAATCATGAACAGCACCAAAATTTACGTTTCTAAAATCAGACTCATCTACAGGTCCTGTAATAATGGTATCCGTATCTAAAAATAAAAAATCTCCTTTTACATAATTACGAGAATTTGTCTTCAACATTCTGGATCTCTTAATGTTACTGAAATTACTTTCAAATGGGACTATTATGACTTCATTTATATCGTCCAAGATTTTCGGTAATCTCTCATGAAGACTTTCATACGTTTTTTTATCTGTTAATAAGGAAACAAACGCTGAAGGATTATAATACTTTAGAGAAAAAACAGAAATCAATAATTGCTCAGCAAAATAATCATTAGAATTACTAATTAAAGCATAAAGATATTTCATTGCTTAAGATTTAAAATGTTATAAATATTATACTTTTCAAACACGGCTTTGATTTGTATATCATTTCTATTTGAATTCAATGTATTCTTAATATTCAAGCCAACATCTTGCACAGATTCATTTTCAAAATAATCATAACCGTGATTATCATGCGTAAGTACTTTTTTAATGTAATATCCATTTAAATGCCCCATTGCAAACAACCATATATCATCACCATAAGGACATAGTTCCATAAAAGCCTTCTCATTAAACACTTCATTATTCAAAGAATTAGGGGGGTACAATATTCCACCAACACCTGTAGCAAAATTATAAATACTTAAGCTATTCTTATCAATACCCCAATCCCAATTATTATAAGAATTCAAAACTTTATTTGAGCTAAAAGTCATAGAATGAACTCTATTTGCATGAATTGCTTTTGGCTCTTTTAAATAGGAATTAAACATTCTTTCGATCATATCAAACTTATAAATAACATCATCGTCTATTGTAACAATAATGGATGAAGGACATAATTTTAAAGTTGGAATTATTTTTTTAAAAGACAAGATATTCTTGGTATATCTTATTTCTAATCCTCTATTCATTTGTCGCACCAATACATCTGGCAACGTTTCATTCTCAAGAGATTCTTCAAGCCATAATATTATTCTATTAGGTTTCTTAGTTCCCCTCAGAATTGATTCTATAGTGAGATAAACATCATTTAAACGTTTACCATAAGTAGTCAAAGAAACAATAAGCGGATAATCACAATATAACTCATCTGTAACACCTGACTCATTACTACATAAAGCAGATCTTTGCATTTCGACAGAATAAAGATCAAATTCAATTTTTTTATGAAGCCTATCAATTAAAAGTTCTATGTATTGTTTTGACTTCAAATAACTTTTAAATTTATCTATTAAATTCATTTTTCACACTTTTAAGAATAAAATCCAATGATTTATTACGCAAACTTTCAAGTTTAAGCTCAACACTCTTCCAATCTATTACCCATAAAGAGTTAGCTGAAAAACTTTCATTGCCAAACACACAATTCTCCAAACCCAAAGTTGTCAACAAACTTAAAGCCCTTTCATCTCTTTCATCTCCAGAAGGAAAAAAGACAAAAGGCTTATGCAACAATATCGAAAAAACAGTTCCATGAAAAGAAGAAACTAAGTTTATTTTTGCACCTTCTACCATTTTCAAAAATTCTATCGGCCCTGCCGAATTATAAAGGAACTTAGAATTATCAATTATTTGACATTTAAATGTCGAAGCCCAGATTTTTGCAATTTTATTCAATTCTGCATTACCCGTTAAATTGTAGGCAAATATATATTGTGTAGGCAAACTTATCTTTTTTGTGTAGATTATTTTTCTCCAATCGTCTAAAGTTAACAATAAAGTGGGATCCAAAGTAATCTCAGCAAAAAGATTATATTTTTGCAATATTGACTGCATACCTTTTTCACGAACTGAAATTTTTGCAAATCTTCTAATTTTTTCGATAGCTTCTTTATTGTCTAAACTATCAGCAGGTGCACTTACAGCATAAGAAACGCAAGGTATAGATTTCATTATCTCCAAAGACCCAAAATAAGCATCATCGTAACATTGAGTTATTTTTGGATTCCAAACTTGATCGCTTCCTATAAAAATCAAATCCAAATCTTTAATTTTACTTACAGGAATCAGTCTAAAAGACTCAGCAAATTTTTTAAAGTTTTGAATTTGCTTTATTCTAACACCAAGAAATATTGTATTCATAATAAATGCTGCAATTTTCTTAAGCATTGGTAACTGTCTATAAAAGCAAAAACGATATAAGGTATAACGCTCTTCCAAAACTTTCAATCTATAATCTATGAAATAGACCTGATTACCCATTCTTTCCAATACGCTTTTTAAAGCATAAGCTTGAAGCATTGCTCCAAAGTTATGACAATAGTGAAAAGTCAAAATTCCTATATTCATTCTTTATTTATATTTAAACTTTTATATATTTTTTCATGCAAAACCAACAAAATTCCTAACAAATACATATTTCCAATTCTATAAACCTCACGCGATAGTATCGAACCCAATATCAAAAACAGAAAGGTCATAGATACATAAACAGCACCATTAGGCAACTTCAAAATAATTCCTTTTAATAAAATGAGGATAAGCAACAAAGCAACAGGAATCCCTGCAACCCAAGAAAGTCCAATCAGCCCCCAATCAGCAAAAATAAATCCCTGTGTTTTCAATTTATCTATAAAGTTTCCATAATGACCAATATCACCAGGCAAACCTGCCCCCATTATCATTTCCCAGTTATTATTCCAAAAGTTAGTGGTAAAATAATTAAAATTCAAAATTCTAATATAGTCGCTATTTGAAAACGATTGATCATTATTGTTTCGTTCAATCATAATCATTACAGCATCGTTAACAAATGGAACATATATAAAAAGAACCAATAACACCACTCCCCCCAACAATAATATTTTTAAAGTCTTGCCACTAAAACCATACATACGATAAAAACCAAATAGCAAGCAAAGTATTAAAACTGCTATCTGTGTTCTAAATCCCAACATAAGAATAACAACAAATCCTAAGATAGATTGACACACATATATATATCGTCGATTTTGGAGATATTTATTTATTCCCATAAATATTGCTAATGGAGACATTAGCTGACCAAACAATCTAATTCTTATCACACCATTTTCAGTCATATATTCAGCATTTTTCAAACCTCTTATTATCTCTGATGGATAGATAAAATATTGTATAATATATACGGCACAAAAAAATATAGAAAAATACAAGAGAAATTTCTCAATACTTTTTACGGAGCACCTGATATGGAGCAAAATGAAATAAACATTAAGCATCATAAAATTTTTCATTTCAGTACCACTATATGCAACCATAATATCTTGTCCACGATTCCATTTACAGCCGATTTCATTAATAAATAGAAATAAAGACAACAGAATTAATAATTTTCCATACAACTGTCCCTTATTGTATAAAGGTATTGACAAAAACAGAAACGGCAAACAGAATACATAGAGACTTGCTATGATGAGAGTTATCGGAAATACATTTAATCCAAAAGCATAAACTGCAAAAAAGGACAACACAAATAGTCCTTTATGATCTAAACACCACATCGGAATAATATTTTTTTAATTTTACCTTTAATTCTTGCAAAAATCATTTTACTTTTATATTTCCATCCTTCTTCACTATATTTAAAATAAACAAACTTAAACCCTTTTCTATTATATTCATTTTCAAATAGATTGCGCTTAGGATGGATAAAAGTCGGATGGACTAAATTTGGTTGCAAACAATCATTAACACTAGCTGGTAACGTATTCATTCTATCTTTAACAGCTTCAAAAAGCTTACGCCCCTTCTCTGTATTTACCAACACCAAAGAGCAACCTTTATTGTCAGCATTAAAATCTGAGTTCGTTCTCTCCCAGCCCCAAAAATCAGCAATTGTGATATCACTAGGACGTTTAGTATTTGCAAAATGGCACTTTCCGCATGATTTACGGAACATAATATGCTTATAAAATAAAAAAGTAAAACTCATTATTATCCATTTTTAAATTTAAATGTTTCATGGTGGGCAGCCCAACCATACTTTTGCTTATCTCTGAAGTTTACCCATACAATTGGAGAACCTTGCTTTTTCTCAAGGTAAGCGATATAATCTCGCCACATATATGGACTTGGTACGCCATGGCAAACGATGTCTACTAAGAAAAGATTCTCTCTCAATCGCTTACCTACATAAGAATTCAATCCTGAAGTTTGACAAGGGGTACCAGAAAATAACACGGTTAATCCATCACGCAAGTCTTTCTTCACCTGACGGAATACACCACTCATATCACTTTGTACGTACTTACTTCCCTTAAATTCATCACGTTCTTTTTTGGTAGTAGCACGCTTATGAACCACACGGAAATGATCAGTATAACCGGCACCGTAAACTACCCCACCTTGTTCCAATATATAATCAGAAATAGCAATGAAAGCTGCTCCACTACGACTAGTTTCAACTTCATTCATATCCTTATGGCGAGCACCATAAGCCAATGGCTTTTCGAGATTCAAACTTGTATCATAATAATCATTGAAGGCACAAACCTTCTCACACAAGCCACAATCCACGCACTTATCCTTATCCACTTCGGGATATAAAAAGCCAAGTGCATCTGGCTTCATTGTTATAGCATCATGAGCGCATATACTTGCACAAGCCGTACAACCGCAACAATCCGCAGGATTATTAATCTGTATCATTTCTTTATTACTTTATTCTTTATTTTTTTAACCTTATCTACAACAAACTCACGTTCCTTACTATTACAGCCAACATAGAATTCTACAATTATCGTACAAACTATAGCGGCCAAAGATAATAAAACAAATGAAAAGAATGATTCTTCCATATATTTAGAGAGCAAACCTGGAACAACTAGTGCCAATAATGCAACTATAATTACATTAAAATAGACATTCTTCATATATTGAATAGAAGATAAACCTATCATCTTTCGTAACATATAAAGTCGAGCCACTAAACAACATTGAGAAATGACTATGGCCACTATCAATACACTTTCTGGCATACATCCCAATCTTAAGCAAATATATGAGATGGGGAGATTCATCATCTGCAATCCACCAACCACGATTTGATAATTTCGTATTTTACCAGTAGCAAGCATTGCCGTAATCAGAGGATTCGAAATTGACTCAGACATTGCGAATATCAATATCAACTGAACAAACAATACAACATGTTCCGGAACCAATTTCAACCATATCACCAATATATAATGTGTATTGATTAATACAGGTAATGAAAGCAACAGAAGCATATAGAAGGAAAGTCGAGCACCTTGAAAAATCAAGGTCATCATATATTGTCTATCTCCAGAAGCATAGGATTTTGTTATCTGAGGATTTAATGCCGTCATAAAATTCTGAACAAATCCTGTTATTGCATGATTTACCTGAATGGCAATTCCTCTTGCTGCATTGACCGATGGACCATAGAAGAGATTTATAACAATATTTCCGCCCTGATCTCTCAATACAGCAGAAGAAGCACCTATAAAGTTCCATCCAGCAAATCCAAACATATTTTTCAAAAGCTCTTTATCCCAATAGAAATGATATTTGCATTCAGAAAAATGCTTTGTACAATAATGTCCATATGCAAAGCGAACGATAATTGCAACAATACACATAAGGATTGCATAGTAAATTAACTTATCTATAGGTGACCATATAATCAAGAAAGCTATCGCTAACTTTCCTACAGCCTCCAGAATGCTGATATATGCAAAAGCAGACATTTTTTCATGGGCAATGATTGCAGCATTATAGGGAACACTGACAAGTCCTATCACAAAAGTTATAATAGAAAATTGGAGCACCCAATTTGCTGCCGTCATTCTTTCTAATGGTATTGTCATCTTTGCATTCAAAAACCACACACCTACGGATTCTATCAACACAACAACAATCAATGACAACATTAACTGTATCGTTACCGAAGCAGAAAATATCCTGTTGAGTTTACTTTGATCACCCCTTCCTAACTCATAGGTAATGAATCGGCTAATAGCAGCTGACAAAGATCCTGATAAAACAGAAAACATAGCAACTACACCACCAACCACATTATAGATACCAAAGTCCTCTACACCCAAAGCATTCAATATGACACGGCTAGTATATAACGACACCACCATCATAAAGAGCATTCTAAAATAAAGAAGCAGTGTATTTTTCGCAATTCGCTTATTATTATCTGATGTTTGAGACATTAATTTGTTTGCTTTACATTTATTTTATTGCTTATATTATTATCACAGACATAAAAACAGCTGAGAAATAAAAAACATACTATTTTAACAGACAATGGCTATTATACACATCAATCTCTTCTAAAAATATCTCGTGTATAAACCTTATCCTTCACATCATCCAGGCAAGCATCGTAGCGATTGGCGATGATGGCATGGCTCTGTGCCTTGAAGGCTTCGAGGTTATTCTCTACTCGGCTACCGAAGAAGGTGCTGCCCTCTTCTAAGGTTGGCTCATAGATGACTACCTCTGCACCCTTTGCCTTGATACGCTTCATAATGCCCTGAATGGCTGACTGGCGGAAGTTATCGCTGTTTGACTTCATGGTCAGGCGATAGACACCAATCACGCAGTTGTGCTCCTTGCTGGCATCATAGCTGTTGGCATCGGCATAGCTGTAATAGCCTGCCTTCTGGAGTACGGCATCAGCAATATAGTCCTTACGGGTACGGTTGCTCTCTACGATTGCCTCTATCAGGTTCTCAGGAACATCGGCATAGTTTGCCAGGAGCTGCTTGGTATCCTTTGGCAAGCAATAGCCACCATAGCCGAAGCTTGGGTTGTTGTAATGGGTGCCGATTCGTGGGTCAAGACCTACGCCATCGATGATAGCCTTGGTATCGAGTCCCTTTACCTCTGCGTATGTATCCAACTCATTGAAGTAGCTTACTCGGAGTGCCAGATAGGTATTGGCGAAGAGCTTGACAGCCTCAGCTTCCTTCATACCCATGAAGAGGGTATCGATGTTCTCCTTGATGGCACCTTCCTGGAGCAAAGCGGCGAATGTCTTGGCTGCTTCCTTCAACATCTCTACATTGGTTACTGACTTGATAGCCTCGTTCTCCTCTTCGAACTCTGGGCGCTCGATAATCTTTGGATAGCCTACGATAATACGGCTTGGGTAAAGGTTATCATAGAGTGCCTTGCTCTCACGAAGGAACTCTGGAGAGAAGAGAAGGTTGAACTTCTTCACGCCCTTCTTGGCATACTTCAAGTAGAGGCTACGGGTGTAACCTACAGGGATGGTGCTCTTAATGACCATCACAGCATCTGGGTTTACCTCCAGAACCAGGTCGATGACTTCTTCCACGTGGGTTGTATCGAAGTAGTTCTTCACTGGGTCGTAGTTGGTTGGTGCTGCAATCACTACGAAGTCAGCATCCTTATAGGCGGATTTGCCGTCAAGAGTTGCCACGAGGTTCAATGGCTTTTCTGCCAAATACTTTTCGATGTAATCGTCCTGGATTGGAGAAATCTTATTGTTGAGTTTCTCCACCTTCTCTGGGATTACATCTACTGCTGTTACATGATGGTGCTGAGATAATAGCGTTGCTATGCTCAGACCTACGTAGCCGGTACCGGCTACTGCTACTTTTATATTCTTAAATTCATTCATAATAATATTGTGTTTTTATTTTTATTTTTCTAAAATCATCCCGTCCTTCTTTACCATTAAAGAAGGCTCCACCTCTCACCCCTGCCCTCTCTCCTCAGGAGCGAGGGAGGAAACCGCCCTACTCGGGCTCGGAACCGCTACGCTATAAGGTTGGCGGACCATCAAAGGTCTTCGCCATATTGTGCGGGATGGGACCGCCTGGGATATACATTGATTGGTAAAGTATGTACTTTTTTCGAATTGCTCCAATATAGCATACTCTTCAATTTGGTATTATACCTTTTTCTTAGAACAACATGTCCAGCTAAAAACTTTCTTTCCTATCTCTTTCCACTCAGACAACTGAGATTGAGTGAAATCTGCTTCCCTGATGTTTTTCCACTCATTGTCATTCAATAATGAGTCAAGTAGATTCTTGCCACAACCTGGCACCAAAGAAGTTTTACCATGAACTTTATCGCAATAGTCAGAATAAGATTTGTCTTTAGCAAAATCTATTATTTCATCCCAATCAATAGTAATTCTTGAAAAATTACTTTTCCAATAATCACGACTATCTTTCTCATATAGAATTTGATATTTAAGACCTTCTTTAAAATCAAAATAAGAAAGGTCAGAATCTCTGAGACATGCTATATCAGAATTATACTTTTTCACAAGTTTTATTGGTATCAGATTTTCAATTTCTGAGACATTAAGCAGTATATAATAATCTGCATTATAGCGATTATGCCCTAAGAATTTTATGCTTTTAGCCGTTTTTCCTATTTTATCATTAGGATAACACTTATCACTATCTGCTATGGCAAAGATAAAGTTGTCGGACAAAATACTATCATTCTTCAATGCATTTCCGAAATCAGAACCACCACCTTTCCAAGTTTTATACCTTGAAGCCATATTTAATATTCTTTCTTGAGAAAGATAATAATTGCAAACAATTTGGTAGAACTTACCATCTCTCTGGTTTTCTGTACAGAGAAAAGTAGGAACACCAAGCAAGAATGTATCTTCTTCAAAAGGATTAATTTGAAGTTCTTTTCCTACTCTTGAGCAATGCTTAGACTTCGATATAACAGCATATATATCTAACTTAGCTATCAAACCATCTACATCTATGCGTTCCTTTTGAAGTTTTTTAAATTCTGTCATGGAATTTTCATCCAAAGCAGCCTCCAAAGTTTTCCTATCCTCATCTGTTAATTGACACTTCAAATAAACCTTATGACTATTAGTTCGGGAAGCGGTCATTAACTGCACCATTATGTCTATAGCTCTTTCCCGCTCCTTGCCTCGTTGCTGATGAAGTATCACATCAACAATATCCCTTTCTACTTTAATAAACATCTTCTGATAAAAAACCAGTTGGCCAATGTTCGACAAAACCACGCTCATTATATTGAGCTTCTTCTATGTAATTCTCATAACCTTCTTCTGCCGCATTGAACAGAACAATATTAGCCTTGTCCTTATCCAAGTTATTCTGTTCTATCTCAATGCCAACAGAATTCAATATTGCTTCGCTATGAGTCTCTATAATAAATCTCATATTTTTTCCAGCCTCACTTGCAATAACCTTCGCTAACATCGCTCCAAACTTAGCTTGCATTCTCGGATGTAAATGCAACTCAGGCTGCTCTATAACTATGAACTTTGGAATATCCCCATCACCTCTATAGAATATAGAACGGCGAGAAGGAGCCTTAATTGCATTCCAAATCATCGTAAGAATCGGCAATAACTGTGTATATCCAAATCCTGTGTCCACAAGATTTCTTGGAGAGTTGACACCATCTTTTATCTGCAACTCGATATGACCTTCATGCTTAATGACATCTATAGAAAACTCAAACAAAGAAGAAGTCCAATCTTGAAATAACATACGATCTTTCTCTGATAAATTAGCAAGATACATAGCTAAGTTTTTGCCATCAGATTCGATTTCATCTACTGCATAATTCTGATATCTATAATATCTCTCTGTAGAGACACGCAAAGGACGTACATAAGTAATGCATGTACTCATATCGAAAAGATAATAATTGATATTCTCGATAATTTCATTTAAGTGCATAAGAATATACATCTCATTCAGCATTTCATCTTCACCTTCAATATTGAGACTTTTCAAATAACGAGAGCTTACTTTTTTGTCAATCAAGTAAAAAGCATCTTCCAATTCCATTAAAGGATATGACTCCTCATTTTCTGCTGTCTTGATATTTTTCCTAAAAAAATCGAGAGACTTTCGGATTACTCCCATATATAAACTATCTTCTCTATCTTCGTATATACGTGGAATCAAGTTAATCGCATTATTAGTCAAAGCAGGATGAAACTTTGCTTCTATGCCATGCCCATTAATTATAATCTGTGTATTTTCGTCTTCTGATATCAGAATTTGAACGACTTGATCCAAATACTTTATGACAACCAACGAAAAATAGTCTTCATTTTCTTTTCCATTCGTTTTCTTACCTGAAATTTCGAGTTTAACCGAAATCTCAACAGTTTTGGCTATATCCTCTTCCGACAATCCCTTTACATTTGCACGTCTTCTAAATCTTTGGAAACGTAAATTTTGTGACGAAAAAGTAAAACTTATATCAATGTTTCCTTTACCATTATGCACCGTATTAAGAAAATCCTTGAAGTCTACATCCGAAGAATACCACAGAAAAGTTCCATTTCGATTCACACCCAAACTTTGCTTAAGCAATGGGAAGAACTTTAAAAATGAACTCTTGCCACTACTATTAGCACCTACCAAAAAGGTAATAGGCTTAAGATGTATAACACCTGTGTCTTTGAATTTTCTGTAATTTGTCAATTGTAATGTATCCATAACATCTAATTTATTAGTTTGACAACAAATTCCAATCTAAGCAATTCTTGCATATCTTATCAATATTGCCAGTAAACTCTTTTGTGTCCAAGAAATAGCTTGGATAAGCCTTTCTAAGTTCATCAACCTTGCTAACAGAAACCAATACAGCGGCATTCTTACCATCTTGTAAATGACTTTCAATATCTGTATATTCCTCTGAAGCCAACTTTTCTTCATTTCTTTTAAACGAAGTCACATTAACGGTCGAATTCTCAAAATTAATGACTATCAAATAGTATGAATATTCTTGAGTTTTGTCTTCTGTTTCATGAACACTAACATTCAATGCTTTCAATATGTCAGAATAGCGATATCTTTTGTTTCTTGCATAACATTCTACCATCAAGGCCTTCATTGTCATTTTACTCAGATTACGAGCAACTGGTAATTGTTCCTTATAACAAAACAAGGCACTAACTACTTTGAAAAAATCAAGCCATTCATTTTTTCCTTGACTTGACTTCAAGGATGTATTAGTATATAGCCCCGCAGTTTCCACTGCCGTTGCCCATAAATGTTGAAGTCGTGTACGTATCTGCAACTCTATTCTCAATCCATCATAGTCTTTATTTTCACAATGGTATATGTAAGCAAAATGTATACTGCGATAGCCACTGTCTTTTGGCTCATTGACATAATCGTACATTCTCCTACACTCAAAATCATCTATTGGCAAACTACGTAACAGTGCCTGTAAGCGGAGCAATTCTTCTACTGTATTTATGACTACCCTCAAACCGCCAATATCTTGCATTCCACCTAATCCCATTTCTGGATTCAAGTCCAATTTATATTGGATAGATGTCAATCGCTTCAATCTTCTGGAAATCAAAAATGGGCGAATATTATTGAAATCCAAGAAGGCCACAATCTTTTGTTGTAACATATCCAGAGGAATTAAATGCAAACTTCGCCAATCATTAATCTTCTCAATTGCCTGCTTGAAAGTTTCTTGGTCGGTTGCCGTAAGCATTATTTTGCCAGTCTTATCTATTTCCTTACGAGAATACTTCATATTTTCAACTCATTTTGTGAAGAGGAAATTTTGTTATATCTTTCAGACGTTTCTCTAAATTATAAAAATCTGAAGATATGTAATTTGCCTCCAATTCCTTTTCTCGACTTTCATATCCAGCATGCCCTCCATCAATATCATAGCCACATTTCAACTTCTCATATTCATTACAAGTCGGTGACGTGATATAAAATATCTCTGACAATTTTGGGCAATGATTCTTATTAGATAAAACATCAATTGGGAACAAGGCGATATTACTAAGCATCCAAGTTGGAAATTCAAACTCATCAGTTTTCAAAGAAGAAGTATAACATATGCCATATACGAAACTATCGTCCTTCCTCGTTTCTTTCTTGTCATTATGAGATATAATCCATTCACTCATCAATTGAGGAACTATGTACTCTGGCTTAAAAACAGCATCTAAATTTTTGACGATTACCATTGAAGCAATCAAAAGTGGCATCAAATACAGGACTGCTTTTATGTCTTCGTCATATTTTGCTTTTGAAGGGATTCTCATATTCAACAATGCAATTTTCTTCTGAGTTTCAATACGAGAAAACATACATAAGTCAAAATCTACCCTGTGCAGTTCTTCCCAACAAGCATAGGTTGTTGCACCAACATACAAGCAAGGATAACCAGGGAAACTATAACGCTGTGTCTTGACGATTCCCCGTTTATCAAATGGTATATGAAACATATCCTCATACGTAAATTTACCATTACCACTATGAGTTCTCGCCCTAAAGAAACTACAATGCTCATCCAATTCTGTTACAGGAAGCACCTCACTCAACCCTTTATGACCAGATGTACCATAGAAGAGATTGGACAATTTACTAAAAGCTTGTGAATGCAAACCCTTATATTGTGCCTTTACTATTTCTTTCAATGTCTCACAAATATGAGTAACCTCTTTCTTGACTTCCATTTCCACTTCTGGAGTATCATCAAGATAACTTTGATATGTTCGAAAACAATCGGATAATAAAACACGAAATTCTTTATCGTCTTTATTTTCGACTGGGAGCATAGCAATTAGCTTATCATATAACTCATCTTTTGTCATTGTATGATAATTTTATATTTTCTAACTTAAATGAATCGACTCTGCTATTACCATTTTAGTAAATCACCGTTAGAACGTAACTACTGATTTT
>ULPC01005747.1_pt1 | contig 28403 bp, 52 predicted proteins | sample 1953181 | NCBI WGS metagenome assembly ULPC01 (sample SAMEA4835620, study PRJEB28245) | human gut metagenome | biome: gut microbiome; material: fecal sample | place: Denmark | collected 2008
TAGTTTTGCAGACTATCACCTATCTATCTCGGTCAACTGAACATATATCCAAAAGAGTGGAGTATTTACTATCGACTGTATGACCTATCTCCGCACATATTTTTTACAAGTTGTGTTCTTGGTAAATATTTAATTTCTTTCTTCTTTTGGATTATATTAGAGGAAAAAGTATAGTCAGACTGATTGGGTCTAAATGATAAAAAGATTTAGAAATTGAAGTAACTGACTAACCATCACTCTATATTTATTTATTAAAATAGCGGAAATAAAAAGATAGCGATTATGTTGGAATTGAACCAACCTTTGTAGTTTTCAAGACTATTTTTCACCATTGAAGTAAGCCATCTTACAATCACGCTATTTGTTTATTAGTGGTAGCCCTGCTCAGATTCTAACTGAGAAACATTTAAGCGGCGGAGTTTGAATCCGCTGTGTTTGACGATTTCACCACAGGGCCATATAGGATATTCAATTATTAATGGCGCCGCATACAGAATTTGAATCTGTGTCTCCACTGTGAGAGAGTGGTATCCTAGGCCGCTAGACGAATGCGACATTATATCTCTCTATCAGTAAAAACAAGGAACACCGCGTGAAGGTTGAGAGATTTCGTTCCTCAGCGACTGACGGAATTCGAATCCGCAACAAATAGCTTGGAAGGCTATTGCTCTACCGTTGAACTACAGTCGCATTTTAGTGCTATATTTATAGAGCTTCCAGTTGTCGAATAATATCAACAAAAGCTTCGTCAGGACTTCTAATATTGTTTGATACTACTTCTGTCCAATCAATGTTCCCTTGTTTGTTATATCTAAACGCCATTGTTTCAGAATCATAAATGTCGGGAAGGAAAGGTTGGTAGCTAATATAATACTTCACACCATTAACCTGCACATTCCAAGTAGTATGTGTCCCTCCAAAAGTAGAAGGTTCAATATTTGCAGAAAGAATTTTATACATTCCAGTCCCTTCGATAGATAAAAACTCTATATTGAAGCAGGCAGCACCTTAGCCTTTTATGAGGATTCCTAACTGTCTTTACCAAGGGAACCACTTGTCGGCGATCAACCCGACGTGCACCCGGTTCTAGGTTCCGCGACCAGATCAGCTCGGAAGCATTATGCGCAATTACTTCCTCCTTCTGGTTTATCAAAGCTGAGCACCACTCCGCACGGAATCCACGCTTCAATATAGAGTTTTCAAAATGGGGCAGTTTCCTCTGCCGAGAGGGACTACCCAACCCCGCTCTAGAACTAGTGTTTTTATTCTATATTAGGACTAGAGTGGTTCGCTTCCATTTATTCCCCTGACCTCCCTTTGTTCCGCACATTTCCATGCCTTCTCTGTGCGCGGTAAACCATCCAGGATAGCAAAACCTTGGAGAAGGGATTCCAGCTTTTATTGACGCTCAGTATCATTGGTCATCTTATATTTATATTATATAAGAAATTATTTATTTTGTCAATAAAAATCTTCCCTTTTATTCTTTCCTCCGAAGATTCAGAACTTTAATGGACTGGCGAACCGTCTACCAAGGGGTGTATTTTTTAATTAGCACAATCAGTTAAAACAGGATACGCCGCGTGAAGGCTTGTGCTATGTATCCCACGCGGGAAGTGGAATCGAACCACTATAAAGCGACTTATGAGGACGCTGAGTTACCAGTACTCTATCCCGCAATTTAATATAGAAGTTATTTCTAACTTTCTATATTTATATTATATCTAAGATTTTCCTGTTGGTCAAGAAAAACTTTAGTTTTTCATGTGCTCAACGAAGTTGAGCTGCAAAGGAGAATCTTTGATGACTGGTGGTTGATGAATGTACTGCCCATTCTTTTACGCGTTATCAGCACGTTGTAATACTTTTATACTAATCAACCCTGAAGCGTTAAATTTTATCCCACTCTTCTTGAGAGAATTTTTGAATTTCTTTCTTTAGAGAGGGAAGATTATATGACTTGCACCATTTTCTAATAGTGTTATCAGAAACCCCATAATTATTTCCTATAACAGTAAAAGCTTGACTACGAATCAAATTCTTTAATGTTTCTCTAGACGGTCTTTTATCAATTTTTCTATTGTTAATAGATTGGCATTGTACGCATCTAAGAGCACCATAAGAAACTGGCTTCCCACAATCAATACAATAAGCTTGATTAAAATCTCTCTTTAATGAAGATTTGAATTCATCAACATAACTCTTAGTATTTTTTCCTGCAAAAGTATCTAATTGTCTATCACAGTTTGGACATACCCAGCGGAGATTTTCTAATCTATTATCGTTATGGTCACCATTAATATGGTCTAAAGTTAATGTTAATGGCTTTCCATGCCATTCAGCTGGAAGATTGCATATAGCACATTTATATTCTTCTGTGTATAATTCTCTAAAACGCTTTTTAATATAATTCTGAGAAGCTGTTGAGTTTTTACAAAAAGAATTTTCAAAAGTTCTTTTTTCTCGATTCTGAGAAACTAATTTGAATTTCGAATAATCTATACCCAATAAATCTAATCGTTTTTTAACTATTTTTCCAGCATTACCATTTACACATTTATATCCAATTCGGTGCATTAAATCATTTAGACAGTTAGATTGTTCTAACATAAATTCTAATTCTTCTTTTGTATATAAATCTACAAGAGCATGACCCATATTTCTAACCTTTCATAAATTATTATACTCTACTATATTTAGAAAATTAGAAATATAGAATTATGCTAACTCGACCAAACTTTTTATTGGCTTCCAAGTGTGGAGTCGAACCACAATTACGAGTTTCAAAGACTCGGATCCTAACCAGTTGGATGACTTGGAATTAATATCTATTCTCTATTAGTAAAAACAGAACGCACCACGTGAAGGTTGAGAATATAGCGTTCCAGCCGACGATAGGACTTGAACCTACAACTTGCTCTTTACAAGAGAGCTACGCTACCATTGCGTCACGTCGGCAAAATAAATCCCAGTTCCACTTGCTTACCTAGGTAGGAACTGCGGCGAATCTTTACCTATCCAAGATATATATCCTGGATGAAGAATATGGCAAGTGTAGGATCATTCATTCGTAGACATATTCTTCATTCAAGATATATACGTCGCGTGGTCAAGTATGCGCGACCCACTCGCCATCAAGTATCCGTCGATACTAACAGACTTGATAATATCATCACACTACCGTCTACCTTTGCGGCACCCCGCCTTTACGGCGGGGAGGTTGGACTCGAACCAACACTCGTGCTAGATATTATCTCTTCGCAATCTCGCTCTCGAATAAGCAGCCTAGTTGCTACGGGATCAAACCGTCAAGATCGCTCGGGATTTTGTCCTGTGAGATTATCCCTAAACCGCACATTAGATATTAACGTCCACTAATGTTGGACTATAATTTTAAGAAGTGATTACGTATGCTTCTCCACGGCCTTATTTTAACGTGATATTGGCTTCCAGCACGGGGAAGGTCGCGTACCTCTCCTAATAATTTCATGCCCGTCAGTTCTGATAAGCTAACAGTACGGAGCCGACCGTGCTATTCCCGCAAGTTGGTATACCTATCGGACGTTCGGTGTCCTGCGACTTGGCACTTGCGGTGAGGGATAATATGTCTGCGCTGGAGAGGACTCGAACCTCCGTTCTGGGCTTGTATCGCCCAGGTTTACCAATTAACTTACCAGCTCTCTATTTCCCTTCAGTGATTATATTATATCAGGTATCTTTTCGTTAGTCAAGAAGAATCTTTCTGATTAATTTAATCATTGAAAGGAAGTAGGTTTACTTCCTTCTTTAATTTTCAAGTTCCTTATCTCTTTCGATATATCTATTATATCAAAGAAAATTTAAATGGTCAAAAAGAATCTTTAAGCTTCATAAGTGAAGAACATAACTTTAGGTTCTCCAATCGGCTTGCGGGCTTCTCCAAGAGTCTGGATATAAGAAGTCCAGAACTTCTTATCGCACTCTTCAAGCTTTTCAATAAAGCTGTCCTTACCTTGCGGCAAATGCGGAAACTCAAAGCCAAGGAAAAAAGTATCTTCGTTCAGATAATGGAAGAATACGTGCTGGTCTTCGAATACAGTCTCCTGCTCTTCTTCAGTAAGAAAATCCCAATAATACTTGGTATCTTCATATCCTTTAATTTTGTAGCCATATCCCGCAAATGAATAAGTTTCCAGACTCATTAGTCAATCCTATTCTCGTCAACAAACTTCTGAATAGCGTCCAATACTTTCATAATTGCCGCAGACTTATACTGTTTACGAAAATCATTACATATATCTTCAATACCCATAGCTAAATCACGACAAGCACAAAAGTATCCATCAATCTTTCGTTCATCTTCACGCCAGCAATCATCATAACCTTCTCTATAAGCATCTTCCCGCACATCCTCAAAAAGCATATCGCCAAGACGATCAATGTCGGTAGAATCAAATCCAAGAGAATTCAGATACTCTTTAGCCGAAGTGCTATTATAGATATAAGTTCCATCATTAAGAGCAACAACCATATCTTACCTTCCTTCTCTTGGATAACTTATACTTATATTATAATAGAGAATAGGAAAATAGTCAACTAAAATCTTTAAAATAGCTTTAGACTGCGAAGAAGATTAACAAGATCATCTACTTCGTTCTTAGCTTCTTTCTTAGTTGAAGTAGAAGTGCCATATGTTACACTATTGTCATACTTGGACTTCAGTGCATTGGGTACAATCATCTGACCCCGCAAGTCATTCTGATTCTTCTGGAGAATAGCAATCTGCTTCTGTAGGTCTTGGATACGATGCTCTAGTCGGTCATTCTCCTCTAGTAGAGCGTCACTTTCATTTTCAAGGTCTGCTACATACTCTTCTAGGTCTGCAATATATTCCTGTAGGTCGCTCTTGTAATCTACTTCATCTTCCTTCTTTTGAGAAGCTAGGTCAACAACTAGATTTTCAAAAGCACTAGTAGCACTCTTGTCGAAGCTATCAGATGTAGCCTTGCCGCAAGCTTCGTTATCATCAGAATCCCAATAGTTAATCTCTACTTCATGGTCTTCTCCATCATAACGATAATCTAGACCAACACTAATACAATAATTGTCACTCATTTTATTCTCCTTCACAATCTTTCTTTTCATTAACAATAACAGAAGCACCGTAAACATCAATTCGCTCTCCTGTAACATCATTCAAAATTACGAGATACGATTGATACCTCTCAACCCTATAAAAGCCTACGTATTCTTTAATTTTAGTATTTCCACTGTAGACTTCAATAACATGCTCTTCTGGAATATCGTTAAAAGATTTAGAAAAACTTTGCTGTGCCAATTGTCCAGTTGGTGTTCCTAAGAACCAAGTTAAGAACAAAGCAACAACAATAATACCTGCAACGATAAAAGAATAAGCTTTCTTGTGATGCCTCAAAGTAAGCTTCTCCTTAATCTTTCCTAGTTTATCCTTTACGCTCACAAGAAAACCCCTTCTCTTATATATAATTATACCATATTATCTTTCCTTGTCAAGCAGTATATATTAAAAAAGGACGTAACAAGTACGTCCCTTTATATTATATACTACCAAAATATATTATAATTTATAGTTACCACTAAATCAATATTTAGTTGTTATCTCTACCACGCAGTATATATATCTGTAGTTCCTGGACTGCATCCTGTATCTAGTACCTGCGCCATTCCAAAACTAGTTTCCACATAGCTTCCTAGCGGGAGGTCTGATGCTGCAACTACAACATATCCATCCTGTGTACGATAAACTCCATCAGAACCAAGCACCCAATTTGGTGTGTTGTAGTGCCATAACACATTACTGCTGTAGTATGTCTCCCGTCTACCATTGTAGTAGTTTACACCACTCTGCTTCGTCAGTCCACTACCATTAGAATAATACTGTCCTCCAGAAGGGGCTGTATAAGTAGCTGACTGCTGTGCGGCCTTAGCTTCTGCATCCGCTTTGGCTGTTTCCCCCGCACTCACAATTTCATTAAACTGTGCGTCCAGTTCACCAATTTCCGCAAAAGAAATTGCACTTACTAATTCTTTTTCTAAATCTCTAAGCTGATTCTGTTGTTCTTCAGATAGATAACTTCCGTATGCAGAAATTGCTTCTTCGGCTTTGCCCGCGTACTCTGCACGCTTAGCTTTTAGGTCATCCCACCAAGTTGCCAAATCTTCATATCCTTCTGTTTGCCAAGTGAAAGTAGGGAATTCATAAGTTCCTGTTTCAGTTTTAGAATAAACATAATCTGAAACTCCAGCCTCTTTGACTGTTGGCTGAGCAGAGGCAACACCCCACACACCTAACACAACTGCGATGGCAATAAAAATAGAGCCTCCCGCAATCAAAAATTTATTTGCTTTCTTTTCCGTATTCAAGATATTTCTTCCTTTCCTTAGTATAACTTACTTTTATCATTTGATAATAGCAAGTCCTTGTCGGTAGTATAAGAAATGCTCTTTTAGCATAACTTAGAAAGCGGTAACTTATAATATATAAAAACTAAAATATTTTATTTACTATTCTTTGCCCATTTTAAGGTGCTTCTTATTGCTTTTAATATAAGCCCCCATATCAACTAGCGTCATTCCAGTGTCTACATACTGTCTACATCTATCACATGGATTATTTGGACGAGCACAGCGACGCTTACAAGATAACTTGTACTCCATATGAGATTGCGGGATTGCTAATAATGGATATGACAACCTTAAATCATCATTAATCTCCATTAAGTCCCCATTCCAACCTTCACGCTCAAACCATGCACGATATAGAACGTCAAACTTCGCCCAATCATATGGTTCCCCGCAATCAAATTCATAGCAATTAAAATACTTATCCAAGAGTGGTCGATTCTGCGGGGCAAGCAATGGAGATTTGTAGTCTAGTCCTCTATCCAATGTGGTTGCGGGAATACGATTACACACTAGCCGCATACCAATCCCAGCCTTATCACAAATATCTTTTGTCTCTTGGATATTATATAGCAGGTCATCTGCGATATAAACATCAGTAACACCAAGATTGATTAGACTTTCTAGAGAAGTTAAGTTATGTGCTGGCATGGTTGGCCCAAAGAAGAATCTAAGACCATTTTCCCGCAATTCTCTTAACTGTGGAATCTGCTCTGGAGAAAGTTTAATGTAAGTATTATCTGAGATCTTTTGGATAGACGTTGCAATATTCATAGGAAAATCTCCCTTGAAGTTTATATTGATTCGTCTATCTTTATAGAATGCAATAAACTCTAGGAACTTATCAAAGCTATTTTTCTTTTTATTAAAGTTTACATCAAATTCAGCTACCATACCTAGTCTAGAGCTATACTGCTTGAATGGCATAGATAGTGGAGTCTTTGTCGATGATTTGCTCAATATTTCCTCCAACTCTTTCATAACGAACATCGGGATTCTCTTTTTTCCACCTAGGAAAATTATCCATATGAACAAAAGTCAATATCCTATCATCATAGAAGTAGAAATATTCTCTAGCGCATTTTGGACATATCCATTTATAAGAACAATAAGAATGACAAATGTTTATCCATTCTCTAATCTTATATTTTTTCCCAAACGAAAAGTTTTTACAACAAGTGCAATAACAATCCTCATAGCATTTAGGACACACTTTAACATTACCATGTATATCTAGGTCATTATCATAGTTGCAGTTAATTTCCTCCTGTGGAACAATAGGCTCACCGCATAACATACAATTAGCGATACCTGAAGCGTTTAACATTAGCGGTTTTGGAACCCAGTTGCGACAGCACCAATATGTTGTTATATGCGATTCAACCAAATCATTATACATCCCATTTGTATAGATAATAATCTTATGCTGATTCTTTTTAGTATTCCTCGGTATACAAGAACTTCTCAAGTGGTCATTAGAATGATAGCCAAGTAAGTCTCTATACTCTTGATTGATATACTGATATTTCCATTTCAAATTATTATATAACAATTCCCGCATTTTGTCAAGAACTTCTATAGTAATTTTATCATTAATATATGGATATGCTTTCCCCGCGAGCAAAATATTCTTGTGCACATATAGAAGTATACGCCAACTTTTATTTGGAATATCGTGCATATTAAACTGGAAAGACTTAGAACTTTCAAGATATGCGACAATAACCATGTTACTATTCATCATTTCTATTGGGCCAGTCGAATATCCTCCATTTTGCATCCATGACATACAGGAATGCCATCCCAAAGAATTATCGCTCATAGTAAGAAAATCAATTGGATGAATACTAAATACTAGATTTGTTTTAATATGCTTAGAAGTAGTTAGATTACTAATTTCATTGCGGAAAGATTCAAATAAATCCATATTAGGGTAGCCCGCAAACACAAGCATCTTCCTGATGGCTTTCATAATCTTTGTACCTTCTGGAATTTTTAGACGTTTTTGTTCGCGGACAAAAGAATAATCTCTATGTAGAACACCAGATTTAAAGTTATCATATCTAAACATCTGCGTGAACTTATCTTTCCACATATTTGGAATTTTTTGTAGCACTTTATTATTAACAAAATTTTCAAAGTCTGGAATAAAAGGATGATTAACTTTTCCTTCTATTTGGTGTCCAAAAGGTGGAGTATAAATATCTTGTAGACTATTGATGAATATTTTATCATCGCAAGGAATATCCATTGGAATTTTAACACGAAGATTGCAGCCCAAGGCTTTGAACATCTTGCGTTTATTCTTATTCCAATACTTTAATGCTTTATATATATCTACTTCTTCAATATTTGCGTATGCTTGAATAAACTCTTTGATTGTAATTTTATCTTCATCATCTAGATAATCAAAAAGCTCCACACTTACTCCTTAAAGCAGTAAAAGGCTAAGTGCGGGATATTGTTCGACCGCACCTAGCCTTATCTATTACTAATATATGAAAGTTAGAAATGATAGATTACCCATTTTTACCCAACAATCTCAAAAGTGTCTAGCTTATGCCGCAACCATTCAGGAAGCTCCATATAATCAATATCGAACTGTGTTAGAACAGCATCCATCTGTGCTTTGGTAAGGGTATTACCATAGTGGTCATAGATGTAATCCATCGCATCGCGCACTTGTTCTTGCTGAAGTTCCTCCATGAATCCAAGCGTGGAAGTATCTCCCACTACCCAGGGCTCAAAAGAAAAATCAAACATCACAGCTCCCTCCAAAGAGAATCACCAGCAATAACTCGTGCAAAATCTACACGGGAATTCATGTCAATCATATCAGGATATTGCTCCGTTACATAGCGAAGCATATTTCCCACACCTTCGTTTCCCTCAAGATCAAAATAAATCTTATACAGAATCTTCTTCGTGTAGGGATTAGAAACTATCAAAACATAATTAGCTTCGTCCTTTTCGACTTCCCGCATATCTTTTCCTTTCTCCCTTTCGTTACATATATATTATATCATAGAAAATTTTAATAGTCCAGAAGAATCTTCTGTTCAACTTTAGGAAGAATAGTCTCAATAAACAATCGCCGCACATTGGGAATATCCTTTAGTTCATCTTCAAATCCACACTCTTGGGCTTCAAGGACATAATCATAAAGAAAATCCATCAAAGCATTATCCTCAGAGGTGATACGATACTTCTGGCGAATCTCAAAAGGAGCCTTGCCCTTATTGATAGCCTGGATAACAGAACGAATCCGCTTCCAATACTTATACCAATCGGTCTTTAACTTCAACATAAAGCCATTGTTATCTTCAAAAACGTACCCCTCTACTTTAGACTCGCCCTTAGCCTTTTCATAGAACTCTACAAAGGCATCCCAGTTATTGATAGTGGCTACCAACTCCTTGCATTCAAGCTTGTAGATGCGGGCAACCTCCTTCACCATCCAATAGGATAGAGAAGTATAGTTAAAGTCATTCTTGATTAGAGCAAGCAAAACAATCTTAGACTTATCATACTCTACAATGTGCGGGTCATGGATAGGGTCAATAACCTCAAACACAGCCGAACAATTCATAGAACGAAGCATATCTGCGAACTGAGTCTGCATATACCAAGGCATAGCACCATTAAAGATAGAACGGAAATAGTCCGCATACTCGCCTTGATTAGTAGACTTAGAAGCCAGGAACAGATTGTTGCACTCGCCCGAACGATAAGAACAGATACCCAAGAAGCCATTCTCCTTGCGATAAGCCGCCACGGGGAACTTCAAAGTATCCTTCAAAGCGTCCATCGAGGTTTCAGGACGTTCATCCACTGCGAAGAACTTATCAAACGAACGAGCAATAACCTTATCAACATTAACATCTACAAAAAGTCCGCGCGCACGAGTAGTTACGTCATTCCAACGCCCCTCGAAGAAAGCTTTATTAGAGTAATTAAAGGAGTGGATTGCATTACCCAAATCCTTTTCCCGCACGTATTCATTGTTCTTCAACTCTTCGAGATACTGATTCATAACTTTCCTTTCTCTCTTGGATATATTATAACATATAAAAATATATTTGTAAAGAAAAAGCCCTCTGAACGAGGGCTTAGAGAAAGGGGTATTACTAACAATAACTGAAGTTGTTATTGATATAGTCAACTAGCGAATTGCCGTTTTCAATATAAGGAAGCATCTTAAACAGAGTATCGTTAAGAGCCGTTAGCAGGTGAATGCGAGGATTGTTTGGATTTTCAACCTGTGTAGAATAATTTGCTAGGTCAAAGGAGTACATATGTGGATGACACTTATAAGTCTTACAATATTCATTATAAGTTTCAATTCCATTATTCTGGTATCCCCAGTACCATCCAGAGCCATTCTTGCTCATAATCTGCATATCGCTAACTAGGAAGATGCGATCATACTTTTCATTCATTAGACGGAATGCAGGAACAATATCTGTCCCATAGCCGCAATTATCATTAGCATACATCTTTTCAACTAGATTAAAAATGCTGTCTAGTTTATTAAGCTTAAGCTTCTTAGCATCATTGCCAAACTTAATAAAGTCAGCATTGCAGTTTACAAACATCGCAGCTGCGTATACAGCTCCAACTTCCTTTAAAGTTAGAGAACCATTAGAAGAAAGCTTATCTTCCATAGAGCCAGATACGTCAAGAACGATTACGGTGCGGCCATCCATCTTTGGCATATTCCCGCACGCAATTCTAAATGCACGGTCAAGAGCCGCATCAATAGAAATGTTGCGAATACCATAGTTCTTCCAAGAGCAGTAAATCTGGTAAGGGAAGACTAGAGACTTCTTGATAGCCGTTTCATTTTCAATCTGCGGAACAAGGTATTTCTCAATCCAGTCTGCGTCTGGAGAGCTGTTTACAATATTGCGGAAATTGCGAATTAGAGCAAGATAACCAAGCTTATTCTCTTCAACTAGACGCTGCCAGTTTTGGGACTTTTCTTCATCACTCTTGGAACCAGAGATAGCAGTCTCCCAAGTATCAGGAGTTTCAAGCGTTCCAGCCTTATACTTATCAATGGTTGCGGAATGAGCATGGGTGATATTGATAAGGTCATACATATTGTATTCCTTACCCTTTAGCTTATATTTACCAAGCTGATAATCCTTTAGCGAGGACAAATAATCCCCAGCACCACGAACTAGAGCATGTGAACGCTTATCGCCAAGCATATCAATAGCCGCAAACACTTCGCTTACGTCATCAGGACGCTTCATAAAGTTGCGGAAATAGGCTCGCTTGTTATCAAACTGATAATGATTTAGAATCGCCGCAGTCAACTCAGAGACAGAACGCATACCAAGAACATTGCGGGAGAAGAATGAAGCCTTAGCCACAAATTCCCACCCAAGCTTCTCTCCTACCTTCTGGGTAAGCTCGGTATAACGATTCATCTGTTCGTCCGCAGATTCGTAGAACTGATTCTCTAGGTAAGAACTAAATAGAAAGTTAGCCCAGTCCTCTACTGGATTCTTTTCAAAGACTTCGCCACCTTCGTAAGAAGCAACCTTTTCAGTTTTAACTGTTTTATTAAACTTTGCCATTTAATCTCCTAACGTGGAAATAATAAATACCCTGATAGCATCTCCAATGCTATAATATAATAAAGTGGATTATGAAGGAAGGGTATTTCCATCACACGGAATACATTAATATTAGACACTTGCGGAAATAGTATAAACAGTGTAATAAAATTACGTGCTCTACCGTTGAGCTACCGTTGCCCCTTGGCAATGGGTTGGATTCGAACCAACAAATCACGGGTTTTTCAGACCGAAGTAACTGTTTAGCTGTCACGCAAGTGTCTTTGAGAAGGGAGGTGATTCCCATGAACAATATTATTATATACTAAAATTTTTTAATTGTCAAGAAAAAATCTTAAAAAACTACTTCATCCTTGACAATTTCATAATCATCAAAAGTACGCTCATACAGTTGCACATATCCTCCAGAAAAATAACGTACCATATCTTTATACTTGCGGAACTCTTCAATAGCTTTATCCCATCCAAGAGTCTCGCTATAAAATCGTGCCCCATTAATCGTGCGGGCGACAATGAAGTAGTCTCGGTCAAGCATAACCTTCTTCTCCTCCTCGATGATAGCATACTCGTCCGCAACCCAGGGAATCATATCAAAAGTAAATTCTTTGAACGCAGCACCCATTGTTGTTTCCTTTCTCCTAATCATCATAGGATGAATAATCAACGAACTTAAACAGTCCACACTTAAACCCTACATTACCATCATGTAAATCGTTAATATCAAACTCTTCGATAAACTTAAAAACCTTTTCCGCAAACTCTTCGCCGTACTGCTCAATGATGGTAGGAAGAAACTGATTGACTTCTGAATAAACACCTTCTGTTATCTTCTTAGCTTTTTCCTTAGAATCTTCAGAAGGCGCGCTCACCTCAGTATATCTATAATCCATGTTGCAACGTTCTGCCGCATATAGATATACGTCATGATACATACCAACGAAAGCTTCTTCTGCAAACACCTTTTCTATGTTTGCTTCTACAGCTTCATACCAAATGTCAAGTTCATCCGCGCAATAATTGTGAATGAAGGTTCTTTCATTGGTTACTTCAAAATCCTTTTCATAGTCTACATTTCTAACTCCATCGAAAGGAATTTTGATTACAACATCAGGATATTCATCGAAGAATAATACAATCTTAGAACAACCGAGAGCATACTTAGTACATCCAAGTTTATCAACTATATCTTCGTGCCAACCTTCAATTTCACACTCGTCATAATCATCTTCATAACGCCAATGAAGCCGGTCAACTTCATCAGAAGTCAACATGTCTAGTCGGTCTTTTAGAAAGTCAAATAAATCATTTAGATAGGTACGTTCCATATACTCCCTTTCCTTTTATATAACTATTATATTACATAAAAAGAAAATAGTCAAGAAAAATCTTGACTGCTAAATTGATATAGTGTTATAATTATCCAAGAGAGGAGGATTAAATGGATGATTATTATTTTATAACTCTGCACTGTTATGATTGCGATAATGCACAATGTAGTATATGCCCGTGCGGGACATACGTTGCAGAAGATAATCTACGTGGCTGTACCCGCAAAGTGTCAGAAGATGATTATGCAAGATACGACCATTATATAAATGAAGTCCTCCCGTTTCTTCACTTAGATAAAAACAAAGAATCCATTGCCCGCACATATAACGAGGTATTGGAATTCCTTTATTATATTTACTCTCAACCTCTTGGACAGAAGCTAGGTAAAAGTGGACGTGCCATTCTAGGCTGAGGATTTGCCGCACCAATTAAATCATAGTTGATATTTGCGTTAATAACCCAGTATTTGCTTGGATATTCGTCATAGGGTATCCAAGCTTTTTCTTTATATTTGCCCGTCAGTAACTTTAAAATAAAGCCAAACAGAGAAACATCATAAACAATAACAACCCAATTATATCCGCGTCTGCGTGGAAGAATATCAATAGGATATACTGCATTATGCAGAATCTTCATACCCATATAGTTAGGCTCTGTGCGGCCAATATATCTACCTTGGATTGGCATATTCTACTCCATTTCAAAGAAATTTTTGATAAGGTCTGGTGCAAAAGGAATGTTTACTCTACCTTCATCAATGACTGCCCACATTGTTGCTTCTGGATGGTAAATTGCTTGCCCATTGACAATTGTTTGCAAACCGTCATACTGGAACTGCACATTATAATCTGTACCATTCTGTAGTGTAATAGATTGTCCTGTAATGGGGTCGCCATAGAACATATCCTCGCCAATATACTTAGCCATTAGACTTTCCTAATCTCCAGCTTCACGCCATTTTTAAAGTTATGTTTATCAATCCACTCTTGGGCATCGCTCTTTTCCGCAAACACATTAGTTAGCTTTGCTTTAGTAGTCCGCACACCAAATTCATTTAGCGGAGCAAATGATTTATCTGGCTCAATTGTCTGGTTGGTTTTATAATTAAAAGTGGGCAAAGTTCTTTTTGCATAAATAGCGAATGGCATTAGTCCTTCTTTCCATACAATGCTTTATTATACTTTACTTTCTGTATCCAAGCTTTGGCCGCACTCCCCAAACAAGCAATGATTAGTTTCTCTGCATCACTGTCTGCGGGAATGCCTGCCATCCTAAGCTGGGTTTTATAACACTCAATAAAATCCTGAGTGCTCTTTTCAAGCAAAGCATTTTTATTAAGCAAATCAATTACATTCATCATACTTAACTCCATACTGTTGGATATAACATTGCGGCAAAACTAACTCTTGGTTAGTATCGCAATCAATACACTTGTACCAAATATCGTTACTATTCTTAATCTCTGGAGCTGTCTGTTCCACGATGCTAATGTATCGCATACTACGACCATCGCCAACAGCAAACTTATCATTGGCCGCAAACATATCACATTCCCGCCTCTTCAGGCTCGTCAATAAAGTCAAGAAGGTAGATAGCCCCACCCTCTTCGTCAACCATATCAACAATTGCTAGCGGATAATTATCAAAAATTTGGAACACCTTACCCATCCAAACGTATCCAGGCAGAAGCTTAGAATATCCATAAACGTCAAACTGCTTGTACTCAGGAGCATTCTCCATGATAACGTCGGCGAGCGGCTGATGAACGCAAGTATACAGTTCCATATGTTTTCCTTTCTCTCGATACTATTATTATACAAGAAAAAAGAAAGGCTGTCAAGGAATATCCTGACAGCCCATTTGTTAGTTCATAGCCAATATTGCACACATTGGCTTGTCATATGTCTCTTTATCATACCAAGCACATTTGTCTTTTAAGCACTTACATAGACTAATCAAAACTTCTTCCGTTGTTGGATAGTCATGTGACCTTGCATTCATCCTTAGCGGACAAATTTTTTCAGAGTCCAATATACTTCCTCACTTTCGCCTGAGCAATCCCTTTTAACTTTGCAAAGTCAATCACCGGATTCTTCCAACGCTTGCAGATAGTGGTAATATTCTCCTCTAGCAGGTCTTTCCAAGAGAGAGAAATAACCATACCATTCATCTTTGCGGATTTGTTATCAAAAACGTCTACGCCGCAAGCGACGCAAACTTTTGCCACAGTCTTAGAAAGCTCAGCATCTGTCATAAAAGTATCTACAATCTCCTGCTCAGCCTGACCAGGAACAACTACAGACTCTTTGCGGGCTTTGTTCTGTACAAATTCATCAAGTACAAGTTTACCAAACTGCTGGCGGCCATATTTATTACGCCACTCATAGCACTTAACAACTACACCTTCGCCCGCATGGTTAGCATTATCAAGCAGGAACTTATTATTCTCTGCGAAGCTAAGCAGAGTTTCATCGCTAGGTTTATCAACAATCGCAATAGGCTTCAGCATCCACTCGCCAAGACCATATTTCTCCAGAAGTGGAGCATATACATCATAGGCCAAATAGTTCTGAGTAGCATCATCGAATACATCAAAGATATAAACGTGCGCTTTAGCATCCTGATTATAATCCTTGATTTGACCAATGAACTTAGCATACCCCAACCACTCTGCAAAGATACGATAAGTAGGATAGTCATCAAGGAACTGCTTCATACCAATAACCTCTGGGTCATCAGAATTGAAGAACCACCCCGCAGCAAACGCATTATCCTCAATCACAGAAATCTCGCGCTTGCGGGAACCGCAATGGTATCCGTCATCATCTTTCCATGCGACAAAGTTAGAACCATCCACTTTCGGGAAGATGTGACAATTGTCCTGTGCCTGAAGCCCCGCACAATCCTCAGAGTTTATGCGGCAAACATGTTGATAAGACTTATACATAATCTTTTCCTTTCTCTTTATACCGATATTATACCAGAAGAAAAGAAAATAGTCAACTACATGTTTATTAAATGAATCCAATTGATTAGACGCGCTACCTTAAATGTACCTGTAGCACTTTTAAGACTGGCCGCACTAAATTCTTCCACAGACACAATTGTTCCAGAAGAGTCAAGGATGTGCATAGTAAATGACTTCTTAGTTTTGGGAACAATGGACATGTCGTATTCATTTAAGTTATTATAATTAAACATGCCCACAGATTCAGCAATGAACCTGCGGGCTACAATGTCCATTTTCCGCACTTCTTCTGGATTAACAATCTTCATAAATCATCACAGAGAAAGTGTCGTGGTCTTCAATCATAATATTATCAATCTTATGATACGCATACTTAGCCACGTTGTATACGTTACAGGGAAGATCAATATAGCCATTCTCGCCATCTTCATCACGACGAACAAGGATTAGCTCTACATGTTCTTCTGGACGTGTCCATCCAAGAGAAGAAAGAAAACCAGCTAGAGAAATTTCATTGCTATAAACCATTATTAAAACTCCTTAACAATCTTCATTCCATAATCGGTAATAGAACGACCGCGTGCGCCCTTAACAATCATACCCATCTTGATAAGGTAGCTCTCGACTGTAGACTCAAGAGAAAGCCTATCAGTACCAAGTGCAGTCGCAATAGTATCAATACCAACTGCTTTATGAACTCGCGCAAGATAAGTCAGATAATCCATATCCATCTTGCTAAGTCCATACTTATTGATATCCATCAACTCAAAAGCATCAGTAATAACATCTTCAGTAATTTTTCCGTCATTGGTGACGAGCGCCACATCATAAATTCGCCGCACATAACTATTAGCAAGTCGCGGAACGCCTCGGCACGTGCGGGCAATGATGGATGCACAATTATCATCAATATCGACATTCATTGCCTTATAACAATTCTTTACAATAATAGTCATGTCATCATCATTGTAACTATGAAGTTGAATCTGAATCTGGAAACGATTCCGCATAGGAATTTCTAGACCGCCAAGCTCTGTAGTACAAGCAATTAAAGTAAAATGCGGGATATTGATTCGTTGCGGGACACCATCAATCTCAGAATCCACAACAAATTGCTCCATCGCAAGGAAGGTAATCTCCTGAATCTTTTTCTTGAGACTCTGCACCTCGTCAAACAGAATCATATCTCCATCTTCAATGCTAAGAAGAATATCCTTAACATCATCAACAGTTTTAATAGCAGGACAAGAATACACCTTCAGGTTCTTACCTGCCTCATTAGCAATGATCTGCGCAAAAGTGCTCTTGCCAAAACCAGACTCCGCAGACAGGAGGACATGATCGAGCGTCTCACCCCGCATCTCCGCACTTTTAATATAAATCTTCAGCATTTTCTTTGCCTTCTCTTGACCGATATAGTCATCAAAGGTCTGCGGACGGAAGTTCTTAACAGTCATTGCCATAAAGTGTTTTCCTTTCCCTTTCTGTATATATTATTATATCAGAAAAAGGAAAGGTGGTCAAGGAATATCCTCAACCACCTGTTATCTACTCTTCTAGAGACTCTAGACAATATTGATAAACACAATCAATATTGATTTCGTTTGCGCATCTTTGGGCAATTCTGTCTGCGGATACTGGAAGACAGTCTCGCACAGCATCCAAGAAACGACCTAGCCAATAGGAATCGTACATATCCTCTCGCGCCAAATCGTCAAAGATGATTTCCCGCACATCCTTGTCAGCTTTGTATACATCCTTCTGGATAACAGCAGTCTCCGCAATATCTTCAATTCTTGCGCGCAGTTCATCTAGTGGCATTCCATATGCTTGCACACAACCTTCATCATTGGCGTAAGCCAGCATCCATTCGTAGGACTTGTCGATATAATCATTCCAATTCATTAGTCCAGCTCCTTACCAATCTGCTCTTCAATCCAAGCCTGCACGTCACTCTGGACTTCCAAGAAGATAACACAACGAACAATCACATCCGCGGCCTCATAATCACCTTCCCGCATATAACGCCAGAAGGAATCCTCAAAGCAGTGAGCAAACAGCTCAGAAAGAATGTCTGTATCAAAAACCGCATCTTTCAGAGCTTCCTGAGCCTTGTAAGAATTGCAATAGTAAGAACCATTATCATTGCCAGTGACAGACAGTTCCGCTTCATCCATCATATCATAGAACTCACGCTCTCCCCAACGATAGTCAGGATCGGGGTCTGCAAAGTTGTTCAAATACTCACAGTCCTTGATATACTGGATGGTATCTTCGTAAACTTCACGCCTGTAATCATCGTAGTTCATGGTTTTCCTTTCTCTCTTTCTATGCTTATATTATAGCATAGATTAGGTTGATTGGTCAAGAAGAAGTTTACCAAAACACTCTAAAACTTGCTCCGCCAGGACGTTCTGTTTTATATCCAGCCTTTTGGAGACTGGCTGCTACGCTAGACCAATGCTTCTGCGGGATTTCTGCTAAAGAGCATCCGCTACAACCTTTACTTGCCGCATTTCTAATAATTCTTTCTGCTGTGCATAATGCTTTATCTAGGGAATTGTTATATTCAATTGCGTCATGTCGGGCATCATCAGCCGTATAATTGATCTTTAACATATTCATCGTCCCAAGTAATATATACGTTATAACTAGGATTAGTGACAGATAATGACATTTCATCTGGTTTGTCAATAGTAAAACCAAGAACTTCCAAGAGTTCTAAGATATGTATAATATCTTCTGGGTCAATATCAAATCTATACATGTTGATATAAATGCCCCATTTTTGTTCTTGTGCGGCCTTTAGACACTCTTCTTGGATTATTCGCATAGCCTCATTTACAGCTTCGCGGTGAGCCTGCTCTATCTGTTGCCGCAAATATTCAGGTGTCATTGTAAAGCAATCAACAAAAGTATTATCCATTGTTCTCCTTTCTCTCTATACATAGAAAGTTAAAAAAGATCAAGATTATTTTGTCTCTTGGAAAATTTCTTCGTGCAAAGCACTATGTTCTATTCCTAGTTCTCGCGGGAAGAACCATTTTCCATCTTTATCTTTCTCAACTATCACACCCATATCGAGCAAGGTTAATTGAGCGCCAAATCGCTGTTGAGAATTAGCATATGCTTCGTCCACACATTTTTGGCGATAAAAATCCTCTGTTTCTTTATAACCTCGCTCTAACCAATGCGTTTGAAGGCGGTCATAGGTTTCTAAAGAATAGATGATAGCATTCCTCTGCTTTTCAGTCAATTCAAAAGCTCTATTCTTAACAAACATTACCCATCCTCCCGCATATCTTGCAGATAATCGAAGTAATATTCATTGTCTTCGTTTGTGGGGAAGAACCATTCTCCGCGATGACCAGGCCAATCAAACTCAATGTAAATACCAAACTCTTCAAGCAGATACTTCGCACCTTGCAGAGCGTTAATCTTCTGCTTAAAACGATTAAGTTTAGATTTAGCTTTTAGACCGTCACCTTCCTGCTTGGCTGCATAATGGTCTTTCCAACACATCTTGGCTGCGGCCTGGAGACGCTCAAAGTAGGCGAGGATAGTGTCCTGGTCTTTCTGCGGCAAGTCGAAAGCCTTGTTATCATAGTATTTGTAAACATCAAACATATCTTTTCCTTTCTCTATACCTATATTATAACAGAGTATAGTAATTTTGTCTAGGAAAAGTTTACTAAATATCAATTCTACAATACTTCTCGTACAATCTAAGATATGGTTTATATAGAAAAGGACTAGGTGTACTAGTCCTTATAAAATGGTATCTTAAATTGTCCTACACATATTCCCAAGAGATAGAAAATGTGTATGTATCAGCTAGACCAGTCGTGCGGGAATAGCTAACAGAATACCCCTTATCTTTTAACTCTTCACATAGTCTACTAGTTAGAAAATGTGTCGCAGATTTATCAGCTTTAACTTGATAATATCCCTGATTCGCCGTGCGCTCTATATTGCTATAGATTGCAGCCCTTAGAATTTTATAGGCATGTTCGCTATTATCTGCTTTTTCCTTTGCTTCTGCCGCAGTTAGAAAATTCCCCATTTAAATCGCCGCCAACTTTTCGTATACTTCTTCAATGGTAGGCGATGCAGACCCAATAGCAACATTGGAATCACGGGAGATGAAGATAACTTCGTCAAAGGGTTCCTCCTTGCGGGGAGACACCTTGGTCTTGAACATGCGGCGAATCACATCTTCAGGGACACGTGCTAGGCCAGTGCGTGCAGCGTTTTGGCGCAAAGCAGTATCAACCGAAGTCTCAATCCACACTCCAACAATGCGAGTTCCAGAAGGGATGGAAATGTTAGAGAACAGACGGCGACGGGCCTTAACAGACAGGTGCGTTGCATCCGCAATAACATACTTATGGACTCGCAGAGCGTCAGAAATGTTCTGATAGAAGTGCTTAATCACTTCATCTTCGTGTGCGAAATAGTCCTCGCCCTTACCAAGCATAGCAAAGCGGATGGCATCGCGGGATACAATTACACAGTCATCGTGGGTGTCTGCGATATGCTTAGCCAAAAAACTTTTTCCGACACCGCTCGGCCCGCACATGACAATTAGGGTGTGCAACATATTATCCCTCATCCCAATAGGTTTCATTAGCAATCAGACTGTCAACATCAATGTAACAGAATGGATCAAATACCAGTTCCGCTCCGCATTTAGTGCATTTAAGTGTGGCCCAAGGACCGTCATCTACAATTTCAAAGAAGAAATCCTTGTCAATCTCTCCCTTATGTCCGCAACATCCGCAAGTAATCATATCCTTTTCCTTTCTACGATACATATAGTATATCATAGAAAAAGAGGACTGTCAATGACAATCCTCATTCTAGCCATTCCCCTGTTTCCGCATCAATAAAATCATAATATAGACAGGTTACTGGTGGTTCGTCTTCCTTAGTCCAAGTGCAAAATTGATGCTGATGCCCATGATACCAATGCTTAAAATTCTTTGACAATCTAATGTTTTCCAAGAATTTGATTTCGTCTGTTTCTTTCCACCTGTCTTTGCGGTAATTGTATCCACTAGTTAAATACCCAGAAGGTGATTGATGGGTGAAGATGTAGTCAAACTTTTGAGAAAGCCAAGGAGTAGGATAGTTTCTAGCCAATACCGCATTCGCATATGCAACATTAATGCCTTCGTTAGGCCACCAGGATTTTCCTATAACTCTATGCCACTCTCTTTTAGATCTTGCGACCTTGATCTTTGTTTTTTCGCGTGGATAGTATAGATTATATGCATCAGTAGACTCTGCACCACCGATACAAAGACACTTTTTACCGCAAACATCTAGAATAGCTGTTGATGTTACTAGAAAAACATTATCATATGTTACACCATCAATGGCCGCAACCCGCAAATCTCCATCCAAGAGACGGATTGAAGCATTACCAGTGGTTGCGGGACATGCTTAGTCTTGGTGATTTGGTATATGCTTTATTGTTCTATGTTCTAAGCGTAGACTTGACAAATCTGGCCGCATATAGTATAATATAAGTACAGAGAAAGGAGAGGATATGACTCAGCTGAAGAAATTTTTTGAAGATGATACTCTTGCCAATGATTGGTTTGAAAAAGTTATGCACAGACTTGCTTGGACAATGTTTGATACTCAACAGGATTGGATTTACATGTCTGGTGAACTGGGCAAAGGCCGCAATCCAATGATTAAGGGTGAGGAAGAGTTCAATCTTGCTTTTAATGTTGCTTGGGCTGATGCTATTGGTTGGCTCAAGGGTTTTGCATATGAAGAGCTTCTTCGTCTGTATGTGGAAGGTGATATTGATTTGCCGCGATATATGGCGGATGAATATAATGAAATGATGGGGTATAGACTTGGCGATGATGGATATGTGGAAGGTGTAGACGAGTAGTGAAGATTGATATTGATTGGTTTTTCTCAGCACTACTATGGACTGCATTTGTGGTCATGTGGGGCTGGATGATTTATATTGTCGGCGGAGGTGACACAGGTGTTGGTTTGGCTGGACTAATGGGCATGTGCGCAATTAGTGTGATTGGTGGTATTTTTAATTTTATTTGCTGCTTTGGGAAGGATGATGATGATGATTAATAGTAAAATTGCTATTGATGATTTGCGGAGGTTGGTCTATAAGTATGTTCACGACTATGAAATCGTAGATTTGATGGAAGATTATCTTGATAGTATCGAAAAAGAGTTGGACGAATTGATTAAGAAGGTAGAGGAAGGAAAAAATGGAAACAAAATCTCCGTGGAACGAGTATGGTGAGGCTAAAATCCAAGAGTTGGAATATGAACTAATTCAACTGGCTACCATTGTAAAAGACCAGCAGACTGCTATTGATAAGATGACAAAGATTCTTGGTAGATTTGTAAATATCTTTGATAATCTTGCTAAGGCTGGGGAGGATGACCGCAAGTGATTAGTTTTAAAATCAATAAAGAAGCGGAAGATGCTCTAGACGCGGTTATAGTTGTTCTTTTATGTATCCTTGTTATTGTAGTTAATCTTGCGATTGGTTTTGGTGTTTGCGCGGGGTGTACTTATCTTGCGTGTATGTTTTTTGGATTTAATTGGTCTATTGAATTTGCCGCAGGTTGTTTCTTTATCATGGTAATGATTTGGTGGTTTACAACCAGTGGCCGCAGTTAGTATTATATTAACGGTATATTGTTTTGGTTGTGCGGTTATTGCAACTATTTTGTTGGTATTTGTGGTTAGATATTTGCGGGAAAATGCTATCCAAGAGACAGAAAAAAGTTGGTTAGAGTTCGTTGATAAGTTTGTGTATGCGGCCATTGTGTTTATTTGGCTAGTGGTTGGGTATAATATATTGTGTTGTTTGTAGGTGCGGGAATTGGAAGATGCGGATTCAAACTTCGTAGGATGAGCCTGCGAATCCACATCTCCGATTTGCCGCACCTATTTTTTTTTGTCTTCTTTTGGATGCGGGGCTTTGCGGAGCAAAGTCACGCTAGGAGATAGTGAGCTTGCGAACTATCTCCAAACACTTTAAAAAAAATTTTTGACATTTTCTGGACAATTTGTTATAATTACAATGTAGTAGTTTTTAAGTATATGTGGATACATTAGGATGGTGAGTATGGAAGAGAAAAAGGCTTGGCTTAGAATTAGAGTTACAAGAGAACAACTTGATGATTGGAAGAATGCCGCTATTGATATGCGGTATATGAACTTTAGCCAGTTTGTGCGGGATGCTATCGAAGAGAAGATTAGGAGATTTAACAATGGTAATGGCAAGTGATTTTGTAGGTAGTTATTCTTGTATTATAAGTAAAGATTTTATTAAACAAAATCCAAATTATTCTGTGTTTTTTACAGCTTTGTTTCAGTATATGACTGACAAGTTTGAAACAGAAGAATCTTATGGGTTTTCTATTTCAAACATTTTAGAAATTAGTCCTGGTTTTACTAATTTTGTATCTGAGGGAAAGTTTGACGATATTCTGCAATGTGCTTTAGATTATGGTTTTCTGATTCCTGTAGAAGATGATCCTGGCAAGTATTGTTTTGATTTTGACACAGAGCTAGGAAATCAATTTTCTGTTATTAGTCAAGAACAGTTTTTGAATTTTTATAAATTCTTTTTTGAAGATTTAGATACTTTTAACTACAAACAAGTAGAGTATATGTTTAGATGCTATGTTACTATTATTAAATATCATAACTATTTTACACAGAAAAAGAATACTAATTATGAATTTTCTGTTACTCGTCTGCTAGGAAAAGCCTGTGTTCCTTTAACTAAAAAGAATAGAGATTCTTGTTTATATCTTTTAAAGATTCTCGAAGAGGAACATTTATTCTATTACCATCAAAATAAAGAAGGCGGTCTGTATATCGTTGATGAAATTTAAACTCACTTTTCAGCGCGCTAATGTATATTACAATAACAAAAACTCACTTTTCAGCGCAATAAAACTCACTTTTTAACCCTTTCATATTATATTGTTTTATATATTGTAACAGAGTTAGTTCGGCTTCGCAACGCTACGCCTTCCCGAACACTGTTAGCGATAGTCCCGCGAAGCGGAACTATCTAATGTTTATTATATATTATATTGTATGACAATTACTTGTTAGGAGGTGAATATTTGACCGATACTAAAATTGTTACTCGACTTTTACCTTTAGATTTGGAACTGTTTTCAACGACAACAGAAGAAAAGACTGGAGAAGTCAAAGTAACCAACATTAGAACCAAGATGAAAGTTGCTATGCTTTATTTTTGGTTTAGAAGTAAATCTACTTGTTATAAAAAAGTCGAATATTTACCATTTCCTAATGGTAAATCTTATACGAACAGAGAACTATCTAAAACGTTTGGGTATGGCGTAAATAATATTCCTGTTATGATGAATATATTGGTTAAGAATGGTTTGATTGTTATAGATAAAGAACACAAGAGGTATATTTTTCCTACAGAGAATTTTATTGAGGGAAATAATTATCTCTATGTTCATATTGATGTTTTGCGGCAAATGGTAGATTATGGTTTGGAACATAAATATGATGCAGTTCCTCTATTATTATTGATGTATTTATTTAGGATAAGCAAGGGTGCTAAGATAAAAAATACTCAATGTAGATTTACAATGAAGCAAATGTTGTTATGGTTAGGATATGACAAACGGACAAAAACAGATAACATTTCCCGCATACTTCAATATTTTCAAAGACAATTAAAATGGATAAGTTTTAAAGAAGTTAGAGAGCACAGGGAAGATGGTAGTTATGTAACTTATAACGTGTTAGATTATATTAAAGAGATTGATAAAAATTTTTTAAAAAGTTCTTGACAAGAAAAATTTATTGTTATATAATACTTTATATAAAGATATGCAAAGGTCATGCTAAAAAGTGAGCTTTAGTTATATTATAACAATACGGAGGTGATTTTGGCAAGTGGCTAATGTGTTAAGACTGCTAGGGTGTTGTTTCCTTAGCATGTTGTTTGTGTTGGAATTGTTTGCTTGGTTGTGGGGATTTGGTATCAATCTTCCACTGTTTATAGTTTGTACCATTGGTTTAATAGTGTTGATGGTTTATACTACTTATGATATTCTTACTGTTAAGGATGATAGAGATTATTTAACTATTGATGTAAAGAATCTAAAAGCAAAACTTAGAGAAGCTAATTATACTATTAAGAATCTTCAAACAGAGAATGTCCAATTAAATAGTATGTGGAGAGAAGCTATTAGAAATAGTCAGGAAGGAAATCGTGGCGGATACCAAGACCAAGAAAGTTATGGTGTATTTAACGGAGAAGGAATTTAACTTATATAAAGACGTAGCAGAGAGTATGGATATGACTGTTCCTAAGTTTATACGCCATTGTACTAGAATTTATATGTCAGCACTAAAAAGGTCTAAGACTAGTGTAGACTAGTAAAATTGTGGAAAATGTGCAGATGGTACAGTGGAACTGCGCGATTATACATTAACGCCACAATGTTGTCAAGGAAAATCTTCACGAACCATTTTCCACAAGTTTTCCACAAGTTTTCCACATATTGTGGAGAATTTTCATTTTCAATTTTCACTTTGGCCGCAAGGAACAATAGAAATTTTCATTTTCAAAATCCCGCACGATTTTCATTTTCAAACTGTGCGGATTTTTCATTTTCAATTTTAATTTTTATTTTACCATATCCCGCACGTATTGTCAACTTTATTCTACTCTCTTGGAAAATAGCACAGGGAAATAATCGTTGACCAATAAAGTTTTTCTGTGTTATAATATATACATCGAAAGGGAAAAGGAAAAGGTTAAGAACCCACTCGATAATCGGAACTAAGAAATCTTTCTTGACCAACCCAATCCCTTCTGATATAATATAAGTACAGAAAGGGAACAGAAAGGAAGTTCCCAAACTTAGTCCAAGAGAAAGGAAAAGACAATGGCTGAGACTAAGGTAACCCGCAAGGAACTGTTCGAGCGAATCATCAACGTGATGGCTGATGACCCCGAGGTCGTGGAGATGGCTGAGAAGTACATCGCCCAGCTCACCAAGCCCCGCAAGAAGACTGAGAACAAGGAGGCTGCGGAGTTCCGTGCGGCGGTGGCTACCTGGCTGGACGAGCACGAGGGTGCTTTCACCAATGCTGAGCTGACTGAGGCATTCGGTGTCTCTGCTCAGAAGATGAGTGCGGCTCTGCGTCGTCTGGTGGCAGACGATGTTGTGATCCGCATTGAGGGCGAGGGTAAGAACGACAAGCCGACCTTCACTATAGCTTAAGGCCTAGAGCGGTGCTACCAGGAGTAGGGTAGGCGGGAGAGCCTGGTCAACCTCCCGCACAGGTGTTAAAAATCCAAAAGAAGGAAAGTAATGAAGTATACATTTGCGGACAAAGATGGAAAGCAACGTACTGTTAACATCCCTGATGATGACATTAAGCGGGCAAAGTCCGCATATGGACTGTCAAACAAAGAAGCAATTGATATGTGGCTGGTGGACGAAGGGTATCTTACTGACCCCACAGTAGAGGAACTTAACGCCAAGGCTAAGGCCAATGGGGTTAAGGGTGGGAGCAAGAAGAAGACGGTTCGCCGCAAGGAAGACCCTATTAAACGACAGTTGATTGCTACTCTATTTGATAGTCTAAAAATCTGGGACGGTATTTATAATGCGGAAATCCGCAACCCAGAACGTATCATTTCTTTCTCTCTTGGACATGATACGTATGAGATTACATTAAGCAAGAAAAGAAAATAACGGAAATCCCTCCAACAGATTGGTTTCCTTTCGTGTTGTTTCCTTCCTGACGTGTATATGCTGTTGGAGTGGATGTTTTCCTTTCTCCGAGGGCTGGCGGTATGCTGGCCCTCTTTTTTTAGTGCGGATTATTCTCAGTTGAGGATAATTGCGGCGTATGCGGGACAAATTAAGTTGCGGGATTCAGGACGATGGAAGTTGGGCGTATAGAGGCCCGTTCGATGGAAAATCGGCGTATAGGCGCCACGTCAACGTCACGGTCATGTTTGTTCACTTTGGTTAACTTTTTGCGCGCAAACTCCTCGTGAACCTGTTCAAGATGCGGACGGTGCTATTTGCTCCGCGTTCCCGCCTTGCAAGGATAGAATACACGATACCCCGCACGCCGTCAATAGTTGTGTAGGAATCTCCACAAACTTTTTGTGGGGCGTTCTAAGGCGTTCTAAGGGGCGTTTTCTTTTTTCTAGTATCCTAATAGCTAAAATAAAATATCGCCCGTCCTGCGGCGTCTCATAGCGTCCTGCGGCTATTTTAACGTGCGGGATAACGTGGCATCATTTCCCGCAAACAAAAAAGGGGTAGGCTTTCACCTACCCCCCGCGGGTTAGATCACGCGGTAGAGCGTGCGCTGCTTGCCGTCAACGTTCTTGACCGTCCCGCAAGTCTCCACCAGACCGAGACGCACAGCGGTTCGCATGCAACCGTTCGCACCGCTCAGGCTAAACAGCCCAGGCACGTGTTCGGCGATCCATTCGCCCGTCACAGCTTCGCCATGCTGGCGCATCAGCTCCACCGCTTGCATAGCGCGGTTCTCATTCTCAACGGTTTCCTTCGACTTTGCGCGAGGTGCTTTCTTCGCGTTTTCCGCTCGCTTGTTGGCGGCGGTTGCCATTGCGTCAACCTTTGCGATCAAGTCTTTGTCCTCACATCCATGTTCACTCAGGAACGTAACCATCAGATGCAACGCTTCGCGGTTCGTGTACTTAGTCTTAGCCATAGTGTTTCCTTTCGTTATAGGCTTTTCAAGATACTTGCGGGGCGATTAGGCGATTACTCCTTTCGTCTTGCCCTGCCCCTCCTGACGACAACTATATTACGCTCATGCGGACGGGCTGTCAACACTTTTTTCTAACTTTTTTTGAACAATTCTAAGCCGTTCTAAGACCCCGTTTTCATGCGGGATGGGTTAGGATACCTAAAGAACTAAAATAGCCCCTCATACGGCGTTAGAACGTCCTAGAAAGCCATTTCCCGCACACTCATAGCCCATTATTTCTCGTCTTTTGGACGTGAGCGTTAGCGAACGGATAGAGCGTAGCGATATCATAATAGGCACAAAAAAA
>ULPC01027882.1_pt1 | contig 28214 bp, 39 predicted proteins | sample 1953181 | NCBI WGS metagenome assembly ULPC01 (sample SAMEA4835620, study PRJEB28245) | human gut metagenome | biome: gut microbiome; material: fecal sample | place: Denmark | collected 2008
AAAAGATTTAGGAATTAAGAGAGGTAGTTCTGAACATAGAAAAATAGTTAAAAATTATTTGCATATTAAAAATAGATTAGATGAAGCAGAACAAGCTACTAATAATGTTGCAAAAGAATTAGAAAATATAATATAGCAAGGCAAGACTAATAAAGATGATGTATTTCTTCAGAAAGCTAGAGAATCTTATAATGCATTTGTTGAAAGTAAAAAATAGTCTGATGAAGATTATCAGTACAAGATGAATGCTACTCCAGAATACTATGATGAAATAGAACAAGACTTTATGTCTTCTATACCAACTTTTGAAGAGTATGCAAATGCTGTGTATGATATTACTTATTTAAAATTACAAAATCAAGCCATATCAGAGTTAAATAATTCTCTTAGCAGAAGAACTAAAACCTTACAGTAGTTAGCAGAAGATACTGGATTAGATGTAGATCTCAGAAATATAAATAATATGAGAAACTATATCAAAAGAGAAAAAGAAAGAATAGATAGAAATGTTTAGTAGATAATCAGTACATACGGTATACAAAATTTAGATCAAGCTCAAGATCCAGTAAATGCAGAATAGATAAAAAATTATGTAACTGCCTTTGTAATGAACAAAGCTGTAAGAGATAGATTGAGAGACCAAGCTACAGCATATATTACTGGTAAACTTAAACCTGAGTCATACTAGGATATTAAAGGATACTTATTTAAAGATTTATCTGAAGAACAATAGGATAATATTATACAAGAATATACAGATAAAGCACTAAGAGAAGGTAAACCTCAACCTAGTAGAAAATCTATTATATCTAAGTATAATCAACAAGCTCAGATGAAGTATAATGATTTACTAGAATTAGCTGATCAGGAACGTGCGTCTAGAATTGTAGCCAATTCGTTATTTGCTGAACATCTAAGTAAATCAGTTAGATAGGAAAAAGTTGCTAGAAAAGAAAAAGAGGAAGCTGGTGAAGTACTACCAGAAGAGGGAGTAATAGAAAATCCAGCAGCTGCTATTGAAGATACTACTAAGAAACAAGAAAAAGTAGAAGTTAAACCAGAAACTCCAATACAAGAAGGAGTACAACAACAGCCTGTAGTACAAGAAACTAAAACAGAAACAGCAGAACCTGTAATACCAGAGTCTATGTCTACAGATGTAGATGAAATTCTTAGAGAAGAAGAGCAAGCTTTACTAAATCAAAAAGGTAGATAGTTAGAAATAGAACCTAGTAGCGAAGATGTTCTGGTGGAAGGTTCTATAGAAGAATAGATACAATAGCCAGAAAAAGAAGTACAGGATATTATAGCCAGAGAAGAAAAAGTTGATGTAACTGTAGACGATGTTAGTCACATAGAAGATAGCACACCTTCTCCACAAGAGCTAGAATAGGAAGATATACGTAACAGAACTTTATAGAATCCTGATGAAGTATCTGGTGTTAGTGAACAAACATCTGAAGAAGTACCAGAAATTGCTGTAGCTACAGATGCTCAAGAAGCAAATGAAGAACAGAACACTAATACAAAAGATAAAAGTAATCCAGTACCACCAACTCCAACTCAAGTAGAAGACAGCAAGCCTGCTCAGGATGCTCCTACTATAACTATAGTTGATGGAGGTATATATGTAAATGATGGAACTACTTTTATATCTGATGAAGTATTGGCAGCAGAAGCTCAAATGCTAGAAGATACTTCTACTGAAGTATATGGAGAAACTGGCTACGCTAATATGAAACCTGAAACTGTTACTAATAACTCTGATGCATTGAGTAATAGAAAGGTATAGAAAGTAAAACATGTTTCTAACACGTTTTTCTTCCAACCAGATGCTACATCTCCAATGAATATTACTGTGAATGGTAAACCTATTACTTTTACTAATAGTAAAGGAGAAGTAATACCTGTATTACCAGGAAAAGAATTATCTAAAAGACTTTTAAAGAACGGTTGGATAAATTCTGTAAATGCTTATTATATAGTAACTAACCATAGATACGGAGACACTTCTACATATATGCAAGCTATTCACTTAGTATTAGAAGATACTGACGGAGTAATGATAGCTTCTCTAAGAACTCCAGATTATGTAGATAAAGAAATAGCATCTGGTAATTATAATTCTGAACAAGTTCAGTAGTTACAAAAGCAGAAAGAAAAGTTAATAGAAATTAGGCAACAGATAGTAAATGCTTACCTTGGTAGTAATAAAACTATACCTACTACTATTATAAAGTCTGTTAAACCAGCTAAATTAAGAATAAGTAATGGAGAATTTAATAACCAAAAATCTCCAGAAGGAGCTCCTGTAAGACGTAAACTTACAGAAGTTAATGACTTTGGATTAGAACAAAATAACGTAAGAAAGTTAGACCAACAAGTAAAGGAATTGCAAATTGGTTATGGTACTGGTTCTGTAAAAGACTTTGTTACTGAAACTTTTGTAATTCGCAAATTAGGGTCCAATGACGAATTAGCTGGTAATGGTGTTGGTAAATCTGGAGCATTATATATATTCCCAAAAGCAGAACAAACACCTAATGGTTCTATAGCTCCTATTCAATTGTCTATACATAAATTAGATTATGATATTTATGGAGATGAAGTTGAATTGGGAAAAGATGGTAAGGTTAATTCTTTAGCTGAATTAGCATATAAGTTATTAATTGGTAAAGTAAAACTTGGTGGAGCTGAGCAAGATGTGCTTGATATTATTGTTAATAATGGTTCCAAAACCATTATTGGTGATGAAGTTGGAGAAAAATATCCATTTCTAATGGATAAAATGTTGTATTATCATCCTGAAGAAGGTAATACGCATATACAATTTGCTGTAAGAAATTCTAACGGTAGACACATAAAAGTAGAATTTGATCCTAGCAGAGCTTCAGAATCTCAGCATAAATTAGCTATAAGAAAAATAGCTAAAGATCTGCATTGGAATACAGATAAGTATGCTTTATTAGAACCTATACCAGATAGTATTGTTAGACTAGCTACTTCTTATTTTAAACAGTATCCGAATGCTAAACAATTTAAGATAGCAGGTTTAGAGCAATTAGCTTTTACTAGAGAAGACTTAGGAATAGGTACTGATAAAGGACCAGTGTCTTTACTTACTTGGTTAATTAACACTGGTAAAATTGAAACAGATTTAGGTGATACTATATACAGAGCTCCTTTCATATATACAGACGGAGTAGCTGTACCACAAGTTACTGAAACAGAATTAGCTAGTGCAAGCAAACAATAGCCAGTATAGAAATCAGCATAGAAAAGGGTAGAGGAAACTAACAATAAACAAGTAAAATTAGATAATAAACCTATTTCTACTACAGGTATAGAATATGTTTCTACTGATGAGAATTGGTCTGAAGAATAGATTAAAGATTGGATGAAAGCTAATTCTCCTCAATACAAATATAAAACTGGTAAATGGCAAATAATTCGTAGAAACGGTAAACTGCAAGCTGCTCAGAAATTAGCTAAAAGGGGTTTAACTTCACAAGTAAAAGGCGAAGGTAAATTAAATGTGGATGAAGCTAGGTAGTGGCTGCAAGACAAACTAGGTATTGACAAATCAGATATTGTTACTTCAGAAGCAGTATTTAGAATGGCTAATGCTCCACAAGTATATGGTGCTTTAAAAGTATGTATGGATAGACTTAGTAGTGATACAGCAGCTAGAATATTCTTATCAGAACAATCTGGGCAAGGAGTAGAATTCCATGAAGGTTTCCATTATGTAAGTTAGTTATTAATAAATGATAAGCTTAGAGAACAAGTATATCAAGACTACGTAAAACAATATCCATATTTGAAAGACGCTTCTAAACAAGAAGTGGAAGAAGCTCTTGCTGAAGAATTCCGTAAATATATGCTCAATGAGTAGAGACCATCGTTAATGTACAGAATTAAAAAAGTATTCAATACGTTATTGAAAGTGTTAGGATTTACTCGTAATGGAGATTTGGTAAGAACCTTATTTAACAAAATACGCAAAGGAGAATTTTCTAAATATAAGCCTTCAAAGTCAACGTTAGAAGATTTTGAAAAGAGATTTGGTGGATAGCTATATTATTACGTTCCAGGAGTAGAAGACAAAGAATTGAAGAAAATGGCTTCTATAGCTGATGCTACAACTTTTTATGCTGTAGTAGATTCTTTAAATGCTACAGTAATGGATACATTTAATATTAGTAGTATAGAAGATTTGCAAGGTCTTCATAAAAAAATTAATGATATATTTGATGATATTCTAACTACTAATTTAGAACTAGGTGTATATGATGAAACTCAAGAACAACTTATCAAAGATGTAATAAATAATAAAGAAGTATTTAAAAAACAAATTGATGATTACTTAAGAAATTTTAGTATTATCAAAAAGAATACTGAAGAAGTAGAAGAATAGGAAAGAGAGAATAGAGAACTCGGAGATAATCCTGATAATACTTGGGATAAAGAAAGTTATACTATAAGTAAGAAAGCTAATGTTGCTTTTAAAGCGAAATTATTTTTCTATTCTATACCGAAAACTAAGTATGAATTTGATCCAGAAACTGGTAACAAATATTTAGTAGAAGAATAGGATGATTTATTAATGACTACAAGATCTGAAGATTTCAATGTAGTGTGGAATAAATTATTAGAAAATTTGTGGAACGTTGAAAGTTATTTAGATCTAGTAGATAAATGTTATAATCTTGGAAAAGTAGATCCGTTCTTTATGACTGTATATAATAAATTAACATCTAAAGATGATCCTATAGATGAAGTTACGCAGACTCAAATATTAAATACAGTTAAGAGTGCAAAAAATAGCTTAACCGCAATAATAGTAGAAAGAAAATAGATACCTATTGTTTAGAGAGGATCTGATGAACAAATAGAATATGCTACACAAGAGTATTCTAATAAATTAAAATGGAGACTTCAAAATTCTGATGTATATAGAAAGATAAGTAGATTACCAAAGAAGTGGTCTCAATCATTCTTCTTATCAGACTTGATTGATGTTAATAAAGATGGTACTAGAACTATAAATCAAGATAAGTTTCATTCTGCTGTGTGGAAACATAAAATATTGATAGATAATATATTAAAAAAGAAAGACAAGACTTTAGAAGATTATATTAAAGTAAGATCTAGCTTCATTGATATGTGTAACAATTTATCTATCAATATGGATGATTTAGCATTAGATTATTTACTTTCTAATGGAACTGGTCAACCAAGTATGCAATCGTTTGAAAACTTCTGGAGATCAACTAATGCTAGTACTTCTTTAACTAAAAGCGTATTAAATAATATTAATATAGCTGCAATTAGAGGAACAAGTAGTATAAAATCTAGAAGTGGCGAAACAGCTAGAACATTTGATAGAATATTTACTAGTAGAAAACCAGACGCTTAGATAAATTTGATGGCTATAGCATGGGGTAGAACACATCCATCGCCAGAAGAATTTAGTGTTACTGGAGCGGATGGTAATTTAGTATATCCTATTACAGAAAATAATTATATGTCAGACCAAATCCGATGGTTAAAATATAATTTAAATGGCAAAAGGGAATTACTAGAAAAAAATCCATATTCATCTAATTCTTTATTATTACAATCTATAAATAATAATAGTGATGTTATTAAATTGCACACTTATCTTAATCTAGAAGAGAATTTATAGAACACTAATCGTGACTATTTTGGTATATCTCCTATAGAAGATTACTTGTCTAAAATGACATTTGGATTTAGCAATCATTTGTTTTGTCCTACCATGTCTGATAAAAAAACATGGCATACAATAAGTGGAGTACAAATGGTTAAAGACTTTTTGCCATCAACTGTTATTACTGACTATGAATACAATGAAAATGGAGATATAACTAGAGTAATATTTCAAGATCAAAAAAGAAGATTCTCAGATAGAACTCTAAATATATTTAAAGGGTATTTAAGGGATGAATATAACGCTATATAGAAATATTTTGCTACTAAGCAAAGCGTTATAGATAATCCTAATTTAGCTGTTGGCAATTATTATGGCAGTAAAAAAGGTAAATATTCTGATGGAAATGGTGGAAGATTCAGATATTTTAATAAAATAAACATCAATGGCGATGTTTATAACCTGAATGAAATTTTAGCTAAAGCTGAATATTCTAATGATTCACAATCTGTATAGGACATTCTTAATGTTATTAAATAGGCATTAGATAATGATACTGTAATCAAGGAAGCTATTAACGATTTGTTGATAGATTATGTAAATAGTGAAATATCAAAAGCAGTAGAATTAGGTGTGATAAATGAAGATTTAAGTAATAAATACTTACCAGTAAATTTTATTGAAGAATTTGAAAAAATAGGATCTAAGACAGATAGTAGAGATAAAGGTATAGATGTAATATATTCTATTATAGCTTCACATGCTATTAATAGTGCTATTTCTACTATAGAAATAGAAAAATGTTTTACTGGAGATCCTGCTTTGTATAAGTGGTAGAAAGAACTCATTATATATAAGCCAAATAATAATTCGTTTGTGCCTGTTATTTCAGACGAAAAAACATTAGAGGCTTGGGTAGATAAACACGATAAAAACGGAGACAGATCTAGTTATTCTGCATATTACATGATAACAGGCAGAGATGTAGATAAGATTAAACGTTTATCTTCAGTATTATCTACTGGAACAAACTTAAGAACCAAATGGGGAAATACTAAAGATTAGGAAGATAGAAGTAATTCTAAATTCCAAGTATTACAATTATCGGATAATGAAATAGGATCTACAGTGTATGATACTTTGTACAACATGTTTAGGAAATCCTTAATAAAAGATATGTTCCAAAAAGAGTTTGGTGTTACTGATCAATAGGCACTAAATGCTGTTAAAGATGATCACGCTGTAGAAAGTACTTTAGGTAGATTACGTAAAAAGAATCCAGACGCTATCAAATTTATTGAACAGTAGGCTAAAAATAGTGCTAAACCATATGCTGATGGTGAAATTAATCAAGCTGATGCTGCCGTTTATATCAGACCTGAATTCTATAAGAGATTGATGAAGTCTTTAGGAGAATGGAGCCAAGAAATTGAAGATGCGTATAATATCATGGAAACTGACGATAGTTGGTTAAGTGAGCCTGAAAAATATCAAAAAGCTATTAAAGCTATTACTCAACCACTTAAGATGGTTTATTTTGGTGATCACTTTGACTAGACACTTGGCATGAACGTAAATACGTTTGATAAAATGGCATTGTTTCCATTGTTTAAAACATTTGCTAAAGCGGATAATAAATATTTATATGAACGTATGAACGATGCTAACAAAGGTTATATAGATATGGTGGCATTTGAATCAGCTATTAAAGTAGGTGGTAGAAAGAAGCTGTCTTTCTATAAAGACGGAAAAGTAAATCTGTCTGAATTAACATCTAATAGTGACGTGGATGGTACTTCTGGGAAAGGATTAGCCACATATACTTAGGATTTAACACAAATTAGATTGCAGTTAAATACTGATCCTCATGAACACCTTGAAAGATCATTTGGTACACAGGCTATTAAGATTGGTTTTGCTAATGTAGTGGATACTCGTACTTATGGAGAAAATAAAGGATTAGCTGTAAAAGGTTCTGAAATTAAAAAGAACATAATGGACGCTATTAATTCTTTATCCAGAATAGGACAAAACAAAATAAGGAAAGAATTCTTTACAAACGGCAAAGTAGATAATAGTAAAATAGTAAATTATCTTTAGAGGTAGGCTACAAATTCTGGAATGTCTGCTGAAATAATTGCTAATTTAACTGTTGATGAAAATGGTGATATTATAGTACCAATTGAAGCTCAAAGTATTAGAGATTGGATACAAACCAAAATAACTTCTTTTGTCAATAAAACAGTAGTAGATGTAAATACCCCAGGTGGTTCTGCTATTCAAATGTCTTCATTTGCATATGAAGCTGTTGGCAGAAGTGTAGAAACTGATACTGAATTGGGTACTGCTTTCAATCAAGGTAAGAAGTTAAAATTCTTGGCAAAAGAAGGTCATATGTAGGTTATACTTAGTGAAAACTTCTTTAGAGACATATTACCAGAAGAACTGAAAAATGCAAGTTTTTATAGTAAAAGAAAATGGTTGATTGACAATGGCATAATAGGAAGTAGAATTGTAGATGGAATAGAAGTAGAATCTAAGCCTTATGGTATAGGATATCGTATTCCTACTCAGGGTTTATCTTCTATGTTTTCATTCTAGGTGGCTGATATCATGCCAACTACTATAGGTGATACAATTATAGTTCCAGAAGAATTTACAGCTATGACTGGTTCTGACTTCGACGTTGATAAACTTTATTTAGCTACGTATACTTACAAAGATGGTAAAAGAGTAAGTTCGGATGAAAAATCAGAACAAGGTTATGTTAATAAGTTGTTAGATAATTATTCTTTAGTATTAACTGACTTTACTAACATTGCTGAAACTAGAGCTTCTATTGATACGTTGACAAAGATTCTTCAAAAATAGATTTTACCTATTGTTCAACCAAAGAGTACTGTAGAAGTAGATCCCATGTATGAGTTAGCACCATCATTCTAGCTTTCTAGAAAAACAGAATACACTGGTGGTAAAGCTGGTATTGCACCTTTTGCTCTTAACTCCACTAATCACGCATTAACTCAATTTACTCACTTATGTATTAATTATTCTAATGCTAACAGATACGGCTTGGGTCAGTTAGATTAGGTATATGGGGAAGATAATCAACGTATTATGGACTGGTTATCAGCATTAATTAATGCTCATGTAGACGTTGCTAAAGACCCATATATTATGGCTTTGAACGTAAACGCCATTACTTATAATATGACCTCTTTGCTTATTAGAGGTGGTAAAGGTGAGAATACTTTCTACTTCTTAGCACAACCTGCATTGCGTAGGTTTACTAAAGAAATGTTAGAAAGTAAAGGTATAATAGGTGCAGAAAAAGGAATAACTGAAAGAGATAAACTTAAATCTATAGCTAAAGAATATATGACTTCTTTGAGAGAAGCGATTATATCATTAGATGATAGTGACTCTAATAAAGCAAAATATGCACAGTATTATAATAGTTTAGCTAGTGAATATTCACTTCCATCTATAGATGGGTACGATGCTGTTGAAGTAAATTATAATGACGTGTTTGATAAGAAAATAGCATCTGAAGCGTTAAAAAAACCAAAAGAAGTCAATGGGTTATATCAACAAGTCATATCTATTAGAGCTTATCAAGATTTGTCTTCAGATACAGAAGTTTTATCAAATTTAGTTCAATTATCATAGATTGATACTAAGAAATTTGGTAATACTTTACCATTACAGTTAAATTTCAAACGTAGATTAAATAGATATATAGATAATTATCAAAGTAGATTCTATATTAATGGTGCGGATAATATAGAAAAACCTATAAATTATTACTTATCTTCTACATTCCTTAAGCAGAAATTAGACGCTGGTATAAATACTCCTAGAATATTATTAAGCGGACAAGTTATAGAAGCTACAAAAGGATATAAGACAATATTTAATGCTGCGTGTGACTTCTTTTTAGGTAATTCTTCAGATAAAAATACTGTAGCTGAATTATCAAAAATCTTAACTACTTCACTAAGAACTAAAGCTGTAGTAAATGCAGTTGAGGACTTTAATATTAGTGATAAGAAGTTCCTTAATATGTTAAGAGGACCTAAAAGTATGGCTAAAAGGTTAACTTAGATTAAAAATGATTTAAGAAAACGTAATGATTTACCAGCAATTGCGTTCAATGGTCATATTAAGAATGAGTTACTTAACTATCTACAAGAATATGCATCTGATGGTACTAACTATAAATACGATAGAATAGTAACAGCAGATAATGCTTTAACTAATACTGCTACTTATGAAAACAGATTACTGTCAGCATATCAAGATCTACTAGACTGTGAAGATGAAAGTATAAGAAAGTTTGCTAATAGATTAGGTGTGTATGCTTACTTAACTAGTTTCGATAATAGAAGTACTGATTCATTCTTCGATGTAATAACTACTGCTTGGAAGAAACAAAAAGGTTATTCAGATGCAATTAAAGCTGCTATAGAAATACTTAATAATGATAAATTAGTAGGTATGGACTATTTTGGTTTTAATTCTGAAAACATGCAGAATAATAACTTTACAGAGTTATTTACAGAAATAGCTAGAAATGCTTATAGAAACGATAAGATAGTTAAGCCGTATCAATTAAGTAATTACGATAATAAATATGGTACATTAGTTCAAATAAAGCCTGATTCTAAACCAATGCCAGCAGTATTTAGTAGTTGGAGAGCTAATCAACCATTTATTAAGATTCAACTTAATCCTAATGATATTAATAGTTATATATTGTATCAGAAAGTAGCAACAGTATATCAAACTGATGAAAATGGTGATCCAGTAAAAAATACAAAACAATCTGTATATAAAATTATACCTGCACTTGGTACAAAAGATGATAGAAAAGTGTACTATGAATATCAAAAACAATCTGGGGAACAATCTGCATTTGAAGAAAACGCTTTACCTAAAGAAGCTATTTGGAACAATGGGCAAATAGAACAATTAGTCTAGAAATTTTTTGAACCTATGACAAATAAAAATCATACCACTTTAGTGTATGAATCTTCAGATGCTATAGTAATTAATACTGTAGAAAAACAAGAAACAGTTAGCTTTGAAGAACCAGAAATTACAACAGTAGGTTCAGATTTAGAAGCATCTAATGAAATACATAATACAGAAGATACTTAGTCTTCTACCACTTATGGAGAAACAACTGAACAAGTTTCTACAATAACAGTAGGACAAGACGATTCTGTTACGTTATCAGATATGCAAGTAGATATAGAAGATGGAACTTAGACTATAATAAGTGACGATGTATTGAATTTTACAGAAATAACTGATGATGTGTTTGGAGAAAGTCCATACTTTGATTCTATATTAAATGCTGGTATTACTCAGTATGAATAGGTACAAGATATAATTACAGATATGAATACTGGGACTGATACTGTTCAAGATATGAAATTTAACGATGAAGCTTATAAAAACTGTAAAGGTAAATAATTATGATTATATGTCCAAATTTTAGTGATAAGAATGTCCTAAAAGAATTTAACGAATTAAAAGAATTGGTAGGCGAAATTGGCGCCTACCATATCTGGAATGAAAATAATGGTAATCCTATTGATTAGACAAAAGATGGTAAACCGTCTAAGCTATTTTCAGACTTACTGTAGTATTACAATGGTGATAGAGCTGCTGCTATAAAAGGGAGAGCTAAAACCTTTACAGAAACATTTAATACATGGTTTGAAGGATCTACAGCCGTAGATGAAAATGGTGAACCTATTATTACAGAATTTGATGGAGATAGAGTATTTATTTCTGATCCAGAATATGATTCTACTAAAGAATTAACAGAATTAGATACATCTAAAATTAAATCTGTTGATAATACTGGTTCTTTTTCCGCTTCTGATAGTAGAACAAAGGGATCAGAGCTAGATGAATCATTGTAGTATTACTTAACTAATAGTCTAGATGAAAGGTATCAACAAGATGTACAAGAATATATAGAAGCATACAGATAGTATTTTGATAAATATGATTATGCTACTAAAGAAAATCTTGAAAAAGAATTAGAAAGAGTAATACAAAAAATACACGATGGTCTTAAAGCTAGATTATATACTCTGAATAAAAAAGACACCAATGTTACAGATGAATTTAAAGCAGCTTTAACATTACAAATATCTGAATTAGAAAATAGGACAGTAGATAGAATTTAGAATATAACTAACTTTATATATAGTACTAAATATGATATATTATCTACCATAAGACAAATCAGAGATGTAGTAAATGGAGTGTAGGATAAAATGACACTAAAGTAGTTGTTAGATCTAAAACAAGATTTCTTTAATTTCTATTGTCCAATGTTAGATGAATGTGTTAATACTTTATCTGCTACAGAGGAATATAAATATATAGTTGGAGAAAATCTATATAGAAATTTATTAAAGGAAGCAAAAAGAATGCAGACTATTCTAAATGTTGGTGCTAATAATGTAAATAACATGATTACAAAACAGTCTGCTGAGGAAATTAGAAGAATAGGTATATCTGTTAATAGTCCAACTATAGAAAATTATATACAAGAACATCAAGAAACTGTTGGAAAAGATATATTAGCTATTACTGCTTGGGTAGGTGCTGGAGATAAAATCAATGATGAAGCAATTAGAGCATTATTTCATATAACTCAAAATGCAGAATTTGAAGTTAATAGAGCTACTTATGAAAAGTATAATAAACTAACAGACCTGTTAAAAAAAGCTGGTACTTTTAATCAAAAAAAATTAGTAGAACTTGATGAAAATGGTTTACCTACTGGATATCTAGTTAGAAAAAGAAACTATGGTAGATTTAACAATGACTATAAACAATTCTTAAAGTAGCTTAGAAGTGATTTAGGCATGTTAGATGTAGATGATTTACGCTCTGTAAATCCAACTATACGTACAGAGTACAATAAAAGAAAAAACAAATGGTTATCAGAACATTGTGAAAGAAAATATACTCCTGAATACTATGAACTATTTAACAATCTATCACCTTTAGCTGCTGATGCTAGAGAATTAGTACAAATCAAAATACACAAATTACTAGATACTGTAAAAGACGCTAATGGATTCTATGACACAAGTAAGTTATCAGAAGAAAATCAAAGTAAACTAAAGGATTTATATTTAGAAAAAAAATAGTTAGCTAGTATATATGGTATAGATGGAAAATTAAAACAAGGTGAAGAATATGAAATAGCTGTAGAACTAGCTGCATTAAATGATAAGTTGTCTAAAGGTATGGTTTTAAAATCAAATAAAGCATTATTTGATAAAATCAAGGCTGAAAAAAAAGCAAATTTATCTGAAGCTCAGTATCAAAGATGGTTATAGTATAATTCTAGAGATGAGTATACTTAGGAATTTTACGATGATCTTTCTAAAGTAGAAAGATCTGAAATAAATAATGAATCAGATAAAAAGCTATATGAATAGTTACAAGAAAGAAAAAGAGCCATACTTAAACAATTTAGAGATGATAAGACACACGAAATTGAAAAATTAATACCAGGAGTTGCTCAGGCTGAATTAGATAAAATAGATGTAGATTTATATAAGATAAGAAAAAGAAACGGTAAAAAGAAAACTACTGGATTAAAATTCAATGATATAGCTAAAGTAATACCATCTAAATTATTTTATAAACTTAGAGCTGATGCCATTGCTAATGGAACTTTAACAGAATTTGAAATGACACATTGTAATAGAGATAGTCAAGGTAATATATATCCTAAATCTTATCTTACAACAGTTGTTCCAGTGAAAGAAAAATATATACTTAAAGAACAGCCATCTATTTACTTTTCAGAGGTAGATTAGAATTCTCCATTTGTTAATAAGAACTACAAACCAGAAGTTGAAGACTAGGGAGAATACTATTTGCCTAAATTAGAACTATACGATAATTCAGAAGCATTTAATAAAGTATCTTCAAATGAAGATTTACATGAATTATACAAAGAATGTGTGAATACTCTTAAAGAATCAAATAGCAAACTTACTAATCTTACTAATTTAAGTTCATACAGATTGCCACAAATATCAGGTTCTATGTGGAGATATGTTAGAGCTAGAGGTTTTGAAGGTTTTAAAGAATATTGGAAAGATAAAGTATCTACTAGAAATGACGATACTGGTTTAAACGATGAAACAGTAGATACTGGCACAGATAAATTATATTTTGTTCCACAGAATTATGTTAAAAGTCTGGATGATCCTTCTACTATTACAGCTAATACTGTTGGCTCTATAGTAGAGTATTTTAAAATGGCTGAAAACTTTAGAATAAAAAGTGAACTCAAACCTAAAACCGAAGCTATCTTACAATTTATAGGCAATCGAGACGTTAAAAGTAAGTACAGAGGGAGAAGTAAAAAAGGATAGGAATCTAATATATATAAGTTTGCTAAAAGTTTCGTAGAGATGAATATATATGACATTAAGACTAAATCTGCTATATGGGATATCAAAGAAAGAGATTATTCTATACTAGGATTTAAAGGTCATATAAAACCTAGAAAAGTTAATTTTACTAAATTAATGCTAGGATTAAAAGCATTAGGAACTACCGTAAATCTAGGTTTAAATATTATATGTGCTACTACCGGCTTTTTTACGGCAGTTTATAATGATATAATTAATTCGCTTTCTGGTAGGTATTATAGTTTTGGAGATAGTATTAATGGTGCTAAAGCTTTGATTGTAGACTTATTTAAAAATAATTTCAGTTTACTTAGTGATTATCACAATAGTACATAGATGAAACTAATGGAATATTTTCAAGTAGGTGCTGAAATAAAAACAGATAGACTTAATCTATCTACTTTTCAAAAACAAATAGCTAGAAACTGGGCTTTTGGAGTATACTCTTTAAGTGATTATGTCGTAAAGGGTCATATACTAAATTCTGTTATGTACAACTATAGATACGTAAATGGAGAGTTTCTTAGTAGCGAAGAATTTAAACGTAAATATAGTAACGACGAAGTAATGTTAAATCAATGGAACACATTTAGATCCTCTAGAGATTTAGTAGAGTATAAAAATGGAAATATCGTAACCAAAGACCCTGCTTATCAAAAAGCCTGGGATGCTAAAAAAGAAACCATTGGTAACACTGCTAGAAATTTAGCTCAATCTGCTGATGGTTAGCTTACTCCACTATAGAAAACTATGTTAAGTAGTAATATTATAGGAAGTTTAGTAATGATGCATAGACAGTTTATGCCTATTATACTTCAAGAAAGATGGGTATAGAATAGACAATGGGATTATAGTTCTCAAAGATATAAAGAGGCTTTGTTTAGAGTTCCTTTTAGTATTATTTCTGCAATAAGAAGAGATACTAGGAATATTAGTTTATGGTAGAAGTATATGTAGAATTCTACATACGATTAGCGTAGAGTAATAAGACAATTATCTTTAGAACTAATAGGTGTACATATATTGCATTTCTTCTTAATGCCAATAGCAAAGGCTTGGGCAGATGATGATAAAGATAATATATTAAAACAATTATTAGCTTTTGCTTTAGTAAGAACAGATTTTGAAACTATGATGTCTTCTACCCCTTGGGCAATCCAAGACGCTATCTCAACTATCAAAACTCCATTCCCCATTTATAGTTATTATGATAACTTTTCTGGATTAATTTCTACTGTACCAGCATGGGTACATAATCTGATTAATAATGAAGATGAAAAAATAGACAGAGGCGCTTATAAAGGTTTTTCTCCTACTTTTAAATTTGGAATGAAAATAACTCCGTTTAAAAATATATGGGAATTATAGGATATACCTTCTAAAAGAAGATATTACGAAACTCAAATTGCAAATAGAGATTCTGATTAATGAAAAAGGCTGGATTATTTCCAGCCTTTTATTTTTAACAAGTACAAGTATAATCAGAGCAAAAGTCATTTGACTTAAGCAAATCATCAAATTGATCTAAGTAGTCTTTCCAAATAACAACTAAATCTTTTACATCTAAATAACTATCAGTAAATCTACCTTTTTTACAGAATTCTAATTCTTGTATTTTATCTTTACTAACTTTAAATGAAAAGACAATATAAGATTGTTTATTTATAGTATAAGGAAACCAGTTATAATATGTTTTATTACAACTGATTTCCTCTATTTTTTTAGATAGTTCATAATGACTACTAAACTTATAAACTAAATATAATTTTCCTTCAGAATTGTCTCCTTTTAAATTTGTATACATATTTACAAATGCTGGACAATCAAAGTAAGATATCTTTGCTTCTATAAAATCACTTAAAAATATTAAGCATTTATTATAGTTTTTCAACACCATCACCTTCGTAGTATTCTACTGAGTGATCCCATTGATCTGTACTGATATGATATGAAATTTTCTGTAAAGAATTGTTAATTAAATCAACTTTCTCACTGAGTATTTTATCATTTTTCATGTTAAACACTCTAATTTGATTTTCAGAATCTTTACCTATAGCAATAATATATGCTTCAAAATCATATTCTTCAGAATTAAGATTTAATACCTCTTGCATATACCATTGAATTGCTAATCCATAATAAGCAATTTGTCTGTAATAATCATATTCTTCTACAGAATGTGCAAAATCATAGACATTTACAGTTGTTTTTAAGTCAATTAGAATTATCTTCTTATTAACATGATCAAAACATACTCTATCTAGTAAAGATTTACATTTAATATTATTGATTCTATTAACCTGCCAGTTAATATGAAATTCATTATGAGTTTCAAAAGTAGATGGTAAATTAAAAAGCAATTCATTTGCTTTCTTGTGATTCTGAATATTTTCCTTAATCTTCTTAAGCATTTGTAAATCAGCAAAACTAATTATCTTCTTATTATCATCTTTCTTACTCAAGTATTCTAAGTAATCTTGATAAATCATAATAAGACCTTCAGCTTCTTCAATACATTTCTCATCAGATTTCTTATTACTATAAGCTTTTTTATAAGCAGATAGTTTAAGCTTATCTTGAGATTCTAATGAATTTACTTGCATAAGTCTATGATACTCATCTAATAAATCCTTTTGCTGTTTTACTTTAGGTGTTGCAAAATCAAGAATAATATAATCTTTCCAGAATTCATCTGGTTGAAGTAAATATTCATGAATCATAGTTCCTTTTTCAAGAAAAGAAAAGTTCATTCCCTCTTCTTTTCCATCAAGCATATCACGAAAATATCTAGGACCTTTTTTAATAAACCATCCTATTGCAGAATTACTTACTCTACTCTTATCTTCGTAATAAGGAACACTAATATCCATCTTATTCTTTAACATACTCTATAATTACTATTTCTTCTTTAGCCTGTATTGCTAAAGTATTATCAATAACATTATTGAACATTGCTTCAATTGCAATACGTTCATTATCTATAACAATCCCTTCTACTTTCATAGTTTAATCCTCTATATCACTAATTACAGCTGATTCAGGAACTTCTGCTGAAGTATCCCAAACTATTTCATCTTCTTTATCTTGTTGTAGTTCAACTTCTTTAAAAGTTTTAAGCCAATCTGCTACATTATTATTGTAAGCTTGACTAATAAGCTTTTCTAAGAATGCTTGTTCTACTTGTTTCTTTTCTTTTTCGGTCATAATATCTAATACTACAAATTCATAATTCTTTTTAAAATTATAACAATCGTCTAATCTAGAACAATTATATCTTCCAGAATTTACATCACTAGATCCATCATGCCAATGTCCATACAAATGATATTTACTCTTTCCAAAGGAGAAAACATCTAAAGCATTATTACAAAATGGATTGTCGTGTGTCAGTAGTATATCACATTGTGGTATATCTTCATAAGTATCAAATTTACTGAATGCCCATCGGTCTTCCTGAAATTCAATAGGTTTAATCCAAGGAGTTCCATAGAATTTAATATCTTCATATGTATACATTTCCTCTATAAGAAATATTAATTTACCTCTAGATAAAATATACATATAATCTTTAAAAGAATTCCACTCATTTTGTTTATACTTATATTCTAAGTAAAAATCATGATTACCTGGTATGACAATTACCTTTTTACAAGGTAATTTATCTATCCACTTTATGAATTTAGTTTCCCACCAATGTTTAGATGCTTCAATGTTTCTTTGAACATTTAATGCTACTATATCACCACATATACATAGTACATCACATTTAGGTATATTATCAATAAGATTACCATGTATATCACTTATTCCGCATATTTTCATGTTTAATAAGTTTAAAGGCTAGAATATATCTAGCCTTATTTGTTTTCATGCTGCATCACAACATATTTCCTCATCGTCGTCATCGCAATCAATCTCATCTTCATAAAATGCTGTAATTGGAGTATCACCAGACTTTCCTTTAGTAGATATATTCATAATATCTATTATCTGTTGAAGACTAATATCTTCGTCTTCTAGCATCTTAACTTCACTCATAAAGGAAACAATATTATCCATAGATAATAACTCAATATTATTCTTACAGAATTCTACTACTTCTTCTTTATTTTTAATGTTAAAGTCATCTGCTAACATAGGTAAAAATGCAGCATTCTCATCAGAAGAATAACGACGTAAATAACGAATACGTGAACAGCGATCTTGCATATACTGACTAACTTTGCTTAAGTCATTGCAAGTCATAATTACTAGTTTCTGTGCAGTCTTTTCAACTCCATCTAAGAAATCTAGCATATACTCAGTTTTGAAGTTCTTTTCAACTTCATCAAACAAAACACACACTGGAGTAGTAAAGGACTTAAAAAACTTAATAAGTTTGCCTTCTGGATAATCAGGATTAACTACAATAATAGGTAAACCTGATTCCTTAGCTAATATTTTTGCCATTACAGTCTTACCTGTACCCTTAGTACCAGCTAGCATTACACCAGTAGTATTTGTATTTGCTTTATTAAAATAGGTTATAATACGCTTCTTAAATATGTCATCAGTTTTAGTAGAATAGATTTTCTTTGGTAGATTTAATTCACCATTCTCCTTAAATATAGGTGAATCTTCCCATCTATTCCAACTCAGATCATATACTTTACCAGGTATCAAATCATAATCAGCACCTTTAGGTTTTGCAATTATCTGTTCTCCTATTTTAATAAATTCATTCTTTGTCATAATCTGAAAATTTAAGATTTTAATTTGTTGATTAACTCATCAACTTGTTTTTTATTCTTTACCAAATAAAATTTAGTATCTGGTTCATTCAAGCTTAAATAATACTTGAATAGTTTTTCTCTGTTTGCCCAAGAATCTGTAGCAAATCCTTTGCATTCTATAACAAAACCATCTCCTACAAAATCTGGTAAATAAGTAATAGCTCTAACTGTAGAGTTATTATATACAAACTTAGGAAGTAAAGTATATCTATGCTGTTCATATTCAGCTGATATACCTGCTTCCTTTAGTTTCTAATATGTATAAGCTTCTAATTTAGATCGAAATACTATTCCATCTATTTCTTGTTTAGTAGCATTACGCACTTTCTTGTTTAAGACTTGTTTTAGCATAATTAATATAATGTTGCATACTATCACTAGTTATTTTAAACGTTTCAATTCTTTCAGAAAAATTACCATTTTCATCCGTAAATCCTACTGAATATAAGAAAGAATAATCTTTATTATATTTGAAAGCTTTAAACATTTCTTTAATTGAATTTCCTATAAACTTACGTTTTTTATTCCATTCAATAAATTCTCCATGCAACAATACACTTACTAATTTGATTGGAATCAATAATAACTTTCCAAGTATTAGAGCTAAATCAAAAGGTAATGCTATTACTTTACCTATAGTTTTTAATAGTTTCATTTAACCAATTTTTTATTTCTTCAAAGCTATTTGCTTTAACAGCATCAGATACATCTTTAGCTTTGAATTTTTTGTTAATAAACATTGCTTCTAAGCCTGTTTCTCGGCTTAATTTGCGACTTCTTTTTACTCCAGCAGTATCTCTATCAAATAGTATTATAATACGCTTAAAACGCGTCTTAAGTTGCTCTAATACATCTTTAGGTAGAAATGTACTCTCTGAAGATGGAGAAACTGCTGGATAACCCATTTCATGCAAACACATAACATCTTTCATGGACTTTGTGATAAATAATATATCACCTTTCTGAGGCAACTGCTCATAGCCTTGGATATCATAGTCTGTAAGATTGTTTCTCCACTTAGTATATTTATCTGCTAATGGTCTATATATTTTAAAGTTATTATAGACCTTATATGCATACATTGGATTTTCTCGTTTATAAGTACCCTTTACTATTCCGTTACATAAATAATATTTAATACTATTTACATTGAATTTCTTTAGAGTATTTATAGAAATATTAAACTGTTTCCAGTAATTGATATCTACATCAGTAAATTCCTGACGTACTACACCAATTACTGTTTCAGTTGGCGGTATATATTGCTTAGAGCTAACGAGTTTAGTGTTGTTAGTAATGTTTAAATTATCTACTATATCTGATAGTATATCATTATATTCTGTTTTACCAGTAAATAATGATACAAATTTAATTACATTACCACATTCACCTGTTCCATGATCTTTAAAAAGTAGTTGTTTAGTACGTTTACTATAGTAAATACCAAAGGATGGATTTTTATCCTTCCTAAATGGACTATTGTATATCATACCTACTTTAAATTGACCTATATATTTTGCATATATATCATATTCTGTTACTTTAGAAAGTATCCAATCTAGAGTAATATTATCTGGGAGTTTTGCTCGCTTTCTACTATACATATGCAATCTGTTTTAGTTTGCTACTAGTCGTGGAATCGAACCACGCCTATCCAGAGATAGATTTTTATTTCTGCTGTGCAGGCTCACGCTTCCATAAATTATCTAATATCCTTAAATTGATAGTGCCATATAGGATTGTTACAGATCCTCCTAGTAGTTGAAACTATTCTTCTTTATTAAATAGTTTCGATATTCTTTCTATAGTTGATTCTGCATCTTCATCAGTTAAAGCTTCGCCTGTCTGAATGTAGATGTCAGAAGTTGTTTCTTTCTTCATTGGTCTAACTGAATGTCCGTATCCCCAATTCATTTTAAATTTAGCATTCCAGAATTTAAACATCCAGTATCTAAAGAACCAAGGAGATATTGCTGTAAGTATTTGTCCTTTAATTAAAGGATCTTCAAACTTTTTAATTATAACTTCAACTCCAAGAAATCCTATAGGCTCTTCATTAAAATAACCAGGATCTTCATTATCTGCATATGCAGATATTTGTACTCGGTATCCTTGGGATTCTAGCATATCTATTATTCTCATAGCAGTATATGCACGAATCATAAGATTTTCAGCTGAACACCAGCAATTCTCACATATAGAAATATGAAGTTTAACGAACTTACCAGTACCTATACCATGTGTAGGTATTCTTTTCTTTAGGCAAGGTAGACCTTCTATGTACCGATCAAAGTTCATATCATCTCCATCAGAATCATCGTACTTATATTTATGTTTACGACCTCCTAGATTTATATCCTTTTCTATTTTCTTTAGATTATCTAAACCTTTGGTATAACTATATTTAGAATCATGTATTTCTGCTGTAGATAATCCTCTAAAACCAGGGTCATCGTGATTTTCAATATCATCTATTTCAGCAGGATTACCTCCTTCAATATTGTCACATTCTCTGTAAAATTCATCTAATGAATTTATATTAATATTTAAATTCAGTTTTTTCATTACGCTGCTGTTTTAAATTTTGCTGTTACAGTAGAATTTGAAAAATCTTTACGTATAGCTTCAATTATTGAAGCAGTACTTTGTTTAGTTTTATTTTCTTCTACTTTTTGAATATATTGTTTTACTATATTCTTTTCAGTATCAGACCAGTTAATAATAAGCATATCTTTCCAGTCTAACATACCTACTTTCTTCATCTTTTCTGCTGCTTGAATCATACGAGTAGATGCAATACGGCGTAATGAATTTATTTTAATGCAGTCGCGTAGTAAATAAATATAATCTACTACTTCGTGATCAAATTGTGACTCATATTTAACAGAGTAATTTACTTCAATTATTGCTCCAGTAAAACGGTCAATTGTTGAAGCATCTAGTTGGTTATTAGCAACATATTGACGATCTGCTCCATTACCAAAAGTATTTGATGTAGCAATAATAATACATTCAGGATGTCGTAAGACAGTACCTGTAGTAGTTTCTATTTCACCGTTTGCTAATGCTGCATTAATAACCTGTGCTACAGATGGATCGAGCGCAGTCATCTCATCTATAAGGATTATTGACTTCTTAGCATAGAATTCAGCAAACTTAGTTGCTTCACGAGTAGGATATTTATATCCTGTAAATTCTGTTGCAGAAGTACCAATACCACAAGAAATACATAAGTAAGGAATATCTAGTTCTTTAGCTGTATTACGAGCTATAGTTGATTTACCACAACCAGCTGGACCAACCATCCAGATATTATTCATACCTGCTTTAATTAGATTTTTAAGCTTATCTTCTGGTTCTAGTGAACTAAATGAGAATTGAATTTTCTTCAATTCTTCTTTTTCCTTTTCTTTTTCCTCTTTCTTTTTAAATTCTTCTTCTAATTTGTTAAGCAATTCTTTGATTTCTGTTTTGCTTCCAAATTGTTCTAGTGATTTTTTCTCTATTTGTTTCTTTTTTTTGAGATCTGTTATATTAGCTATTTTAATAGCTCCACTACACACTTTATACTCTTGTCCAGTACAATTTGTAATAGTATATTCTCGAGATTGTCCTCTCTTTCCTTTTACTTCTGAAGTTAATACTAAGAAAATACCTTGTTGTGCTTGTTGTTTTCCTTTAGAATTATTATATTTTATACTACCATAAAATCTATTTCCAGGCTTTAAATCATGAACATCTGTATTATGATTAACTAAGGTGCTATCTTCATATATATTGTCTTCTTGATTTTCAATTTGTTCATCATGCTCTGTAGCTTCAGATGCATCAGTATCTTGAGTTTCTGTAGTTAAATCTTTAGGATCTTTTAGCTTCTGTTCTTTTGCACTAGACTTTGCAGGTTGATCTTTTTCTATATCTTGAATATGTTCTATTTCTACCATGATGATTTGTTTTAATGATTAAAAAAGAATAAGGGTAGCTTTTACACTACCCTTATTTATTAATAATGATCTACTTTATATTAAAATGGTAGATCGTCTGTTTTATCTGTAAAAGCTTGTGTATTAGTAGTAGATGAAGTTGCACTAAACGGGTTATCGTTTTTTACTTCTTTATCTGCTACAACAGGCTTTGTAAATTGGTCAATATTTAGCATAGTAATAGAAGATGATTGACCTTCTGGCAATTCCATAGGCTCAATAAAAGTATACTTAGCATAATTAGGCAAAGTAGTATATCCTTTATCATTATATACTATTTTCGCTCTAAGTTTTTTACTCTTATCTACTTTGTTTAGCATATCAGTAATCCACTGAGCAAACTGTTCAAAGCTTTCTCCATTAAAGTCAAGTTCTTCGTCTTTATAGTAACAGTTAAGTATCTGCAACATACGAGAATACTGCTTATCCATTTTTGTTTGGAGTTGTTCTTCTGTAGTTACAAACCCACCGAGTGTAGGTTTCCACTCTGTATGAGTTAATGTTGCTCCATCTTTCTCAAAAACAATTTCTAAGAATTGATTACCATTAGGAGAAACCTCTGTTTTTACACTCTTCAATACTACATTTTCAATAATACCAGCGGGAATATACTTAATATCACTTTTGCTAATACTTGCTGCACGTTCTTTACTATATGTCATAATTTCAATACTTTTAAGTTTTTAAATCAGGCTGCACACTCGTCTAAATAAATCTTATCCCAGTGAACTTTAATATCATTATTTTCATCGCTTTCTGCGATAACTATCTTCTTACCTCGTAAGTGAGGAGCTCTAGCTTCTCTTACTGAATTATCTCCACCTTCAAAAGATATAATAGTTTCATTCTTTTTACGATAGATATAACCAACAGCATCTGCTTCTCCACATACTATATCACCTAGTCTTCCAACTAAATCTATAGCCATTTCTATAAGCTCTTCACCATCTTTATTAATCATCTTATCTTTAGTATGACCTATAAGAATAAAATTATCACAAAGATTTTTAAACATGTTTATTACTTTTTTAACTGCTTCTCTTAAGTAGAGATATCCGCTACCATTTGGTAATGTACGAACATCATCTCCCTTATAAGATTTGCCCATTGGTGTCTGACAATACAGAACTTTAGCATATCCTAAACATATTTCTTCGAGTCTAGTAGCATTATCTATAGCAATATATTTATAAGGTTTCTTTCCTGTTGTAGCGATTTCTTCACTGATTGCTCTAGATATATTACCTAAATCTTCAATAGTACGAGCTTGAATAGAGAGAGCTTCTAGAAATTCTGAACCTCCCTCTAAGTCAATTATAAGACAATTATCAAGCTTAGATAATAATGTAGTTTTACCTGATTTTGGTTTACCAAATAGGATTAAAAATCTTGGATTATTAACCTTTGGTTTGTTTTTCTCTTTTGGTAGTATTAACATATTAGAATAGGTTAATGCTTTACCTGTGAGATTCTGAAATTATCTGACAAAAACTGAAATTTTACACAATGTAAAGTTATTCGTTATTCATTGTTGAGAATATTGTTAACAGTAGTACTGTTACTAATATTAATAATAACATTTACTATATTATTTTTATCTGCTTTACGATAGTTATTCAAAAACAGACTAGGATTATCAATAGGAATGATTGTATAACCAATTTGAATAAACTTCTGGTAAATACGTACAGGTTGACCCATGTAAGTAAAATCGTAACCACGATCTTCTTCATAGTCTTCCATGATCTTAGCATATTCTGCTAATCGTTTTAATGCTAAATCAAATTCTGAAATAGCATCATATTGACGCAACTTAAATGCTCGATTTGCGAACGGACATGTAAGTGAATTATCATATGAACATGTCGGTCGATAATATTTTTTATTGAATGCAGAGAAATGTGCATTTCGGTTGCATCCAAAACATAGCAAGTCTTCAGGACCTGCATATGATATACTGTATTCCGGATCTTCCGGAGTGTGAATTCCATACCATTTAGCAAACGGTAAGCGGTTTTTAACTTCATTTAATATACGATTTTTCAAAGAACCCTGAGGGTCAATATTTTGTTTCGGAAGTTTAATTGTAAAACCTTTCATAATCAGCCTTTTTTAATTTGTTTAAATACTACTTTTTGTTCTTCAGCACTTGCAGTATTTGTTTCAATTAGATTGCCATATTGAAGTTCGTTTTCAAATTCTAATATACATGGTTCACCATCTCTTACTTTTAAGAAATGCATATAAACCTTATTTTTTACAGGTAGACGACGTACTCCATATATAGCTAGATTAAGTATCTCTGGTCTGTGAACAGCAATAACAAAATCACTAGCTTGAAATATTGCATCAGATGCTGATAAATCACTTCTCATTGGAAAGTGAGTGCTTGGATTATTAATTCTATCAGGACTTTCAATATTACGATTCATCTGTGAAAGCTGTATTATACTAGTATTAGAAAGTTTTTTCTTCTGTATAAACATTTTCTGTAAATCGACTATTGTACTTCTTTCTCCACCCTCTCCATTTACTAGAAGAACATGGTCTAATACTACTATTAGCCAACGACCGTTAGCCACAGTATTATGAAAGTAATCTATAGTATTACCTATTTCTTCTACATTACATACTTTATCAACGAAGTATATATTGTATTTTTTAATGGTTTCAGCTGCCGATTCAGCTTTTAATAAGTCTTCATCACTAAGTGTTTCTACTGAACTATATAATTCAGATACAGTTTTCTTAGTTTTATTACTTATTACACGACCAACATTTCTGTAGTCTACCATCTCTAAACTAAAGTATAATACTACGATATCCTGATTAGGATTAAGATCAATCAAATCCATTACTAACATATTTGCAACTGAGCTCTTACCGCTACCTGATATACCAGCTATAGTAAATATCATATTTGGTTCAATTCCACCAGTGGCTTTATTGAACTTATCCCATCTGGTTTTTAATGATACTATACTATGATTTTTTCTAGCTTTAATGTAGTTTATGGATTTATTTGCTACCTGAGATATTGACTCAAAAGGTAGTATTTTAACGGCATTCTGTTCCGTATTCTCCATAACTTACAGGTGTTTCAGATTCATAACTCATTTGCTCTTCAATAACCTCCCACTCATGTTGAGTGAGCCATTTCCACATCGTCTTCATATAACCTATTTTACCAGTTATCATTTTGTTTTCAATTTCAAATTGAAGACATTGAAGAAGGTGTTCGTGCATTGCTCTAGATTTACCTACAATACGGTTATATTCTTTACGACATTTATTTATATTAGATCGTAAAAAACCTTTAGTACCATCTGGTCTTAAAACATACACTGGAAATACTTCATAGAACTCATCAAACCATGTCTTATCTTGTTTTGTACTTGACAATAGTTTTTCTGTAGGACTATAAATTTTATTATCTCCTGAAGTAGTAAAGGAGATAAGGTCATTGTCGATTAACTCTTGTATGTCGTTTTCACTTATTCGGCTGAGAAACTTGTGAACGTCTTGATTATTACTTTGATTATCATTCAACACAAGAGTTAAAAATACTAACTGATTAATTGATATTTCTCCAAAAATATCTAATAATGTTGTATCTAATTCTAGTATCATAATATAGTACTTTATGAACTAACTTTTGATACAATCTGGAAATATTTGTTAAAACAACGTTAGTTGTCTTGGTTTTAATTCTTCAACGATCTTTAACGCTTCCTTTAAATAGTAGCGATAATTGATCTTTCTTTCTTCTATAGGTTTATTATCAAATTTATTTAGTATAGTAACACCAGATGCAGTAAGTAGATTAGTATAGTCTACTCTAGTACCTTTAGTTATAATCTTTGAACTATAAGGTAATATCTGTTCTACATTATAATTATAGTAAAACTGATTTGGATCTGTAGTTATTATACTTTCTCCTGTTTTGAGACATACAAGATATTGCGGTATCTCAACATCTCTATTTACTATTTTACATTTATATAAATAAGGACCATTAGTAGATGCATAGAATCTATTGATTCTTTGTATCAGTTCTCCCTTATATTCTACAGAGAATTTCTTATCTACTTTCTGGTAAGTAAGGAACTTCTTAATATCTTTACAATTGTAGATAGTATCTCTTACAGGAATACCATCAACAAAATAATCTCTAATAGCTTCTGGAATAATCTTTGCAGACATTCCCTTACCAAGTAAAACCTTAGTAATAAACATACCTTTTTCTTTAATATAATCATCTTTAATCATATCTAAAGAAGTATAAGGCTTCTTTTTTTTATTTAGAGCTTTTTCTGGTTCAGTTTCAAACAATTTCTTCATTGCTTGATAACCTTCTTTTACAGCTATATAATCATTAATAGCATACTGATACATAGCTTCAAAACGATCTTCCTCTAGGGTTAGTCTCGTTTGTTGTTCCCATTCCTTACATATACTTTGTAATTTTTCATACAGATTCTTCTTAAGAAGAACAAATAAACCATCTGTATTTGCCTGTACTATTCTACAGCCAATATCAGATAATCTTTCTGCTAACATAAGTAGTAGTAATTGTCCGTTTATTCTAATCTGCATTACTGCAAATGGACTATAACAGAAATTATGTTCATTCTGTAGATTACCACTAAGACCATTTAATGCTAACTTAAGAGTTTTATCTTTAGTCTTAATACCGTTATGTTTTGCTTCTATTCGTTCATCTTTAACTTGATTATAAACTTCTAGAAATTCAGGACCCAAATGTTTTGGGTAGAATTTATACTCTATTATCATACTGGGATACAGAGATGCAACATCAATATCTATTAACATTTCATCTTCCTTAGGAATAATTATCTCAGGTTTGTTTTCAGAGTGAATACCACCAACTCCTACAGAATATTTTAATCCTCTAAATACAAATTTGTTTTCGTATCCTTTTCTACCTGGTGATACTATCTGCTTTTTCATATCAGATAGTACATTACGAAGTATAGGATCTTTATATTCTATATAAGGCAATATTACTTTGTTTAGGTCTATAACATCTGCTGGGCTTCTCAAGTCTTTAATATCCCACCATGTTAAACCAGTCTTTTCAAGATATTTCTGCGTTAGAATTTTCATTCCAATGTTTACTCCATCTTTACTTAGTACTCTTACTTTATATTCATCTTCGATAGCTATTCTTAATTCTATATCTTCAGAACACAGATTTAATAATTCTTCAGTAGAATTAACATCATTCACATTATACTCTATCATCTCTTCTATTCTATCTTCTTCCAAAAACTTATTAAAGTCTCCATCAAATTCTAGAACATTA
>ULPC01021839.1_pt1 | contig 25514 bp, 31 predicted proteins | sample 1953181 | NCBI WGS metagenome assembly ULPC01 (sample SAMEA4835620, study PRJEB28245) | human gut metagenome | biome: gut microbiome; material: fecal sample | place: Denmark | collected 2008
TTAATCCACTTCCTCCTGTATCACTTGCTGTTATTTTTGTTTTTATTGTTGCGTTTCCACTTGTTGGTTTTGCATATGAGCCTCCGTTTGAACTTAGTGTTACTGTTGGTAGTGTTTTGTCTATATTTGTTATTTGTTTACTTGATGTTACTACATTTCCTGCACTATCTGTTGCTGTTGCGAATACATATCCATTTGCACTTACTGTTACACTTGTTGTTGGTGCTGTTGCTGAATTTGATGCTGTTTGTGCATTCGCTAATGTTGTTCCATATCCTGCTTTTCTTGTGCTATTTGTTGTTACATCTGGGTATGTTATTGTTGCTGTTATATCTTTATTTGTCCATTCTGTTGTACTTGTCTTTATAGCTATTGCTATTTTTTCTTCTCCTACTATAAAGGCTTGGCTTTGATATAAGTATTCATCATCCACTTTTACATATAAATAATATGTTCCTTTTTCACAGTCATTTTTTATTATTTCGCTATTATTTTCTATTGTTTTCCACTCTAACGTTGATGATGTCCATGCTACTTCTATTTTACTTGCATTTTCTACTTTTACTTTTGTTTTTATTGTTGCTTTTCCTGTTGTTGGCATCGTATATTTTCCACCATTTTGTGCTAATGTTATTGACACAACTTGTATTTCGTATTCAGTGCTTGCTCCTGCATTACTTTCTGTTATTGTTATTTTTATATTTCCTACTTTTTGAGGAATTATTGTCACTTCTGTTCCGCTTACCGTTACTTTTGCTATTGTTTCATCATTTGATTTTGCTGATATTGTTCCATTGTTTATTCCTGATACTTGGATTTTTTTATTATCACCAACTGTTGTTATTCCTTTTGTTTTTTCCAATGTTAATTTTACAATTTTTATTGTTATTTTTGCTTGTGCTCCACCGTTTGACTCTGTTGCTATTATTGTTGTATCTCCTGCTTTTATTCCTGTTACTTTATTATTTTCTATTGATATATAGCTTGTATCTATTTGAGAATAAGTTATTTTTCCTTTATTTTCTCCATTTATTTCTATATCTGTACTTTTTCCTTCTGCTACATATATTGTTTTATCTTGTAATGTTGATAATTTTACTGTTACTGCTGTATAGTATTTTGTATATTCTCCATCTTCTCCTTTTACCCAAGTATATATTGTTTTTCCACTTGTTGTTGCTTGGATTGTTATTTCATTTCCTGATAAAACAATTCTCTTTCCATCTGCTGTTTCTGAATATGCATATGTACTATTTGCTCCTCCAAATATTTTTATTTTGTTTTGAGCTACATTAGTATATACTGTTCCTAATGTATTTTTTTTTTGACCTTTTACTTCTCCTTTTAAGTTCGTATCAGCATATACTTGTATTGTACTTGTTTCAGAATTTATATAATCATCATATTTTTTCTCATATATATCATTTATTTGTTCTTGTTGTTCATAGCTTTTTTGTATTGTATTTAATTCTTTTTGTTGCTTTTGTACCTTTGTGTTTACACTTGCATATATTGCTATTACTACAATAAGGAAAAATAACATGCTTAACAATGTAAATGATGTTATTGATCCTTTGTTATTCTTAAATTTTTTATTTATATTTAAAAAATTTTTCATTTTTTCACCTTTTATCTCATAAAATTATTCTATTTATTTATACCATAATTAAATAGTTTTATCAATATTTTTCATATATAAAATCATAAAAAATAATACCTAGAATTTATTGAATTCTAGGTATTGTTTTTTTATATTCATTTATGCTTCTGGTTCTACTAAACCATAATTTTTTCCATCTTTTAATTTATGTATAACATTTACTTTTCCTGTTTCTACATTTATAAATGTTAAGAAATTATGTGTTGGATGTGCTTGTAATTCAAGTACAGCATCTTCTGGTGTTATTGGTTTAATTTCATAATAAGATGTTTTTATTATCTCATTTGAAATTTCTTGAATTTTGTCTGAAGATACATCCATTGTTTTTATGCTAGCATCTTTCATCATTTTTTCTTTTTTTGTTTTAAATTTTCTAATTTGTCCTTCTAATATGTCTATATCTTTATCTATAGAAGCATATAAGTCTTTGTCTTCTGTTTCAGCTCTGAATTTTTCTCCATTTGCTATTACACAAATTTCTGCTGTTTGTACATTTTTTTCTGCTTTTAAAGTAACATCTGCTTCGGCATCTTCAAAGTATTTGTCGATTCTGTCTAATTTTTTTTCAACATAATCGTTTATTGCTTCTGTTATCTTTAGTTCTTTTCCTATAATTTTTATTTTCATAAAAATCGCTCCCTTCTTTTTTAACTTTTGCCTAGTTTTATTATATAGTTTATTATCTTTTTTTGCAAGCTTTTTAAAATATTTCTTCTATTTTATACTCTTTTTCTAGTTTTTCGTTAAAGTATATCTTTGAAATTAATTTAAATTCTTCTAGTCCTTCATCTTTCAAATTGAAGGAAAATAGTTTCTTAGGGGGAGCTGTTATTACATATTTTATTGCATTTTTTGTGCTCTCGCTCATATCTATTGCAGACTTGTCCTGTCTTCCACAAGCCTCACATTTAAAGCCATTGTCTTTTATGCTGAATTTTGTAAGATTGTCTTTTTCTTTGCATTTTGTGCATTCCATTATTCTTGGTGTGTACCCTAATATGCTAAGTAATCTCATTTTAAATACACTTATTACTAAATCTAAGTTTTTGTCTGTTTCTGATATTGTATATAGTGTGTTTAAATATAATTGTAAAATTCTATAACAGTTTTCGTTTTCTTCTGTTATATCTTGAATTATTTTATTTATATGTATTGCATATTTTAGTTTGTCTAGGTCTGTTCTTATATTATAAAATATTTCTATTGTTTCGCATGAGTTTATATGATATGTATTTGTTCCTTTGTACATCATATATTCTCCAAAGCAAAATAATTGTGTACCTGCTAAAAGAGCACTTTGAGGTCTTCGTGCTCCTTTAGCTACACATGATATTTTCCCGAAATTTGGAGTTAATACTGTAAGCATTTTATCATAGTCACCCATATTGTTTTCTGCAATTACTATTCCATTTATTTTTATATTTGCCATTATTTCACCTTATCTTGAAAATTTATATCTGTTATTTTTTGTATTTCTTGTATTTCTTTAATGCCTTTTTCGATATCTTCTATTTGTTTATATTCTAAAAAGGTATTTATATCTCCAGTGTTTTTAAATGTGTCCCATGCTATTTTTTTAATCATATGCGTCATCTCCCTTTTAAAGTTTACCTTTATTTATCTTTTGCATCTTTTGGTTTTTTATTCATTTTTGGATTTTATTTTAATTTAAATTTGTTTGCTACTATTGATTCATTGTCAATCCAATCTTGTTTTACTTTTACCCATGTTTTTAAATTAACTTTTAATCCAAAGTTTTGTTCCATATCAATTCTTGCTGCTCTTCCTATTTTTTTTAACATTTCACCATTTTTTCCAATTATTATTCCTTTATGTGATTCTCTTAAGCAATATATTGTTGCTTCTATGTCATATATATCTTCTCCGTTTTTGTTTTTTCTCATTGTCATTTTTTCGACTTCTACATATATTCCATGTGGTACTTCATCTTGTAATAGTTTTAGTGCTTTTTCTCTGATTGTTTCTTCAGCTAGTTGTCTCATTGTTTGATCTGTATATTCCTCTACATCATAATATGCAGGACCTGGTTTTAGGTTCTTTTCTATTTCATCTAATATTATTTCTTTATATTTTGGTTGATATGCTGATATTGGAATTACTGCTTCAAAATTATATTCTTTGCTATATAAATCTATCAAGTTTAATAATTTTTCTCTTTTTACTAAATCTATTTTGTTTATTATTAGTATTGTTTTTCTTTTTGACTCTTTTATTTTTTCTAATATTATTCTATCACCTTTTCCAATTTCATCACTTGTTGCTTCTATTAGAAATAATATTAAGTCTGAATCTGGTATTGTTGCAAATGATGTTTCTACCATTGTTTGGTTTAATTTATGTTTTGGTTTATGTATTCCTGGTGTATCTGTGAATACTATTTGTGAATTTTCTCTGTTTACTATTCCTTTTATTGCATTTCTTGTTGTTTGTACTTTGTTTGCTATTGCTGCTACTTTTTCTCCTACTAATAAATTTATTAATGTTGATTTTCCTACATTTGTTCTTCCTATTATTGTTACAAATCCTGATTTGAATTCTTCCATGTGTTCCTCCGATTATTTTTTATTTTTTCTTAATACATTATACACCATTTTTATGCTAAATTTGTAGAATTTTCGAAAATTTTTTAAAAATTTTAAAAACCATATGAATTATTTTCATATGGTTTTGGTTTATTTTTTTTAAGCATATGCTTGACGTTTTTTAAATGATAATAAATTTGTAATCTCATTTTCTGTATTTTTTGCTTTTTTAGTTTTTTGAGCTCTTTCTTGTTCAATTTCTCTTTTTTGTTTTTCTGCCATAGATTGACAAATTGCTTTTTGATAAGCAAAGTGTGTATCTTGAGATATTTTGCTCCAGTTATATTCGTTTCTAACTTTGTTTTTGGCTTTTTTTGTTATTTCTGCACATAGTTTGTGGTCATATAGTAGTTCTAATATTGAGTCTGCTATTGAATTTGGATTTCCACAATATGTTTTCATTCCATTTTCTCTGTGTTGTACTATTTCGTTTAGTCCTCCTATGTCTGATACTACTACTGGATTTTCTGATAGCATTGCTTCAAGTGCTACTATTCCAAATGGTTCGTATGTACTTGGAAATACTGATATGTCTGCTGCTTTATACATTTTTTGTACATCTTTTCCTTTCATATATCCTGCAAAGCATACTTTTTCTGATATTCCTAAATAGTCAACTTGTGCTTTTAGTTCATCTAACATTCCGCCTTTTCCTGCTATTACTAGTTTTGTATCATGATAACCTTCTAGTATTTTTGGCATTGCTGCTATTAGGTGTTGAATTCCTTTTTCATATACTAATCTTCCCATAAATAAGATTATTTTTTCATTGTCCATTGCGAATTGTCTTCTAAAGTTATAATCTCTTTCTATTCCATTGAATAGATTTAAGTTTACACCATTTGGTATTACATTTATTTTTTCATATGGAAGCCCAAATAGTCTTTGTAATTCATTTTTCATATAATTACTGTTCACTATTACTTCTGATGCTTCATATGTCAACATCCATTCTGTATCATTTATATATCTTTGTGTTTCATCATGTATTCCACTGTTTCTTCCAGCTTCTGTTGCATGTATTGTTGCAACTATTGGTATGTTATATGAATTTTTTAATGTTTTTGCTGCATAGGCTACTAGCCAATCATGTGCATGTATTACATCAAAATTTCCTTCTTTTGCTATAATTTCATTTGCTTTTGCTACTAAGTTAAAGTTTAGTTGCATTATCCAATCTATGAAATTATTTGGATTTATCATATAATTTCCAACTCTATATACTTTTACTCCTTTGTCATCTTCAAAGTCTGGTGCATCACCTTCTTTGTATGTAACTACTGTTACATCATGTCCATCTTTTAATAGGGTTCTTGATAAATCATATACTACTCTTGATATTCCGCCTACTACTCTTGGTGGATATTCCCATGTTAACATTAATATTTTCATTAACATTGCTTCCTTTCTTTTTACTATTTTCTTTTGTTTTTTATCTTTTTCTACATTTTTTAGTCTTATATATTCTATACAAATTTATGGAAAATGTAAATATTTTTTGACAATTTTTTTCATATTTTTAGTATAAGAAAAAAGACTATTTTCTTAAAAATAGTCTAGTCTTCGTTTTTATTAATTTCTTTTATTAATTCTAATTGTGAAATCAATAAAGATTCCATTTTAGCTTTATATATATCGAATTGTTTTTTTACATCGTCAAGTTCTTTTTGTCTTATAACTATTTCATTATTTAGTTCATCAACTTTTTTTTGAGCATTAGCTTTTGCTTCGTCTACTATTTGGTCTGCTTTTTGTTTTGCAACATTTTTTACTTCTTCGGCTGTTGTTTGTGCCATTACTAATGTATTTTGAAGTGTTGATTCTATGTTTTTGTATTGTTCTAAGCTACTGTTTAATTCATCTACTTTTGCTCTTAATTCTGTTACTTCTTTGTAATTTTTGCTATAGTCAATAGTTAATTCATCTAAGAAATCATCTACTTCTTCTACACTGTAACCATTTACCATTTGTTTTGCAAATCTTTTATTTTCTATATCTAATGGTGTAATCATAATTTCCTCCTTAAGTATTAGTTAAGATTGTTGTTTTTTAACCAAGAAACTGATAATTTGTTTTTCATTTCTTCTCTTGCCATTTCATTTGTTATTTCATAGTTTGATGGTGCAACTAAAAAGATTGAGTTTGATACTTTTTGAATATATCCATCTAATGCGTAAACTCCACCACTAATAAAGTCAACTATTCTTCTAGCAACATCTTTGTTTACGTATTCAAGATTAACTATTACAGATTTCTTTTCTTTTAAGAAACTGCATATTTCATCTGATTGTTCAAAATTTGTTGGTTGTGATATAACCATTTTTATTGCTTGACTTTGTGATTGTGGCATATTTACAACTTTGTTGTTTCTTCTTCCAAATATTTTTTTATCTTCTACTTCTTCTTCATCTTCGTTTTCGTAATCGTATACATCTTCATCTTCGTAATCTTCTTGTTCAGCTTGGTCCATTCCAAATAAGTCAAACACCTTGTTCATTAATGCTCCTGCCATAATAAAAAAACCTCCTAAAAATTTTCTCGTTTTTACTTGTTATTAGTATCTACTTTTTTTTGCATATTGTCAATAGTTTTTGTAAATGTAATAATTATTTAATATTATTGTAATATTGTTGTAATATTTTATTCTACTTTGCTTAGGTCTGGATTTATCATTAATTCATCATATATTGATATTTTTTTCATTGAATTAATTTGTGAGTTTGTAAATCCTAACTCTTGCAACTCACTTGTAGTATAGTTTTTTATGATACTATATTTTCCATTTTCTTTTTTTACATTTACTAATATTTTACTTAAATAACCAGCTCTATTTCTTACAACATATTTTAATCCATCTTGTTCTACTATTGCAGAATTTGGCACTTTTAGTCCTGAGTAACTCCACCATATCAAATTAAAAGATATTTTTCTATAATTTGTAAATTCTTCTATTTGTTTGTCTATTTCTAATACTAGTAATGTTTCATCATCATTTTCTTGTGATATATATTGAATTGTTGCATCTATAGTTTTGTTATTTGATAACATTACTTGTACATTGTCTCCAACTTTTGCATTTTTTGCTTGTTCTGAGTCAGAAATTGTTGCTATGTAACATTTAAAGTTGTTTATTACTTTTCCACATTCATCATTTGTAGCTATTAATTGCCCTGTTTTTAAGTTTAATTTTTCTAAGAATTCTTTGCTTAATGTAGAAAAATTATTTGGTGTAAGTGTTTCTTCTAATCCATCAACTTTGTATGATACTATTCCACTTTCAGGTGCTGTTATGTATTCTGCTCCTGAGTTTAATTGTTTTTCTAGTTCTGTTCTTTGAGTATATAATTTTTTTAGGTAACTTCCTGATGGACTTTTTTCTCCTACTATATTTGCTTTTCTTGTAATTAATTTATTTATTTCTTTTTTGTATTCTGTTAATTTTGAAATATCTGTTGTTCCATTTAATTGTTCTATTTTTTCGTCTAATTGGTTTTCTATTAATTTTATATCTGATGTATAAAGGTTTGTTTGTCCTTCTAAGGCTTCTTGGATTTTTGTGTCTAGCTCAGCTATTTGTTTTGTTAAGTCACTTTCGTTTTTACTGTAATATCTATATATAGATTCTCCTTTGGCTGTTTTTTCTCCTTCTGTTTTTATTTGTTCCATTCCGTTTTTGTAGTTGTTTCCTTTTACAACTTTTTCATCTCTTATTATATAACCCACATCTGTTTCTTCTAAATATAAGGTTCCATTTTCTACTGTAACTTTGTCTGTTGGTTGTTTTATTAGTAAATAAACAGCATATATCAAATATAAACTAATTAAGGCAAATATAATTCCTATAATTATTTTCTTTTTGTTTTTTACTTTTTTTGTTTTTTCTTTCAATTTATTCCCTCCAAAATAATATCTACATTATTTTGTCTATCTTTTGAGCCATCTAACCAGATTGTTTGTTTATTTTTTCTAAACCACGTTAATTGTCTTTTTGCATATCTTCTTGTTTCCATTTTTATTTTGTCTATCATTTCTTGTTCTGTGCATTTTCCCTCTAAGTAGTCTACGACTTCTTTATAGCCTAGTCCTTGCATTGCTGTTGGAAATTTATTATATTTTTGTACGATATTTTTTACTTCTTGTACTAAACCTTGTTGCATCATAATATCTACTCTTAAGTTTATTCTTTCATATAATTTTTCTCTTTCCCAATTTATTGCAAATACTTTGTAATCATATTCTACTGGTTTTTTTCTAGATTCTGCTTCTTGTTGTGTTTTTGTTTTTCCAGTTGCTTTATATATTTCTAATACTCTCATTATTCTTTTTTTATCATTCGCACTTATCTTTTGCATTGCCTCCGGATCTATTTTTATAGCCATTTCATATAATTTTTCCAAGCCATCTTTTTTTGCTATTTCTTCTAATTCATTTCTATATTTTTCATCAAATTCGATATCTTGGTATTCTATTTCATAAATTAAGCTATCTACATATAAACCTGTTCCTCCTACAATAATAGGAGTTTTCCCTTTTGCAATTATTTCTTTTATTGCCTTTTTAGCATCTCTTTTATAATCTGCTACACTATATCTTTCATCTGGAGAAACAAAATCTAAAAGGTAATGTTTTATTCCTTGCATTTCTTCTGGTGTAGGTTTTGCTGTTCCAATGTTCATATCTTTGTATATTTGCATTGAATCTGCTGATATTATTTCTCCATTGATTTTTTTTGCAAGTTCGATTGATAATGCTGTTTTTCCTGATGCAGTAGGACCACAAATTACAATTACTTTTTCCATATATTTCTCCTTTCTTTTATTTTTTTGTTATCATTTGCAAGGTTCCCATTTGTAAGCTTGCAAGATATTGAACTTCAAATATTGAAATTATTATAAATATAATTAGCATAATTATTAATTTCTTTTTTATTTGTTCTTTTTTGATTTCTTCATTATTTATTTTATCGAAAATTTTAAAAGTATATGGCAATAATACATAACCATTGATTATTGTAAATACTAATACAAATACTTTTCTTATTGTTTTCATTATTTCTTGGTTTTCATATACTATTCCTATTTTTGATATATTATAAATAATAAAGGTTATAATCCATGTAATAAATATTCCACATATTATATACAAAATCTTTTTTTGTTTTTCTATGTTTCCTAAGCTTACCCATGTCCATCCTAGTAATACTAAACTTAAGATTACTATTCCTACAATAATTACTGTTACCATTACTTTTTCCCTTCTTTTTTATTTTCTTGCAAATTTTCTTTCTATGTCGTATTTAGACATTTTTATAGCTGTTGGTCTTCCATGTGGACAAGTAAATGGATTTGGTAACGCTAATAGTTTGTCCATTAAGCTTTCTACTTCTTCTCTTGTTAGTACCATATTTGCTTTTACTGCAGCTTTACATGCTACTGTTGCTATAAATCTTTCTTCTTTTTCTTGTTTTGCTGTTCTTGCTACTGTGTTTATTTCATCTAAGGTTTCTAAGAATAATTCTTTATTGTCTAAATCTATGCACACTGTTGGTACACCTGTTAATTTTATTGTATTTTCTCCAAATTCTTCTAAACTAAATCCAGCTTTTTCAAACATTTCCATATTGTCTTTTGCTATTTCCATTTCTTTGTGTGTTAATGTTATTATGTCTGGTAATAATAGCATTTGAGAGTCTTTTGATGAGTCACTGTAGTAGTTGTTTTTTACCTTTTCATACATTATTCTTTCATGTGCTGCGTGTTGGTCTAATATATACATTTCTTTGTCTATTTCTAGGATTATATATGTATTAAATACTATTCCTATAAATTTGTATGTTGGTTTTTGATATTCTTCATTTTGTTCAAATATTGATACATTTTCTTTTTTCATATCTATACTTGGAATTTCTTGTTTTATTGGTATTACTTCTTCTTGTAAGTTTGATATTGTTTCTGGTTGTTCTTGTGATATTGGTTTTGTTCCAAATAATTTTGCATACATTTCATCAAAGCTTTCTGCTGGTTTTGCTTCTTCTTGTTGGATTTCTTCTAGTTTGTCTTCTGGCTTTTCTTCTGGCTTTATTTCATTTGATTTTGTATTATCTATTTGTGCGTTTTCTTCTATTTCTGTTTCTGTATTTTCTTTTATTTCTGTTGGTGTCTCTATTTTTTGTTCTGGTATATTTGTATTTTCTGTATCTGTATTATTTTCTACTTTTACTTCATCATTTTCAATTGATGTTTCTACTTTTGTCTGATTTCCTTGTTGTTCTCTCATTTGTATATAATTAGAATTTAATTTTATACTAGGGTCTGTTTCAACTTCTTTTTGTATGTTTTCTTGTAATTTTTTTAATTGCTCTAACACATCAGCTGTATTTACAGGTCCACCTTCTCCTAAATTCACATGAGGTACTTTAACTGCTTGTGTTTGCGCATTTTGTTGTACTTTGTTATAGATATCTTGTACTATATTATTTGTTTTTATTTTACTTTCTTCATTAGTGTATTGTTCTATTTTTTCTGTTTCATTTTTTCTGAAGTCATATAATCCTTTTGAAATTTCTTCTTTGTTTTGATTAATTTCTTGTTTTTCTGTATTTGCAACTAATTCGCCTTTTAAAAGTGTGTCTTTTATAGCATGATAAATTGATTGAAAGATTTTGCTTTCATCTTCAAATCTTACTTCTAATTTTGCTGGATGCACATTTACATCAACTTTTGCTGGGTTCATTGTTATATTTAAAACTACGAATCCAAATTTTCCTATAGGAATTAATCCTTTATATGCTTGTTCTGTTGCTGCTGATAAAGTTTTGTCTTTTATATATCTTTTATTTACGAAAAATAATTGATTTGAACGATTTGACCTTGCTATTTCTGGTTTTCCTATAACTCCTGATACTTGTATATCATCATATGCGTATTCAACAGGCATTACTCCTGTTGCTACATCTTTTCCATATATACTGTATATTACACTTTTTATATCTCCATTTCCATTTGTTTGGATTACTGTTTTTCCTGTGTTTATTAGTTTTATTGCTATATTAGGATTAACTAGTGCTATTCTTGTTATAACATCTTCTATATAGCCTGATTCTGTGTAATCTTTTTTTAGGAATTTATATCTAACTGGAGTATTGAAAAATAAGTTTCTTACTGTTATTGATGTTCCTTTTTGACATCCAATTTCTTCTTTACTTAATATGTCTCCAGCTTCTACAACAACTTTATATCCTACTTGTTGTTCTTCTGTTTTTGAAACTAGTTCAACATTTGCTATTGCTGCAATACTTGCTAAAGCTTCTCCTCTAAATCCCATAGAAGTAACAACATCTAAGTCATCTGCTGTTCTTATTTTACTAGTAGCATGTCTTTCAAAAGCAATTTCTAAGTCATCTTGTGCTATTCCTTTTCCATTATCTGTTACTTTTATAAAAGAAATACCCCCATTTTTTATTTCTACAGTTATATTATTTGCTCCTGCATCTATTGAATTTTCTACCATTTCTTTTATTACTGATGCTGGTCTTTCTATAACCTCACCAGCTGCAATTTTATTTATTGTTAAATCATCTAGTAAAACAATATTTCCCATTTGTAACCTCCGCATTTATTTTAAAATTTTTGCTATGTACTCTTTTATTTCTCCATCTTCTGCATTTTCAAAGAAATATTTTTTGAATTGTTCTCTGTTTATTGTTTTATATAAAAATTCTTGATCTATTTCTTTTAATATTGTTATCATATCTTTGTGTGTTATTTTTTTAACTTCATCTAATATTTTTTTGTTAGTTTGTTCTGGAACTACTCTTTCTTTTGGGTAACCTCCTCCAAAGTCTGTTTCAAATAATTTTTCAAATGTATATGTAAGTGTTAATTCACTTCCCCATCCAAATCCTTTTGCAAATCCCATTGCTATTGCATTTCCTGCATTTATTTGACTAAATAAGTATGCATCTGTTGGGTCTACTATATGTCCACATAGTACATTTGGAAAGCTATTTAATGCAAGACAAGCTCCTTCTCCTGTTCCGCATCCTGTTACTATAAAGTCTGCTGCTTTTGAGTTTATTAATATTGCTGCTAAAAGTCCTGCTTGTACATATGTTAGGTTATTTTCTTCTGCATTTTCCATTCCATAATTATATATTTCAAATCCTTTTTTATCTGCAACTTTTTTTAGTGCTTCATATATTATTGCATTTTTTGATGCTTGACTATTTTCATTTATTAATGCTATTTTCATTTTATTATTTTCCTTTCTAATTCCGTTTGTTTTTCTTTTGCTATTTTATCATATTGAGTTTTTGTTTGCAATAATTAAATAATAAAAGACCATGAATTTTTTCAAGGTCTTTTTTATAAATATTTATTTTTTGGCTTCAACTTTAATTTTTTCTAAATCATCATCAAATTTTTTTGTTGAAATTAACAATGATAGTACATAAACTACTAATACAAATGGAATTGTTAATTCTCCTATTTGCATTCTTGTTATAGCCATTATTCCTAATAAAACTAGTTGTGCTAAAACAATTATTCCTGCTGATTTTAATAATACTTTTAATGAATTTAATTTATAGTATCTTATCATAAAGTATACTAAAATAATTGCTGTAGCTATTGCAAATGGTGCTATATATGGTTTTATTAAATCTCTTCCTCTAATTTTTGAATGTTCTTCTATTGTTATATTATCTGCTGATAATTCTGTTCCATATTTTTCATTTATTTTTGTTACTAAATCTGCTTTTTGTTCTTCTGTTATATCTGTTGTTATGATATTTGCGGCATCTTTATATACTTCTATTTGTTCAATTAATACTGTTTGTTTTCCAAATACTTCATTTGTGATTGCTTGCATATCTTTTATATCAAATTCTTTTCCTAAGTCTATTTCAACTTGTTTTCCATTTTGATATTTTAATTCAAAAGCTAATCCTTTTACTCCTATCATTATTGCTCCAACTATTAAGATTAAAGCAATTAAGATTACTAATATTTTTATACTTTTTTGTTTCATCTTTGTAATACCTCCTATCTTTCTACATTTGCCTTTAATAGATATCTTGTTATTATTGCATTATATATCGCAATTATTACTATTCCCCAGAATGTTATCATTCCAAAGCTACTGATAGATACCCATTTTACAAAGCTAAATGTTATTGCCATTATGCATATTGGTATAATTCTAAGATAGAATTTTTTATATGTTGCTCCTGTTGCTTTTTTCATTACATTTTCTGCTTTTTCTTTATTTAGTTCTTCTATTTTGTTTAAGAACATTGTTGTAAATATATAGTTTAAAATTAATACTATTATTATTCCTGCTATTGATTCTATTGATATTGTTACATTTGTATATCTAACAACTAACATATATACAGCAGATAATCCTACATATGCTATTCCTGCTAGTAATCCATTTAATTTATGTTTTACTATTAATATTATTATTCCTACAACTGCTATTATTGCTATTGCTATTTCCACTTTTATTAAATCTTGTGTTGTTAATTTTGGTAATATATATTGATTTTTTTCTAAGTCATATTTTACAGGTAATTTTCCTGTGTCTAATGTTGTTGCAACACTTTGTGCTTGGTCAACATAGTTTTGTAATGTTGTTTTATCTGTTGTTGCACTTCCTACTGATAATTGAATTTTTCCTGTTGTTATTGGTTCATCAAATGATGTTGACATTATTTCTTGGTCATCAATTTTCATTGTTATTTTCTTTTCTGTTGTTGCTGTATCCGAAGAACCTTCTGTAGTTGTATTTGTTGCTTCATTTTCTGTTTCTGATGTTGTATTTTCTGCAACATTATTTTCTGTTGTGTTATTTGTTGTATTGTTTACTGATACGTAAGTTTGACTAACATTTTTTAATTTATCTTTTCCGTTTTTATTAAATTCTATTTGTAAATATACTGATGTTCCACTATTTGTTGTATTGTATAATACTTCTGATGATTTTATATCATCATTGTTTAGCAATACTTCTTTTGTTTCACTATCTAAAATTTCAAATTTTCCAACTGTATTTAAATTTCCTATTATTGTATCTGTTTGACTATTTTGTTCTGGAATTTGTATTGTTATTTCTCCTGTTGCTTCATTTACACTTGTTGTGTATTCTTCTACATTCATTTTGTTTAATCTTTTTTCGATTACTTCTTTTGATTTTTTATAGTTTTCAGCTGTTAACACTTCTTCACTATTGTTTGGAACATCATCTGTTGATTCTGTGTTTACTTTTAATTTTATTGTTCTTGCTCCATTTAGTGACATTGAATATGAATAATCTTTTACTTTGTTTTCCATTCTATTTTTGTTTTTTTGATAAATTCCTACAAAACTTATCATTGATATTAAAATAACTAGAAGTGTTATTGTTAATATTTTTACTGTTTTCATTGTTTTTTCTTTCATTTTCTTTCCTCCGTTTTTATAATAATTTTGTACCATTTATTACCAGTTCAAACCATACTTTTAGATATTTTGCTGCATATTTACTCATCATTGTTCTTTGCATAAATATTTCAAAATAGTCTAATACTGGGCATATATTTGTATCTATTGTTAAGTTTAATATTATTTTTCTTTCTTTTTCATCTATTTCTAATTCTGCATTTGTTACTGCATAGTTTACTCTATCATGAATATCAAAGGTTGATAGATTTTTGTTTACTACTCTGTCTCTATGTACATCTGATTTATCTGCTAGTATAAGTGCTGCCGATATGTCACTTATTGCTGTTCCGGTGTTTTCATCATGATTTCCTATTGCCATCATTATTTCTATTCTTTCGTCTACTGGCATTTCCATTTCTTTTAAAATGTTGTATGCCATTATTGCACCACTATGTGCATGGTCTACTCTATTTACACAGTTTCCTATATCATGCATATATCCTGCTATTCTTGCTAATTCTACTGTTCTTTCTGGATAGCCTAATTTTTCTAATATGTCTCCTGCTCTTTTTGATACTATTGATATATGTCTATGTCCATGTTCTGTGTAACCTATTGCATTAAGTTGCTTTTGTGCTCCTCTTATAAGAGAGTCTAGCTCTTGGTTTTCTTTAATGTCTTTTAAAGTTATCATTTGTTACCTCCTTTGGTCTTTATAGATTTTATATTAAATGATAAAAAAAATCAACCTTTTGGGTTGATTTTTTTATTCTATTGACATTATTCTTTGGATTCATTATATATTTCTTTACCAATATAAATCCCATATACCGTTAATATTAGAAAACATACAATAATTGCTATTCGTAGGTACAGTGAAATCTTTTTAATAAAAAGGCATCCTATGCTTGCCCAAAATAAAACTCCCCAGACTAATGCAACAATCAATGCTCTGTTAGCAATATTTTTTCGTTTTTTCATGCCAATACCTCCTGTAAAAATTATTTTTTATCAAAGTGCCTTTATATCAACCTGCAAAACAGGAAAATAAATTTTATGTTTATATTTTATCACATTTTTTCTAAAAAATAAAGTGTGTTTTATTATTTTCTTGATGTCCATTTAGAAAAAATCAAAAAAGAAACAGATATTAAAATCAATCAAATTTTATAAATTTGCAAAAATCGTTAAAGGAAGGTCTGTACTACAGGTTCCTTCCTTCAACATAAGTCAATTACTTACGGATGATATTGTATCTAATCTTGCTTAACTCAGTATGATTTGTTTTATTTGCTTTGGTATCAATGAATTCGCGTGTCTCGTAACTACCTGAGGTTTGATATCCAAGTCCATATTCCCAATCGTAGATTTTGCGAAGATATGCCTTTGCATTTTTAACCTTCTTCCCACCACGCTTTACAGGATAAACCAAAGCAGGATTCAGATTGGTAATATGGCTATATGGCTGTTTACTCTTTCTATATTCGATTTCCATATCAAACAGTTTAAATTTTATACAGCCATTTCTATTATTCACACGCGCCATCCCCGAAACTCGCAAGTTTCCAAAAGGCAATCCACGATCTAAATACATAGGGTTATTAAGTGTATACTGCAATTGTGTTCCACAGCAACCAATAAGCCAAGCTGCTTCAGTGTTACGCACCTTTGAATTATTGAGCACTGCATACTTTTTGGCAACTACAAAAAGTGCAAGTCCGTAGTGGTTCCATACCCCACCAGCAGAAGCTGAAAGGAAAATGTTAAGTACTTGTTCCTTACGATATAAAGTTCCCACAACTTTTCCATTGCTGACAAAGTGAATGTTGTTTTGATCAGTTACAGTTTCATACTCCTGATACATCCGTTCAACTAAATAATTGTACATAATCTTACCTCCAAAATTTTTTCATTTATAAGTGAAACGATGTTGCAAACACGAGGTTTACTATATATAGTCTATTAACTATATACACTATAATTATAGCACATTTATGTAAACGTTGCAATACCATGAACATTTTTTCTTTTCTTCAACCAATTAAAAAGCTCCAATCCAAATCTTAAAATTAAAAGAGACATCAAAATACTAATGACATCTCTTGCTACAAAAAAATCAACCAGATTTTTCTGATTGATTTCATATCATCTGTCATAACTTTTCAAAAAAGTTCGAACAGAAACGTTCTGGAGCGATTTCGAAACAGGTATGCGAAAAAATGACATATTCTGTTTCAAGCTCTCTTATATAATTCGATTTATTAATACTAATGTAACATAGATTTTTAAATTTTTCAATACTCTATATAAAGATTTTATGTATATCTTGTATTTCGTTCATAAATGTGTTATAATTTCAATTATAGTCAATATGACTTGTTTTAGTTAACCTTTAACTCTATCAAAACAATTAGGAGGAATGCATATGGAACGGAAAGAGTTAGATTTTGTTTTGAAACAGAATCACTATTTAGAAGGTGGAACGAAAGAAGCATGTGTTAAAGTAAGAGATTTCTTATCTCATGCTACAAATCCAGGAAATCAAATTCATTCTGCTCTCTCGTGTGTAACTGCTGATGAATTTATGGACGCTGTAAAAACATTAATGGCGTTTGCTTTTCGGCAAGATGACACTATCCCTGAGAAATGGCAGTGCGATAATGATTGTCGTATGGTGTCCAACCTTTTGTGTCCTGGAGAATGTAATATCAGTAAAAACGCAGACAAAATGTGTCCATTTTTTATGGACGAAGGTTTAATCTGATATAAAATGAGACAGTTGTACATAGTGCAATTGTCTCGTTTTATTTTATATAATTTTCTACATATTTTTATTTTTTAGTTGCTTGCTTTTTTCCTTTTCGAGTTGCTTTAAGCTTTTCTTTGGAGTAGGTAAATCTTCTGGCATAGTTCCACCATTTTTAGCAATTACTTCTCTAATATTTTTCCCAATATTATAGTGAGTTTTGTTTGCTTCTTTTTCGCTGTCAATGTTGTCTTTTTTTAATCTTGATTCAGTTTGTGTTATGCGAAATAAATTGGCTGCAAGCTCTTCGCTGCCCATATTATCTAGAATATCTTCTCTATATCTTAAACCTTTTCTTTTTGCAATATCATCCGCTGTTTCTCCATTATATAAACCTTTATAACCGCTATTGTGAAATTTATCAAAATTTTTAACTCCTGCTTTTTTAGCTGCTTGGTTTAATGAATAATTTCCTTTTCTTGTTAAATTTCTTTGATAAAATCTTTTTTCATCTTCTGTTAGCATACTATATTCTTTTTCGGTAATCTCTTGTTTTCTTGTTTGAACTGCAAAATAAGTTTGGGCAAGAGCAATAACTTTTTTTCTGCTATCTCCATTTTGTGCTATTAAATAACAAGCATATCTTGTTAATTCATAATCTTGTTGTTTTCTTTCAGCACCAGAGCCTATTTGAACCATTTTACTGATGTCAGTAAAATGGTCTAATACATTGATATTACTATTTTCACAAGATATTTTTGCTTTATTTACTATTTTTTCAAAATTCTGCCAATTTGAATATTGTAGAATAGGCATAAGTTCTCTAGCGTACCAAAATTCAACACCATTTTCATCAGTATGCTTAATATCTTCAAATGATTTATTATTTCTTTCTATTTCTTTCAACAGTATCAGCTCCGTTTCTTAATATTATACTTTCTTATTATTATAAAACAATTGTTTGTGATTGTCAATTAATTTTTAAGATTTTTTGAATTTAAATGCTATTATACAAGTACATTGCAATTTGATTTTGTTCTGCATTATTCATCTCCATTATTTTAGCCATAGCATATAGGAGAGTAGGATATTTTCTCATATTTACATAGCTTGTCAAATATTCATTATCAATTCCTTTTAGTCTTTTATCAAATATGCTGTGTATATGTGCTTTATTATATTTTAAGTTAGTATAAGCACTTGAACTTATACACACTCCAAGTCTCAATTTATTTTTCAAATCCATATTTTTAATTATATCTATTACATCTTTTACTTTATCATCTATAATATTATTCATAATACAAGTTTTCCTTTAATTCAAATTAAAATCATTTTTCTTTTTTAGTTTGTTATTCTTATTTTCATCTGGTATAGTTACTTTTCTATAGATATTATTTGCAATTTCATTATCATTGTCATCAAATATGCCATTTTTATATAGGTCATCACTTACAATTTTATAATTTTGGTCATTATCATAAGTTATCTTTTTGTGAAAATGGCTCATTAGATCATGCCAAAATCCTTTAAATTTCTGTAATTATACTTTTATATTTTCTTTTTCTTCTCGTAATTTAGTAATTATTTTTTCTTTTGCAGATAAATCATCTTTTAATCCTTTAATATCTTTATCTTTAAGTTCTATTTGATATTTTAGTGAACGATTTTCTTTTTGTACTTCATATGAAGAATATTCAAAATCCTTAATAGCTAAATTTAGGTCATTTACGCTTCTAACTGTTTTATTGGTATCTTTTACATCTTTGGTAAAATTTTTTATTTTTTGGACATCCTCGATTGAAATAACCATATTATTTTTATTCATCAGGGTAGTTTTTAGATTATCTAATATTCTATTTATATCTTTAGTTGAATTATCTAGTTTTTCAGTTTGTTCATTTGCTTTAGCTAGTTTTTGTTCTTTTAGTTTTAGTTGTTTTTTATAATCTTTATAACCATCCATATCTTTAACATTAATATCTTAATTTCTGCCTTTTTGCTTTGTTTTAAGTCTACTATCTACATCATAAAACTTATTATATGATTTAATACAAGCATTCCTCATTTTGTCCTGAATTTCAGAAAGTAAGGTTTTAGTAAATAGTTGTGATTTTCCTACTTGTTTTTTCATACCTCTTTTACAATTTTCTATTACTGGAACACCAATAACATGCATATGTGGAGATGTTTCATCAAAATGTATTGTTGCATTAGCTACTTTAAAAGTAGGCAATATTTTAGATAATTCTTGTATCTGTTCATTATATACATCTGTCATTTTATATCTATACTCGTTATCTTTATCTTGCCAAAAGTCCATATCTCCAAGCTCAATAATAATTTCACAAGCTATATCATTTTGAGAATCACACACTTTTTGAAAGTAATCCTTTATTTGTCTGTCAGCTCTTGTTTTAGCATTATATTCAGTTCTTGCTTGTTCAAATTCTTCTAAGTATACTTGCTTAACATCTTCTACAATATCATTAGTTCCATAAATAGTAGTAATTAATTCTCTTTGATTATCATAATCTCGTAAATTATGCTTATTTGCCTTTGATAAATCATTTGCATTTTGTATTGCATTATTTGAAAAAGAGGTAGTACCAGATACATTTCCTTTAGCTTTTTTTTTAGCTACTTTACTTTTATTTTTATCACTACCTAAGTGAAAAGAATATGCTAATTCTTGTTCCATTAAAAGTACCTCCTTGAATTTTCTTCGAAGCACAGGACTTTGACCTTGTCATAAGTCCTAACCTCCTATGAGTTAAGACGTGCCATCATAACTCGGGGGCTCTGCGAGGCAATAAATTTTCTCCCAATGGGATAAAATTTATCCAAATTACCTCATACTAAATTTATATTGCTACCCGCAAATATAAATCTGTATTTGCTAATTTGATTGTTGCAACATATCAAATATATAAAGTAATAGTTGCAACAATTATTTACGCTTTTTCTTTGAAGTAGTATGAGTAACAAGTCCAAGTCGCAATTTTCCTTCTGGTTTTGCCAAGAAGTTTTTATATTGTTTTATAGCTACCATTCTAATTACTTTTTGATTTTTCTTTAACTTAAACTCAATATGTCTATCTCTAATCATAGCAACTTTAGATTTATTATCATAGTTTTCATCTATCTTATCATCGTGGAAATAGTATTCTCCCAAATCCATATAGTTTATATCTAATTCTTTTTTCAATGTACTTAAATAGTCTTGTAATTGTTCGTTATTCATATTTACACTAATTCTAGTATCTTCAAGTTTTCCATTTCTTTCTAGCATTGTTGGAAAATCTACAACACCTTTATCATATAGCTTGTCTATCTGTTCTACAAAACTACTTCTAAAATTGATTTTATCTATATCAAAATTTCCATTTTCATCCTTCTTTAATGTTGCTGTTTCAATAAATTTAGATATAAAAGATTGTTTTTCATCTTTACTTTTCATAGTCCATAATTTTAATAAAACATCTTTATACATTTGATGTTCTGTTAGTTTTTCTCTTTCTATATCTCTTTCAGCAAGTAGATGGTAGAAGTATTTATTTACATGAAAGTCGTATTCTACTAAATCCAATATATAATCAATTAAGCAATCTTCAATCTCTGCTTCGTTATAATACAAGTTGCAGTTATCACAGAAATAATACATATATTTAGCTTTTTTGCCACCTGCACCTTTACAAGTCATTATTTTACCGACAAGTAGGACATACAAGTTTTTGGAAGAAAATATATACTATATTTCTGCAATAAGACCTTTGATTTTTCTCTTTTTGTTTTTGAACTTCTTCCCACATAGCTCTTGTTATAATAGGAGGGACAACATCCACAAACAATTCTGTTTCTTTATCTGTATCATATTTATATCTTTCATAATCTCCCATATAGATTTTATTATTTATAATTCTATCAATAGTTGAATTACACCATTTTTTATTGTTAGGAGATAGGACTTTTTCTTCATTTAGAATGTTAGATATTGCTTGATAGCTTTTACCTTCTAAATACAATTCAAATATTCTTAAAACAATATCTTTTGTGGTAATATCAACTTTTAATGTTTTATCTTTATCTCTATAATAACCTAATGGAACTTTACCAGGAATATGACCTGCTTTAATTGCACCATTTAAGCCGAATTTTGTTCTTTCTGATACTATCTCTATTTCTAATTGAGATAGTACAGTAAGCATTCTTACAAAGAATCTACCATTTGCAGTAGAAGTATTAACATCATCTCTATCACAAATTAAATAACAATGGTATTGCTCAAGAGTACTGATTAAAACTTCTAAATCTCTTACAGAACGCGTTACTCTGTCCAATTTATAGACTACTATATAATTCAATTTACCTGCTTTCATATCTTCTAACATTTGTTGAAATGCTGGTCTATTTTTTATATCTTTTGCAGATATTCCTGCATCTTTATATATTTAAAATATTTCAAAATCCTTGTATTTACATAGTTGTCTTAATTTTTCTTCTTGTTCTCCTAAACTAAATCCTTCACGAGCTTGATCTTCGGTACTTACTCTAATATAAATACATGCAATTTTCTTTTCTGTGTTTTCCATTACAACCTCCTAAAAAACAAACAAAGTGCTAGAAGGCCTTTGCTAACTAACACTTAAAAACTCTAATATTTATTTGTCATACTAATTGCTGAAAATAAAGAAAACTTCTAGTATTAGTTACCATTGATAATATCTCGTAATTTTGAGAGTGGATATTTATTTGCTAAATTGCCTATGTAAAAATATTCGTGTTCATTAAAGAATAAATATATCTTATCTTTAATAACAGCTGTATGTGGCTCTACATAAGCAAGATTAGTTTTTTCAACCATTCTCAAATTACCATTCTTTATCTTTTGTTCACAACTACTAAAAGTGCAAGCCCATTCAATCTTAGAATGTAATTCTTTACTTATTGCTATTTCTTTTTTAACTGTAGATATCATATCACAAAAACCTCCTTTTTTTCAATATTTTGAGGCTATTTCTTACTTTTATTACCAATTCTAATAATTAAAAGTAAAAAAAAAGCCGACTAAATCGACTTATATATTGTGAAATGATATTCACTTTTGTTTTCTTCAAACTCACTTATATCAATAATTATAAGTAGTTCGACGAAAACGCATTATGGAGCGGATGTCGTAGTTATTTACAACTTTTCTCTCTTGCCGATTGATACAAATATCAATCAATTTACTAAAGTATATCATAATTTTTATAGATTGCAATAAGTTTATAGAAAAATTCATGAATAAAAAAACACCTAGAATCTTCAAATAGACTCTAGGTTATATGAATGACTTAGAGCTTCAAAAGTTTTCTAAGTACCGTTCTTTATTATTATATTTATTTTCCTAATTATTATTCATAGGAAATCCCATTATTTTTGTAATATTATTTATTTCAACGGATTTTAATTTTTCTTCCAGTTTTCTAGTTTCTTCGCATATAGAATTATATAATTCCTTATACTGTTCTTTAGTCAATAACTTTTCCATACATCTTACTACCATATATAAATTTGTTATATTATCTGATTTTATATAGTTTTTATCTATAAGTTTAAAAGAAAGATAAAACTTACTGGTATAGTTATATAATCTATCAGAATGTGCTGCTACATTTCTTATGGTTGTTAAGTTTTTTAATATTTGCTTTAATAACTTATCTGATATTTTAAAATATTTTGCAATTGCCTGTCTATCACTTTGTTTAAGTAATCCATAATAGCTACTTGCTACACCAAATGTAAGAATTTTAACTAGTACAAATGGTGGAACAAATCCATATTTATCTATATAATGAGTTACAGCTGTATGAATATTATAGTCTTTTTCAATTTCATTATTAATCTTTTTTAATAAATTTTCCTTTATATCAGTATTTATACTAGCATCCCAATTAGAAGTGTTTAAATAATCTTTTACACCATATACTTTAGAAATATGATTTGCCATAACTGATTTTATAACTGTTTCTATTTCTAAACAATATTTTAATATTATATTTTTAAGATTTTTATCAAATTCAAATAAAGCATATATATCATCAAATGAAACATCTTCTATATAGTTTCCATTTTTATCTTTAAAAATATTCTTATAAGTATTAACAATTGAATAATATGTATATCTTTCAATTTTTTCTAATGCATCCTTTTTATTAGAAATGACTACTCCTTTTGATAATAAATAATTTATTAGTTCTTCGTTTGATTTATATTCTTTCATTAGCACGCCTTATATATAAAAAATGACCCAAGGCTTCGAAAGTTTCTTGGATACCGCTCATATATATATTAGCATATTTTCAAAGTCGTTTCAAGTATTTTTCAAAAAAGTTGAAATTTTATGTAAAATATGATAACATATAAATGTAAGTATTGTTTAGAAACCAATAAGTCAAACAACTTGGAGGTTTCTAACCTCCAAGAAAATTTAAGGAGGTAATCACAATGTTTAAAGTATCAATCCCTAAAATCTCCGATGAGGAGATGAAAAAACGGTACGAACAAATCAAGCCAGTTATCACGGTAAATGGTAAACTGCACTATTTCAGAGAGTTTACTTTTGAGGAACTCAGTGGCATCAGCTATCTGTGGAACCGTGATGAAGATATGAGAGAAGAAGTTTGCGAGGGCGAACTTGAAGTTTTGGAAGGCAGAGATTTCGTCTGCTTGCATGGTTATGGTTATCATGGACTTTTCAAGCCGAGCGTAGGCGAAGTTCTTTCCCAAATTAAGGAATACGATCTTCCTTTTGTCAAGGCATTCGAAATCATTGAAAGTCCTCAAACAGCAAGCGACTTTTACAAAGACAGTTTCACATCTATCGCATTCGACAACGGCTATCATGTTTCAACCGTGAGATTGTACAGTGCAAAAAGGTAATACAAGCAATCGGTGTAGTTTATAACTGCACCGATTTTGCTCTTCTAAATATTTTCTTTGTAAGCTTTAGGATTTACATAATTAAATAAATGTAATGCCACTTGATTTTGTTCTTCTTTTGTCATTTCCATAATTTTAGCCATTGTAAATATTATAAGATGATATTTTGCAAAATTTATTAAAGTAGTTCTATATTCTTCATCAATTTCCTTTAGTAGATATTTCACTTTTTAGATTGCCGATTTCATTATCTTTTAGCTCTATTTCATACTTTAATGAACAATTTTCTTTTTCTATCTCAAAAGCAGAATGTTCAAAATCTTTAATCGCCATATTTAAGTCATTTACACTTCTAATTGTCTGGATTATATTTTTACATCTTTTGTATAATTTTTAATTTTCTGGACATCCTCGCTTGAAATAACCATATTATTTTTATTCATCAAAGTAGGCTTTAAATTATCTAATATTGTATTTATATCTTTGCTAGAATTATCAATTTGTTTTGTTTGATTATTAGCCTTTTCATTCCTCTAGTACAATTTAAGACTACTAGAACACCTACTATATGCATATGGGGAGAAACTTCATCAAAATGTACTGTTGCATTTGCTATTTTAAAATCTGGTACAATTTTTATTAAATCTTTTATTTGCTCATTATATACATCAACCATTTTAAATCTATATCTTTCGTTTTTATCGTTCAAAAAGTCCATATCTCCAAGTTCTATTATTATTTCACAAACTATATCATTTTGAGATTCACATACTTTTTTGAAGTAATCTTCGATTTTTCTATCTTCACGAGTTTGCTTATTGTTATATTCTAGTCTTGCTTGTTTACATCTGATAAATCTTTTGCATTTTGAATAGCATTATTAGCTATAGAAGTTGTGCCAGATACATTTTCCTTTGCAACTTTTTTTGCTAATTTACTTTTGTTTTTATCACTACACAAGTGAAAAGAATATGCTAATTCTTGCTCCAATAAAAACACCTCCTTGAACTTTCTTCGTAGAACAGGACTTTGACCTTGTCACAAGTCCTAACCCCCTATATGTTATGACATACTATCATAACATGGGGACTCTGCGAGGCAATAAATTTTATCTCACCGAGTTAAAATTTATTCAAATTAACTATCGCCACTTTCATTTT
>ULPC01002124.1_pt1 | contig 22862 bp, 20 predicted proteins | sample 1953181 | NCBI WGS metagenome assembly ULPC01 (sample SAMEA4835620, study PRJEB28245) | human gut metagenome | biome: gut microbiome; material: fecal sample | place: Denmark | collected 2008
AATTTATGGAACTTATTGATAGACCGTATATCAGACGAATTTCCATATTAGGTGGTGAACCACTTGCAGAACAAAATTTGGATGATGTTTTGTCTTTAATCAAGGAAATTCGAGAAAAATATCCAATTTTTCAAAATCCCAATTCAAAAAACATAGGAAAATCAAGGGTTTTAGAAGATGAAAATTCCAATGAAATCCGTATTTCTTTTCCTAAGAAAACCATCTGGTTATATACAGGATATAAATTTGCACAAATAAAAGATGCATTTATGAAATCAAAGAAATGGTTACAAGCAAGCTGGAAACATTCCGCAATTACACGATGGGATATTATTTCCAATATAGATGTGCTTGTTGACGGAGAATATATAGATGAGCAAAAGGATCTCACACTTAAGTGGAGAGGTTCAAAAAACCAGCGAGTTATTTCAGTTCCAGAAACTCTTAAACAGGGGAAGGTGGTGTTGTATTGTGACTAAAGATAATTTGCACAAAGGCGACAAAGTATATTATGCACGTATAATGCCTAATCTTGGCTTATACGAAGTGTGTGAGTTGGAATTACGAACTGTAGAAGATGATTATTTTGTTGGGTTAGAAAAAAGTAAAAGGGCACACTTATTTTCTTATAAAAGTTTCGACAAGGGAACTATCTTTAAAGATAGGAAAGAATGTCTCGCTAAAGTAAAAGAAGCTGAAAAACACAAAAAGAAAAATGTGAGCCAAGAAACCTATTATGAAGAATATTAAAGAGGTGATATGAACGAGTTATTTAATACAGAAATTCAAAGGAACTTACCGCTTAAAAGCACCTTATGATTTAAACACAAAAGATTTTCCACGTAAACTTAATGGAAATTTAGAAGATGTAGATGTTTATATTGACTGTCAATTTGGAAATAAAGTCTTTCATTTTGGTCGAGATATTCTACAAGCTTACATTCCTTCACTTGGAAGAGGTCATAACATTCTGAAAATAATTCAACAAACCAATCCGTCAATCATATTTGACATTGAAGAAACGGATTCGGAAGTTCTATTCAAATTCAAATATGCCAATTCTAATAAGATTATCCCATTGTTAAAACCAAAAACATCTGGTGCTGGCATTAGTCCATTTTCATCTAAAAACCTACCAAAATGCACTTATATTATTCCAGACGTAGATTTATATATGTATAAACAAATAGTAGCTAAAATTCCACAGGAACGCATTTTAACCCTAACACATAGCACTAACAATTTTATCAAATTATTAGCAACTAAGAAGAACCCAATAGAGAATATTAAAGCAGATATGAAAAAGAAATGCCTCAGATCAAAAGAGTATATTCACTCGATTGGTAAATGGAACGAATACATTAACTATCTAAACAAAGAGATTGAGAAAGGATGATGCGTTATGGGTGATGTAAGTTTTTTGCAGCTAGAAAAAGAGATAGAAGAAGTCATGAAAAAATGTGAGAATTATCATGAAATCTGTTTGCGTGAATTTCAGATAAAGATTATTCTTGCGGATATAGCAAATCAATATAAAAAGAAACACAAGGAGGAAAAGAAACATGGAGACAATTAAGATTAAATATTTTGATAAAGAGATTGATAAGGTAGAAAAGTATGTCCAAGGCGATTTAATTGACCTTAGAAGTGCCGAAACAGTATATCTAAAGAAAGGTGAATTTCATTTAATTCCGTTGGGTGTAGGAATGAAATTACCTAGCGGTTACAAGGCGAATGTTTACCCAAGAAGCAGTACATATAAGAATTTTGGTATTATTCTGGCGAACTCAGTTGGTATGTAAAATTGTATTTTTTGTTTGTCTACTATAAAAATAAAGGAGTGAAAAGCATTCAAAAACGACAATATACAGATTATGAAATTCAAAAAATAACACAACAACCATATATAAGTTCTACAATTTTATCAAAAGAATTAAAAATTCCTGCATCAACTATTCGAAGGTTTAGAAATGAAAATGGAATTTACACAAAATTTAAAATCCCTATAGAAGAAAAAGATAATTTTATAAATAATTATTTAAAATTACAATCGTCTGAAGAAATGGCTAAATTATACAATGTGGATCATCATACCATAGAAGATTATTGCAAACGTATTGGATTTGATTCTTCTGAATTTAAAAAACAAAAACTAACTGAAGATCAAATCCAATACATAGTTGATAACTATAATAATTATTCCTCCACTAAAATTTCGAAACGTTTAAATATTTCATCAGAAGCTGTGACCGGAGTTTGGCATAGGTTTGGTTTAACTGGAAAGGATAATAGAACATATTATCTACTTAATGAAAATTATTTTGAAAAAATAGATTCGCATAATAAAGCATATTATTTAGGCTTTATTGGCGCAGATGGATGTTGTTATAAGCCATCCGACAAATATAATAAACAAAATATAATAAGAATAAATATTCATAAAAAAGATATAGATATATTGAAAAAATTGCAAAATGAATTGCAAACAAACAAGCCATTGTATTATTCAGATAGCAATATGGTAGCTTTAGAAATATCTAGTAATAAAATTTTTTCAGACTTAGAAAATTTAGGATTATCTACAAGAAAAACTTATGACAATACCATTGCTGATATTAATGAGGATTTTATGGAAAGTCTAGTTAGGGGATATTTCGATGGTGACGGAAGTATTGATCAATCTAGGTATAGAATATCTATTGTGGGATTTAAAAATAATATAGATAAAATTGCAGAGTATTTAAATAAACATAATATTTTTACAACTATAGTTTTAGATAAAAGGAAATATAATTCGAATAATTTTGATGAACCATTTTGTAATATGATAATTAGCAATAAAACTTCTATATATTCTTTTCTGAAATTAATATATAGAAACAAGGGCGATATATATTTAAAACGAAAATATATAATTGCAAAAGAATTTATAGACAAAATTGAAAATAGTAAAAAAAATAGAGACAAACAAATAGTACAATATTATAATTATGCCGTCTAAATAAGGAAGCTGATTACTTTTTAGATTATTATCGGGCAAAATCGGTGAAGTCCCCCACTTTATAAATTGGATAATACCGAGATAACTTATTTAATTACGAAAGGTAAATAAGTATTGTAGAGCATAGTAGGTGAATAAATATAATCCTGCCACGAGTGTCCGACATTTCAGCAATTAATAATGAAAATATATGCCGAGCTTATACAATGGTAAAGTATAAGAACTATAAGATAAAAAGCTTATAGGATAACATGACTGCAAATTGACGCAAGTTTCTGCGGAGAGAGCGACCAGTGGATGTTCCCTGCAATAGCAATGAGAGATACTGTAATTCACAAAAATGATAGAATTTGTCAGTTTGAAATTCAAAAAATTCAGCCAGATATTGAATTCGTAGAGGTGGAACATTTGGATGAAGAAAGTCGTGGTGGAATTGGAAGTACAGGGATATAAAAATAAAATGGAGAAAATATTAGAGCAAGAACAATTACCTAAACTGCTTAAACCAAAAGATATACAAAAGCACCTTGGAATTGGGAAAACAAAAGTATATGAACTGTTTCAATCTGACGGGTTTGCAAGTTTTCAAATCGGAAATCAGTATTATATTGAGGAAACTGAATACATAAAATGGTTACACAGGTTAAAAGGTGGAAAGTACAATCTGTAACAATCTGTAAATGTAAAAATAAAGGAGAGTAGAAATACTCTCCTTTACTGATTCATTTTATTAAGAACGTCAACCGCATCCACAAGTTGCTGATTTGTAACATCCAAATATATTTGTGCAGTCAATCTAAAATCGGAATGCCCAAGCAAAACAGAAATTGTCTTTAAATCAACCTTTTTAGACAAAAGATAGCTTCCGTAGCTATGTCTCAATGCATGTAATCCACATTTCTCAACTTTACCACCGCTGCGTAACAACATTGATGATAAAGTTCTAGTCATATTTGCCTGAGAAGGATGTTTTCCTGTACTTGTTTGAAATATAAAATCATTTTCTGACACGCTTTTATTTTTAGATTTGATAATCGCTAATTGTTCAATAGCCCTATCACACAAAGGCAACTGTCTGATTGAATTTACTGTCTTTCCATCATTTTCTTGTAGTTCATATATTTTCTTCATATATGTTTCAGAATTTTTATTTCTATCAATAACAAGAACTAAATTTTTAGAAATTGTTAGTGTTTTATCGTTTTCATTATAGTCACTCCATTTTAATGCTAAAGCCTCAGAAATTCTAAGTCCAGTGTATGCTATTAGTATTATTTGATTTGCAATCACTCCATAAACAGGCTTGCCGACAGAACCATTTATTCTGAATTCTTTGGTATTAAGTCTTTTACTTTCATTATATAGAGCATTTAAGTCTTCGTTGTCTAAGAATAATATTTTCTTTTTCTTTACAGCAACTCCACTTTCTGTTGGTTTTATCACCTTAGTCATAGGATTAATATTAATATAATCCATTTTAAGAGCATAATCTAAGCTGCCATTTAAAACATCAAACGCTTTTTTTACTGTACGCAAGGAATACTTTTTTGACATATTATTTATATGTTCTTGTAAAATTGTAGGAGTTAATTGGGTAAGTTGATAGTTTCCAAGCTTAGGTATCACATAAAGCCTTATACTATCCAAAATAGTGTCATAAGATGTTTTTTTCAATGTCTGTTGTTTTGCCAAAGGTATCCATTGATCATATATAAATTTTCCAAGTGTAATTGTTACAATGTTTTTGAAAGTAAAATTGCCGCTTGATAGTTCAAAATTTTTTATTTTTTCAGATACTTCTTTTTTCGTTTTCCCATAAAAATCTTTATATTTATTATCATATTTCTTTCTAAAATGCCAATACTCTATACCATTGATATTTTTTTTGTTCCAGGAGCCTTCTCCCTTACCACGTTTAGCCATACAATTATCTCTCCATTTCTAAAACTTTACAAACAATATTTTATGTGTTATTATTATAAATGTTTTTTGGCTAACTTGCAATACAATTTACCACTTGTAAAATGTAAAGGATTGATATTTACCACTTATTTACCACTTACAAAATGAAATTACCTAGTATTAAGTGGTAATAAACGGAATAAATAAGACTAACCTAAATAATGTTGAGTGGTAATAAAAGTAGACACAAGTTGCACAAAACAAGTGTTTTCAAGGTTATTGAAAGTGATTTGCACTTGTAGCTCAGTGGATAGAGCAGTGGCTTCCGAAGCCATGTGTACAAAATGCTGTAATGCAGATAAATAAAGGATTGCAAGACTTTGATTGAAAATATTTACCACTTATTTACCACTTATAAAATCGTAAAAAATAGGGATAGAAGAGTAATTAAACTCAACTATCCCTAATATTATTTATTCACCTTACGCCCAGTATACCCTAGTTTACTTTGGTCTATTACCCAATGTAACTCATTCGGATTAAAGCTGTTTGCGTAATGTTCTTTCGTATATTCTTCATCTGTAACCGTCTCAATAATTAGCGGTATCTTTCCATCATCTATACTAAAAACGTTATAAGAAAATTGATCAACAAATTCACCATTATCGCAAAGCACTCTGAATTTTACTTCTGTTTTTCTGGATTCTGGTTTTGTATTTCTGGTTATAAATAAAGTATAAAATGGTGCAACGCCTGCAAACTCACTTCGGTAATCATTAATTCTAATGCTAATTCCATTGTTCAAAGTGTAGTATTTATTCAACTCACACGCTTCTAATGCACCCAATGTAATAACTTCTGGTGTAGAAGTTGGTTCTAAGGTGACAACAGGTGTAACATTCGGTGTTTTTACGGGTTCTGTTGTAGGTGTTTCTGTATTTTTAATTGGTGTATCAGTTACTTTTGGTGTATCAGTTATTTTAATCACTTCCTTTTTCTTAACCGTTACCTTACATGATAACTTCTTTTTCTCAACTTTAGCTGTGATTGTCGCCTTGCCAGCTTTTATACCTTTAACCTTACCCTTGCTTGTAACAGTAGCAACTTTCTTATTAGAACTACTCCAAGATATTTTCTTTTTCGTTCCATTGACTTTTAATTGCACTGTCTTTCCTACTTGAATAGTAGTAGATTTCTTGTTTAATCTTACCGTAGATTTTGCATATACTATACTACTAGGTACAGCTAGTGCAAAACATAGTAAAATAGATAATATTGCTTTGTTACCCTTGATTATTTTTCTCATAATAACCCATCCCTTCATTGTTTTTATATATAAAATTATACAATAAAAAGATGAGAATTGCAAATATTTTACAAAATAATATGAAGATGTGCAAATTGTGATTGTTTAAGCCACGTTATGGGCAATAGATAACGTGGCTTATTTTACTGATTGCTTATTTGTTCTTTGAGAGATTTTACTTCTTCCAATAAAGTCTCGACTGTGTTTTCAAGTTTATTTATTCTTTCTTTGTTTTCTTTGTCTCTTTTAACCAATTCTTGAACAGAACCAACCAACGGTGCAATAAACTCATTGTAGTTCAAAGACCAATGTAAATGTTCATCGTCTACGTTTGGATCATAATAATACTCGGTTTCGTCACCATCTTTAGACACAATAGCTTCATATATAGCCATATCGCCAAGATTTAAGTTTTTAGCAAGCTGACTTACCTCTTGAGCATAAAATCCCATATGATGACGTTTGTTTTCGCTGTTGTTAAGGTAATATTCTCTTGGTATAAGCCCGTTGATAAACTTCAAAGCGATGTCACCATCAATTAACTTAATAGGAGTTTTTAGTTTTGCATCAGATGTCGTGCTTGTTTTATCAACGTATAATTGTATACAACTCATTGTCCCCCAAGGATAATAATATGTTCCGCATGCAGAATTAGTGTAATTTGCAGGATTAACTGTATCTGTACTTTTGATATTTTGGTCTGGACGCATAATAATTCTTCCAGCACTTCCAGCAATTCCTTCTCCAAATACAGTAATATAACCCATCCCCGTTGAATTATTTCCATTATCATCCGTATTAACAACGGTTACACCTATAGACAAAGCTTTATTTTCGTATGTGGACGAATTATTCCTTACTTCAAGACATGTACCATCACTATTATTATTTATGGATAAAGCAGGATTGTTTGATGAACTTTCAATTTTAACCACATCATTTAAAACATCGACATTAAATAAATATCTTGACTCAGGTGTTTCTATAGTCTGTCTTGATGCAATATATATACCAGCGGCAGAAATATCACAATATCCTTTACTTGTGTCAAATATCGAACCATCGCCAAAACTAAATATCCACTTACCACTATATAGTTTTGCCCAATATCCTTCAGAGTTAAAATATTTACCCCTAGTATAAATATTTCCACTACTCGTTAGTTTTATTCCAGAATAATTTTCAAAATCATCATACATTTCAGATGATAAACATAAATCTGTTATATCCCAACCAGCAATCTTACCTGCTCCTGCATATATCGTACCTGCGATAGTGGCATTTATTGCTTCAAGCAATCCGTCTTTGCTTATAACAACATAGTGTCCATTTTCTTTTTCTTTATCACCAAGTCCAACATCAGTCATAACATAATTTCCGTCTGCACTTGTATAAGTCACACTATCCTTATAGATTACATTTCCATCTGCATCAGTTCCAGAAGGTACTCGATTTGTTGTCTTTATAATGCCATTATCTAACTTTTCAGTAGTAGTAGTAATGTCACCTTTATATATCACATTCTTTAGGTCGTTATTAACACCCGAAAAATCATTTTCGATGTCCTTTAACTTGTCATCAAGACCAGTAATTTTAGATGTATCAATAGACACGTCAGAACCTAGTGTGAGGCTTCTAGCATATATATCACCTCTGAATATTCCATCTTTAGCATAAATATTACCATATAAATATGCATCACCTTTATTTGTTATATAGAATATTTTATCTGTAGGATTAGGAATATTAGGTAAATCTGGATTATCTGGTTCAGTAGTCCCTTCTGTATAAACGTAATGTTTGTAACCACCATTTTCATAAGTATTACTAAAAAATGGATAACCAACAAAAATATGAACGCCATTATTTTCTGTAGGTATCATAGGTAAGAAAATTGTTTTTTTAGATAAATTACCATCCAAATTATTAATAACATACAAACCAAAATCCTGAAATACATCTGAATACTTATCCATCTTATCAGTTAATAAATTGTAAACATATCTATCTTTAGACAAAACCCCGTGATATGAATGAAATATTTGTATTTTATTATTGTATAAAAATATACTAAAACCAAAATCTTCGTTATAATCATTATCAGCCATTAATTTTGCTAATAATGTTATAGAGCCATTAAAATCAGTTTTATATAATGAATATGTATCAGAATTAACAGATGCTATATAATAAACTGAGTTATTTTTATATATGGGATTAGAAACGACACTATGATTAAGTTTACATAATATAGTTCCTGTTTGCAATCCATCCGACATATGATATTTTGTGATTGTAAGACTGCTAGAATTGGTTCTGTATGCTATTTGGTTTTCATCATCAATAAAGCCGTATGTCAGAATTACATCACTAAAAGAAGAATCAGTCTCGTCATCATCTTCTACATATTCACCATTTTTATTTAAAAACATAATTTTCTTTTGTACTATATCATAATAACAAAGACTTTTCACACCATAAGAAACATGCATAACAAAGTATACCTTATCTTTTGCATTTGATTGAATCCATGATACTATTCTTGAATAGTTATTTTTCATTGTATATATAATTTCCCAGTCTGCATTTTCTTTAGATGTGTCTAAGCATAAAATATACTCACCATCACCTTCTTTAACACTTGTAACAAAATTATATGAAGATTTAGAAGAATAAATTTTATCGCCTACAACGACATAATTGTTTTGTAATGTATTTATAAAATTTTTACCACTATAAATTTCTTTGAAATTGTTTGATTTTGGAAACTGATTTGCTTCATTATAAATATAGTGACACAAACCATTACTGCTATTGTTATTATACGAATAAACACTCATATTGTTGTACAAATGAATATCTTCACCATCCGAAAAGGCAAGACAAGAATTATATTCTCTATATGAGCCATTTTTACCGTTTCTATAATCACCAATTAATAATGGAGGTAAATCTGTTTTTGTTGTTAATTCATTATTGGAAAAATCATACACATAATAATTTTTTGCCTTGGTTTTTACAAATGGAATTATATACAATTTATTTTTGTGAATAAAGCATGAGAAATCACCATGTGAATCGTTATCTGTGCTTATGTTACATATGTTTGATTTCAAAATTTTTACATTTTTACCATCTAAATCAACAACCTTACACAAACTTGCCGTATATGATTTTAGATCCAACCTCATACAATATAAATTTCCATTATAAAAAACAAAATTGCTAAATGTGTAACCATATGTAGGATTGCCCTCGTATTTAGAAGTGCATTTAGTTGAATATACTCCATCTTCAGAATATGGTAAATTTTTAACTTTTAAATTATATTCAGTTCCAGAATTATACGAAAACATATAAAGTGTATTATCTTTTATTATAGGTGTGGTAACATAGTAGTAATGATAAACTTCATTGCCATCATAGTCCCATAACTGATAAAGTTGGTTGTTGTTTAAATTATAAGCATATAACGAACCTTTTATATCTGAATAATATCTATGTTTGTAAATATATAAACAGTTATCATTTCTATCCTCTTTTACGAAACATGTTCCATAATTATCAGTTTCGTATAATCCACTATCAACATTGCTAAAATCATACACAACATTCCAAGATTTTTCTGCTTTATTAAAAACACGAATTGTTCTTCCATGTATCATATATATATTTCCGTTTTTCTTTATGATATTTTCATCTCTAAAATAAAAATTATAATCATCCTTATTATCCCACGCATAATTCAGCATATTTAAAGCATCAGAGCTTCTATACCATTCTTGCGTTACATATTCCGTATCGTCTTTACCAATCTCACCATCATTGCCTGTATCCTCAATTTCTCCACAACCAATTTCAATAATGTTTTCATCATCCATATCAGCTTTAAGATAAGTGCTCCCATTGTTTATATAGAGATTTCCCTTCATGGTAACATTTCCATTTGCGTCAATAAAGAATACCTGCTTGTCCTCGTTGTAAATATTAAACATGGATTTTAAATTTGGATCAATTAGTAATCTGTGTTTTTTATCTGCACTATACATATCTAACTTCATATTATTTACAATGATGCCATCTTTGTCCACAATAAAAGTTTTCGAGCCATTGGAAATCATTAGTGTTTCAGACGCAACAATATTTCCCACAAGAATGTCACACCATACTCCATATTTTTCCTGTCCATTAAACAATCCTCTTCCAATAGCAAGTCTAGCACTATTCCAATCATCATCTGTCATGACAATATTTTTCCCTGTAATTCTTAGCTGGCACTGGTCATAATCATCATTTATGTCTTTGCTTCTACAGTTAATTCCACGCCCATCTACAGTAACTTCCTCATTGTTAGAATTTTTAATATTCATCAGTGCAGAATTTAGACCTTCTTCTTTTAATGTTTTGAAATCAGAGTAGCTTTCAGCACCTTGACTGGCTTGTTTGGCAGTAGAAGAGTAGCTAGTAGCCATTGACTTAGCTTGATTTAAAATACTCTCTAAGTCTGTAATTCCGTTTGCATTTCTAACCTGTTCAGAAAACTCAACTTCAATCTTATCTGGGTTTGCATAATCGTAAGTTATGCCAATTAAACGCAATGAAATCACTCTTTCATCGACTTCAACCCTTATCCAGTTAAAGAGTGCAAAGTGTTCCCAGAAAGGCTTAAATACGCTATTATTGAATAAATTGTTAAGATTAGCAGTATAGGTATATTGGAATAAACTCGCTTTATATAATTCCTTTGTAGCCACCTCAATAAGAGTTTTAGCCTTTTCTATAGCTTCTTTGTCAGATAATCCATCTGAGATATAATTGCTATTTTCATATACGTCTTCTCTACGATAACAACAGAACTCTTTGTATAATTTATCACCTAAGAATTTTACAAAATCCAATTCGTCATGATATGCGTTTACTTGTTTTGCCTTTTCTTCCTTTATTTTTTCAAGACTTTCTATATAATTTGTCATGTTTAAATAAGCTGTAGACAAAATCTGTTCTTTTTGATGATATTCACTATATAATGAATAAAACTTATTATCATCTTTTTTAACTGCATATCCCTTTTCTAGTAAAACATTTGCACATTCGGCATAGACTTTCCACATTTCTTGCAATCGTTCTTGACAATAATCGTAATCTTTCGGATCTTTGTCTATATATTTTTCCTTTAATTCATCAACAGCAGCATCTTCAAAATCACCATCACCAATCAACTTGTCAATCTGATTTTGTAAAGAAGTTTTCTCATCCTCAAGAATTGAAATAGTGACATCATCTGTTCCCACAACAACATCTTCATCATTACTCTCATTAACAACCTTAAATTTACCTGTCCATATAGAATTAACTTCATCATAAGTATCTTCATCTTGAATCGTAATTGTATATCTGTAATCTACTGTAATCTGTGCAAGAGTAAGAATTGCCTTTTCTACACCTTTTTGTAACAAGTTTTTCTTAGACTGAACATATACGCTTGCAATGTTTTTTAACTTGTTATATTCATCGAGAGCAGTAGTTGTAGCATCCGTTCTTTGAGGCGCAAGAGTATTTGTATATTTCTGCATATCATCTATTGCAGCAAACATTTCTGCACAAACATTTTTATATTCTGTTTTCTTACTTTCATATAAATTATCATATGCATCTAATTTAGCAACCAATTCATCAGACATATCCTCACGTTGGTCTTTAGAAATATAATAAATGTATTCTGAACCGTTAGGATTTACAGAACGCACATAAGAGTTGATTAAATCATCACCACCCGTTACCTTAAAGCAGTTTTTAACACTGTCTTTATTACTAGAGCAGGTAAAGCTATTTGCTAAATTTTCCTTGTTCACAAAAACAGTAGTATCTTCACCAACTGTATTGAGATCATACATATTAACACTTCTTGTTTTTGAATCAAATGTAAACACAACATCTAATTCTTTGGCAACTTCCTGTAATGCATCATATACATTTGTATTTGAAAATTCAAAAGTTCTAACAACGCTAGAAGTCTCAACTAATTGATTTGTGTTTGGATCTGTTACGTGACTATCTACGTGTCCAATTTTCCAATGTGGTGCATAACTCAAAATTCTATGTAACAAACTGTGATTCGTGTCACTTGCTTTATATACAACAGTAGAAATATATGTGTTATTTTCCCAATTGCTATCTTTATTTCTATCTGTTTCACCATTTATAGAAAGAGTACCTATTGAGATTTGTGCTAATTCACCCTCAATTGAAATACCTGTAATATTTTTTACAGTGCTTTCTTCATCTGAAACATCAACGGCAATTTCAAAATATTTTTCTTCATCATCACCATTTTTTACCTTTACAACTTTCAAAGATTTTAATTTATCCCAATATTCAAACTCAACACCATTGTTCACTTTATTAAATGAAAAGGTAATCTCATCATAGCTATTTGCGGCTTCATATATTTTTAAATCTGTAATTGGAGTCAAAGGACAAATGACATCATAATTTCTATGGCATAAAAATACATCTGGTTGAGTAATAGTATTTGTAAAATTGTCAAAATTATTTTTCATTTTAAATTGTCACCATCCTTCTGAATCTATATTCTAAAGTTACTTGTCCATTTATAGCCCTCACATAGTTGTCTCTACTTGTATAATCATTAGCCAAAGTAGGATATACATAATTGAAATCCTTTGCCAATGTTGCTTGATGATTTGTGTAACTCGTAGTGATTATTTTGTTCTCACAATCTACAGTTATCTTCTCATTAGCAGTGCAATTATTTATCCTCATTCTTTCGCCTGTACTTGTGTTTAAAAACTGAAATTCGTTAGTATCGGTTATTTGAATTGTAAATTTTGGGTATATGCGTCCGATGAGACTAGAATTGTCTAATATGTTTGTTAATTCCTCTTTTGGTTCAATTGTAGTTTTTCGCAAACCAGAATATCCAAAAGCACTATCGTTTTTCATTGTTAGGTCAAACCCTACCAAATCGTCACCGATTGTTATGTTGTTTACTGTAATCGCAACATTGAAATATAAATCTGTATCATTATTAAAATTTACATAATTGTATGTTGGTCTTACTAACCATCTTTTAATTGTTTCTTCCTCTACAAAAGAAATTGGAGATGTATCCTGAGTGCTACAGTTGAATTTAAAGATTTGCAACTTTATTTCCAATGCATCTCCATATTTAATTCCATATTGAATATCTTTTATAGAAGATGGATTTCTATTTGACAGTATTTCTATGTTATTTCCTGTTATTGTTTCTGTGCTATTGTTCTCAATAGTGGCGATTATGTATCCTTTTTCAGATAACTTTTCACCACAAAATTCAAAATCTGTAGCATTTATAACCATTCCATCTCACGTTCCTTTCTAAAAAATAGGCACTCAGCCTTTTACAACTGAATGCCTCTATCTAATACATCTTGTAGTAGCTTCTTTTTAATATCTTCAACTTCACGGATAAGTTGCTTATATCTTTCTTTGCACTCACGCACTGAATCAGAATTTTCTTTCAATTCTTCGTATAAACTTTCAATTTTTTGTGAATATTTTTTTGCTTCATCCAACTCACTTTGAAGCCTTTCGTTTTCTTTTTCTAATATTTCAATCTTTTCACTTTTCTTCAAATTATTCACATCCTTATACAAAAATAAGACGTATGGTTTTATCCACACGCCTTATATATTTTTACAATCTGTTTACTTTAAATTTGCTAGAACCATTCAACTGACCTACAGTAGCATTTTGCAATGTTTTTTGTACCCTTGTATCCGTTTGAATGGTTTTAATAAGAGTTTCACTATCTACAACATTAGGTAAGTTAAATTCAAAGCTAATGTCACCAATAGAAGTAGTAGCAGTAGTAGTTCTTTGCACATTTGGAACATTTGTTTTAATCGCACTCATGAAATTATTCAATGGTACTAAATTTTTTCTTAATGCAACCAAAGCATTTGTTTGCTCAAGAGTTAGTACGGCTTCGCCAGTTTTAAGAGTTGCTATACCATCATCTCCATTCACACGAATAGCCTTTCCTACAATACCACCTTGAGAGTATCCAGCATTCTTTAACGCTTTATATATCTTTTCAGAATCATAAGAAACATTAAGAATACCTGCAAGTTTCTTCATATTTGCCACACTCAACACTTTTCCATTTGTCTTATCCCAGATGTATTGATTTACTTTACCATAGTTCTTTTTATCTTTATTATGAGGGACAGCAGATGTATCAATGAGTTCTTTCGCTCGTACATATTTCAATGATTTTTCAAGAATTCTCTTATTTTCACTTGCATTTGCATCTTTACTACCATCAAAATTATCCTTAGATGTAATTTCACTTAATTTAACATAGTCATCTTTGTTCATTCCATTGGAATATTTTGATTGTAGGATAGCAGTGGTTAATTTCGCCATTCCTGTATAACTGCTCATTTCATAGCCCTGACTTGCGAGGTATTTATTAAGAGAAGATTTACCCTTTGTGTCTTGTGATTTATTCTTTTTGCTATATTCACCCAAAGCATCCGTTAAAGAGATACTATTTTTTTGAGTTCCATTACCGTTTCCGTCTCTTTTTGTATCATCTTTTATAGTTGCTTCTAAGATTTTATCTAGCTTTGTATTAACATCATCAACCTTTGTCTCAATGTTTGTACCTGCCGTAATGAGAGAATTAGCTGTCTTGTCGAATACTTGCAATCCGTTCCCGCTTAGTATTTCCTTATTACCGCTTTCAGCACGACTAGAATTATTATCCTCAACATCTGTCTTAATATTTCCAGTAGTAGTTGACACATCTTCTTTTTTCATTTCTTCAATAAGCTTGTCGAATCTGTCTTCTAAATCAGAAAAAGCATCTTCAAGTCGATCTAGGTATTTATCATATTGAGTATCCTTTAAATCATCCTTTGCGTCAGATAATTCTTTTTGTAATTTCTGACGTTCAGCCATAGCATCCTCACTATTGTTTCCTTCTAACATAGCAAGTTGTTTTTGCAAGTCGGCAATATTCTTTGTCTTTTCAGAAATGCTTTTTTGGTAATCATATTCAGATTTATCAGCATCCAAACTCTTTTTCTTCAGGTCTATGATGTCTTTAAGCTTATCAGACTGTTGTTCAAGCTGTTTATTTCTAATATCAGCTAATTCTTTTTCCTTATTATAAATATCAGTTTGTGTCTGTTGATAACTCTTATTTAATTCATTACGCTGTTTTAACCATTCTGCTTCAGATAATTTGCTATCTTTTGAATAGTATAATTTATCTAAGTCACTTATGGCTTTCTCATAATTCTCACCCTCTTGTTTTTTTATTTCAATTTGGGCAAGCTTATTATGCATTACAGCATATCCCTTATCTGTATAGTTACCATCGTCATCATAATAATCATCTTCGTCAGTGAAACCATTTATCCAATCAAAAGTATCATATGTTGAATTCAAATAATCATTTTTTGCATCAGCCAAATTTTTCAATGCCTCTGCCTGCTTATTGATATTATCAACAGCATTTTTACTTTCATTTGCAATTGACTGATCCACGGAAATGATATTTGCCTGCAAAGTATACCATAGGTCAGAATATTTTCTAACACCTTCCATCTGAGTTTCAAGTTTATCTTTTTCAGCATCTAATTCGTTTAGTCTCTGATTAGAATTATTTGTAAGAAGATCGTAATAAGAAGAAGATACTATTTGTCCTTTTGCTTCTGCCAATGATGCTTTATTTTCAAGAGCAGTTCTTCTAGCTTCAATTAAAGACAACTTGTTATCATAATCACTTTTAATATTTTCAGAAGCTGTTTGCCTTGCTTCTATAAGACTAGCAGTATAATCCTCTTGTGCCTGTTTTAATTCAACAAGATTTGTCTTTTGCTGCTTCAAATAAGCATTGTATGTTTTAATATAAGATAATTGCGTTTTGTTTGTAACTCCTGTTACTTTAATTGTGCCATCTGAATTTTTATTCTTCTTATATTTTGATGAAATCTTCTTATAATAAGAATTAGCATCTTTTTGATTTGCTTTATATGCTTCTTGTTGTTTATCCACAATCTTTTTCTGCAAATCCAATTGTTCGTTTAGCACCTTATTTTTTGCAACATATCCACTTACATTAGACATACGAGTATCTAAAATACTAATTTGATTATTTAACTTTTCGACCTTTGCAGTTACATTTTCCCATCTGAGAGAAGCAAGAGACTGCATATATTCAGTCAACTTTTGCTTTTCATTCTCGCTGCTTGTAGATGCATCTAAATAATTATCTCTTGCAGTCAAAGCCTTTTGAATATTATTGTATCTTTTTTCAGCATTAGACTTCTCACCAGATTTAGCCTTACCTTTAAACTGTTCAATTGTATAAGAACCATCTCTAACTTTTTTCTGGTCTGATTTTGACAACTTTTTCAAAGCATTTTTATACACTTTGTTATATTTATTTTCTGTTTTTTCATAACTTTGAGCAAGTTCGTTTTGGGATTTTACAAGTTTTTTATAATAAGAAATCTGTTTTGATAAAGCAGAAGTATTATTTAATTTTGCTTGTACATTATCTATCTGTGCAGACAACTTCTTTAAGGTTTGAGCGCACCAATCTATAGTCTGAGAAAACGCCTGATAAGTATTTTTGTTTTTTTGGCTTTTACTTCCATCACTAACATTTGTAGATACACCTGGATTCTTTATAATTGAGTTAAAACCCTTTATCGCTTCATTGTATGCTTTCGCTGCTTTCAAAGCAGAGTTCTTTTGTTTATTTTGTTCCTTTGTCATCATACTAACAGCCTTACCATAATCACCATTAGCTTTTTCTAAATATTCACTAGGGACAGTTGTGCTGTCGTTATGGACTTCTGCTAATCCAGTTTGTGCATTTACCTGTACTTTGTAAAATTTACTCCATGCACTAGCAAGATTTGTTATTAAATTCTTTTCTAATGTAGCTTTTGCTTTAGCGATTGAAGCATAGTTACTCAAATCAACTTTGTAATAACCACCTAAAGCTTTTACAAGACCAGCATTACCATTAACTATTTTGTTTATTGTATTGCTGGTTGTTTTTAATTTTTCTGCTTCTTTTTGTTTTAATGTCGAATAATAAGATTCACTATTTTCAACCATATGCATATATGCATTGTTGGCAACATCTTCTTGTTCCTTTTGTAATTCATTTAACTGTTCTTGCATTCCCTTTTGATCACCAAGATAACCAATTAACTGTGGGAATTTTTCAAGAATAGTATCCATAAAATCAGAACTCTCACCGTTCTTTTTTAATTCCTTTTTTAGATTTTTAATTTCAGCAATTTGAGAACGTGCATTTGTAAGTGTAGTTTTCCAATCAGCTTCACTCATATCTGATTGTGCAATTTTCATTATCTTTTTATATGCCTTTTCAGCAGATAACCCAGTATCTTCTAACAAAGCATTGTATTCTTTTATAGAAGATATTGTATACGGAGTTAGTTCGCCTGATGATGCCAATTTTAACAGTTCTTCTCTTGACTTCTTGAAATCATCATCGTTAAAAGCAGAAGAGAATGTTACTTTATTTTCAGGTTTCTTTGTTTCAGGTTGCAACTGATTTTTGATAAAATTTTGCAAATCTTTTACAGAAGTATCTTTATTTGGTTCAAGATTATATTGCATAACTGTGTCTAATTCTTCTTTATTTAATCCTGCAATATAATCTTTTGCACCTTTTACATTTTTAAACTTATCCTGAACAGAATTTATATATTTATTTCCAGATACATTACCATCCGAATCTACATCACCAACGCCAAATTGTGTTTTCATCGTATTTATTTGTTTATCGTTATAGATTACATTGCCATTTTTATCCTTCATCTTACTCAAGGAATTTATAATAGCTAATACAGCATTTACATAATCCTGATAACTTTTATAATCCTTTTGATCGAGAGAGAATAGTGTTTGAATTTTTACAGCTAAATCATCACTATTTACACCATTTTTTAAAGGCTCAACGACATTCTGGCGTATCCATGTTTCCATGTCGCTATCAGTTTTAAAATTCTCGAAGAAAGAATTGTCTACGTTTTGAATGAATGATTGGACAGCAGTTTGGGCTTCTGCGTCTAGTTCATCATATCCAGATGTATCACCTTGCAAATATGCTTGTAGAATAGGACGCACCTTTTCCGATTCTGTATCTATTGTATCATTTAATTTTGAATATATATCTTTGATTTTTTGTTGGAGTTCAGGAGATAAATCATCAAAAGACAAATCCCCAAAATAACCACTTGTTTCTTTTTGATTTATTTGCTTGTATACTTCGTTATATAGATCTTTTCCTAATGCCTTTTGTATATCACCAACAGATATTTTGTTTCCGCCATTTACCTGAATAAATTTTGCATTTCCGCCAATTGTACCAGTATAAACAGACTTTGAGGATAACTTGCCATTTAATAGTCCTTCAATTGTATTCTTTTCATTTACTGTATCTTTAGTTTCTGTTTTATAATCATCGAAAGTTTTCTTAGATTTAGAACGAATATCAGCATAATAAGCATCTTGATTTTCTTGATATGCTTTTGTAAGTTCTTCAATACTACCTTTATTTTTTAATATTGCATTGCCTTGTTCATTCCAACCAGTAATCATAGTAGGGAACATTTCAGCAATTTGACTTGTCAGATTTTTATATTCCGAAAACTCGTCAGATGTTAACGATATATTATGTCCATATTTATCTACACCTTCCGCAAGCTTCTCATATTTTTCCCCATATTCTTTTATCCAATTGTCTTGTGTAGATAAATTGTCTTGCTGATCTTTTACGGATGTATTGAATTCATCTAATCTATCTTTTGCGTATTCTGCCTCATGGGCTAAATGGTTTATACCAGTTGCTACAAGCGAAATTACTTCCGTTATCACAAATGATACAGCTACACTAGCAAGGGTAGCACCTAATGATTTAATAACTGTTCCAGCCGCTTTGCCCGCACGTTGGAAGAGAGTAAGATCTTTGGAAGTATTCTTAAGATATAACTGATATGTTGCTAAATCTTTAGTACCATATTCTGTGTTTTGTAAGAAAGAAATGAGATACTTATCAGCTAGTTTTGAATCCTTAATAAATCCTTTAAATCCGTTACTTTTTGAAACATTTGATATTACATTAGATAAATTCTTTCCATTTTTCTGATATTTTTCAAAGAAAGCATTCGCTTCATCACTAACATCTACAAATCCCTTTTTAGCTTTAACAAGATCAACTAAAATTCCACCCCAAGTATTATTTTCAGAATTATATTGTACTGCCTTATAAGTTCTGATATAATATATCCATAGTTTATTACTTCTGACAATAAAGAATGGAGGTTTTAGAATGTATTTTCATGATATATGTGGTGCTAAATTAGAAAATATTGATGAACTTGACGAATGTCCTGAGTGCTTATGTCCGTTAAATAAAGAAAATATATCCACGATACCAGATGGCGGTTGGGTAAAAGCTGTTTCTACAGACGAAAACTTTATGAAAGCAATGACCGAATTATATGAGAATGATCCAATCGAATACCAACTAAAGATGAGTCAGTTCAAGGCTAATTTGAAACAACAGGAGAGTAGTAAGAAAGTAGAAGAGGATAACAAAGTACGCTGTCCAAATTGTCATTCAACCAACGTAAAAGCTATAACTGGTACTGAACGAGCAATGTCTATTATGGGGTTAGGCATCTTCAGCAAAAAAATCAATAAGAGTTTTAAATGTCTAAATTGTAAGTATACTTGGTAATAAAGGCTTGATTATAAGTAACCAAGTAAGTATAAAATAAAGATGTTGTCCAATAAACAGCATCTTTATTTTTATTCTATATTTGCTTCTGCTTTGTAGTCAACATCGTTTTGTGATGGTATTCTAAAAGAAAATTGCGTCTTACCATTATAATTAGATATAGCGAAATCACCTTTAGATATTACATCCATACCAATAAGAACATCAATACCTTGTTCACCAATCTTACTACCCATAACAGCCCAATTGGTAAATACAACTTCATTGTTTAATACAATATCAATAAAGTATATTGGTGATGTTAATTTTCCAGATGGAGTTTTTGACTGTGCATATGAAATTGGTTTCAAATTATATTTTTTAGCAATTTCTTCTGAAATACAAGTATTTGTTGCACCAGTATCCCATTGCGCCAATGCTTGATCGGCAATTCCGTTTGCACAAAGAACTACTTTATTCAGCAAACGATTTTCAATTTTTGTATATTTTTCTGTGAATACAGATAGTACGCTTTTGTTCATTTATAACTCCTTAAACTCCAACTAATTGCCAAGATGATATATAGTTTGTATATCCACTTTCATCTCCGTTACATTCTTGCACAATATACTCACCTAAATCGTATTGGTTAGAAAGTACATTAATTGCTTCTGGAATACTTTTGTATATTCCCAAAATTTCCTTGAATCTAATGGCAATACAACAATGTCCATATTTTTTATACAAATCATCATATTGAGATAGGAAAAAATCAAAATCATTTTTTCTATCAGTGTCTGTGTATTCTTTGCTCATCTAATATACCTCCTTTCGTATAGTCAATATTTATTATAACATAAAATATTATATAACTCAATGGGATTATCAAAAATTTGAAACAGTATGAGAGTAGAAGTGATAAAACTGACCAAAAAGATAACAATATACCTAAATGTCCTACCTGTGGAAGCACTAATATATCCAAAATTTCAACCATAAAGAAAGCTACTAAAATAGGTTTATTTGGAATATTTGGCACAGGAGACATAGGAAAGACTTGGAAATGCAACAATTGTGGAAGTAAGTGGTGAATAAAACCTGACTAAAGTTTTGTAAAAATTTTACAAAATATATGTTCTGTCTATTAAGACTTTCCAATAGGTGATAAAATTAAACATGACAGAATATGGTCGTGAGAACACTACGACCTCGTGTGTAGTTCTGTCATGTAACATATTAACTATATTAACCGTAACCATACCAAGGCAAGAAAGGTAAGGCGAAACACCTCTTGGAAAATCTAAAACTTCATAGCAGAATTCTCTGCATCAATTTCCAACTGATATGCAATTTATATTCTTGCAGAAATGAGGAATGCGATGTCAGAAATTCCAAACATCATTTTGGCACTTATTAGTCAAACGCCTTGGTTTGTTATTGCATATATCGTGCGCAAGGTATATAGTAACAAACCAAAACACACGGCAATAAGCATAACAGATAAAGTAACAATAACATCTGAAAGATAGAAACATTATCTTAGCCAATTGTCGATTTATCAGGAGAGTAGAAGAGTAGTATCATCAACGAGTCCGTGGTTCATCATAACTACGGACTCATCTATGTATATATTCTCTCTTTTTGAACTATACTTTTGTATTACTTTTCATGTCTAAAACAATACACGTACAACCATCGTTTTCACAACACTTCTTGTCCACTTCTAAAATGTCTTTGTCGTTAATACCATAATTGTTCTCAAAGAAAATAGAGGAAGAGAAATCATCAACTTTTAATGCAATTAGTTTTATGTATTTCATTATGCTACCTCCAAATATCCATATTTACGAAGCAGCTTTGTTATGTAAGAGATACCATCAGGACAAATTCTTGTTTGCAAATGAGCAGTTCCATCAGGTGCAATAGCAGGAATAGCAGTAAACTTTCCTTTATTAGTTGGGTTCTCATATGGAACATTATCTCCATTTTCATTTTTGAAAAGTAATCCAATATTTCTCATATAAGAGAAGAGTTTGTACTCACCAATTCCGATAAAATGTGCAATCTCATTTACTGAGAATGTACCTTTTGTATCCATTAGAAGTTTCCAGTCCTGTTCAGTTTCTTTTAATGATTCTATTCTCTTTTTCTGATTGGCAATAATTTCGTCCTTATGCTTGATTGTTTCATTTGCAATCTGAACAGCTCTTGCTAAGAATAGCTCATTTGGTTCTTCTTCCTTAATTGGAATATAACCGCCTGTCATTTCAATAGAAGGTAGCACTTCGTCAGTAATCCAATCTTGGAACTTTTCTGCTTTATCTGTCTGTGATTTGAATATAAGCTTATATACACCGCTTTTCGTGATAAATTTCTCACCACGATTATTCATTTTTCGGAAGTCCATATCTTGGACATCTGAATTTTTCAAGATGATTGCTTGGTTTTCGTTCATCTTAGCAAGATAATTTCTTACATTGCTATCACTAATCTTAAGGCACTTACCAACATGATATGGGTTAAATAATGCTTTTCCTTTAAAATTAAAACATTCTACATCTACAGTTTCAAACCTTTTGATAAAATTTAGTTCACTCATATAATGTTCCTCCAAAATTCCATTGATAAAATTTTGAAAGTATAGTAGAATAGAAATTGAGAGAAATCTCATATGTAAGACATCCATTTGTTCTTTGGTCGGAGCTGTGGATGTCTTTTATCTTTTTAAGTTTCCTTTAATTAATTCTACCGATTCTTTGCTAAAAAGATAATTGCGTTTACCAGCCTCTCTAAATTGGCTTTCGTCAAGATTAATACTTTTGGCTAATCTAATGAGATAAGCAGGAGTAATATCTAATATTTTTGCTACCTCGGCAGTAACG
>ULPC01045853.1_pt1 | contig 22247 bp, 23 predicted proteins | sample 1953181 | NCBI WGS metagenome assembly ULPC01 (sample SAMEA4835620, study PRJEB28245) | human gut metagenome | biome: gut microbiome; material: fecal sample | place: Denmark | collected 2008
TTTCCCTACTAGTCGTATATTATTATCAAAATAGTATCTTTATTCTATCTTCTATCACGTGAAATGGAATCATAAAGTCTTTATCTATTTCTTTAGCTTTACCTTCTCTGAGAATTTTTCGAGCTTCTTTCTCATCATTTAAAGGCAAAAAAGTAGCATTACCATCAAATGTTTCATGGAAGATTTCTATATCACTTAAAATGATATGCTTACACCCACAGGCAACCGCCTCAAAAGGCGTTCTGCCAAATCCTTCATCAAGCGACAACAAAGCAAAAGCATAAGCATAATGATAAAGAGAAATCAGTTCCTCATCTGATACATAATTCGTAAAAATCAGATAATCTTTCATTTGCTCAATTAATAACCTTAATTCCTCATCATGCCCCCAGCCCTCTCTTCCAACAAGAACCAGCTTCATATGTCTATCTTTTAATATAGGAGCTAAAACCTTAAGGAGATACTTAAAATTCTTACGTGGTTCTATTGTAGAAACTGAGATATAATAAGAATCAGGACTTAGATTCCATTTTTCAAGCAACTGTAAATTTGCTTTTTGAGAAGCTTCCTTAAAACCAATTGCAATATTCTCACCGAGATTATAAATCGGCTTATTTGTATAATTAGCAAACTGACATTTTTCTGTTTCAGAAATGGTGATGATGCCATCCACCCACTTCATTGCCCATAAAACCTTAGGAGTGAGATAGTATTTAGCTGCAAAATTCAACGTTTTACGAAACTTCAAGAAAGCACAATCATGAAAAGTTGGGTAAACCTTTCCTTTAAATCCCCATTTCAAATCAACAGGCGGTGGAAATATTGGAAAGAGTACTATATCTGGGGCTATCTTTCTTATGCACATAGATAATTTTATATTTTCCAACAGCAGACGATTGCTTTCTGGTATGACCACCGCAGTCGGATTATCATCCAGTTCATTCTGCACATGAAATATTGGAATTATCTGATGCCCACTCGGCAAGAACGCCCGATATAAATCTATGGCATACATCTCAACGCCAGTACGTTTACGTCCATATAAAGGAGTTAGATCAATTGCTATTTTCATTTTTCTTTTTTATTGTATAGAAGGTAACTATACCATTTAGGTGAGATATTATAACAAATCAGCAATAAGCGACGTTTAAATGGTAAACATTTCCACAACTTATTAAACTCCTTTGAAATATAACTTTTATTATTATGCATGAACTCATCATACTCCTTTTTCTTTATGAAAGGGTACAAACGAATAAACATCTCATGAAAATAATCATACGTTAAATTTACAAACCACTTATCATTTAAACTAACTTTATGTTGATGCATAAATTTCTTCATGTTTTTCTGAGAAGAAAGTAATGAATAACAGCTTTTAATTTGTGGAGTAGTAGTAATGGAACCAGATCTTATTCTATAGAAATAAGTAGGAGCTTCAAACAAAAGGACTTTCTTTGCCATCCATATCAACATATGACAAAAGGGTATATCTTCATGCAAAACACCTTTTATAAACAATAAGTTATTATCAATCAGCAATTTTCTCTTTATAATATATCTTACAGATGGAAGAACCGGGTATCCTGCTTCTACATACTCTTTATTAGACATCATTGTCGGTTTAGACGGAAAAGGTGGATAATTACCATAAATTCGTTGCTTTCCATTTTTAACTTCCATTAATTGGGTAATCAGCACATCAATATTAGAGAAGTTTTTCAAATTGGAAAGAATGTTAGTAATAGCATTTTCACCTATCCAATCATCACTATCAACAAACCAAACATACTTACCAGAAGCTCTTAGAATGCCACAATTTCTAGCATCGCTTAATCCGCCATTTGGTTTATGAATTACTTTTATTCTTGAATCTTTTTTGTTCCAACAATCACATTTATATGGGCAATTATCTGGACTTCCATCATCAACCAATATTAACTCAATATCATTTTGGTTGCTACTGATAATAGAAGATACACACTCATCTAAATATTCTTCTACATTGTACACTGGTACAATGATAGATAGTAATGGTTCAATATTCATAATTTAAAAATTAAAATAAATTGGGCTTATCCCAAAGAAACATATCCATATTAGGATTAGGGAAAAATAAGTATTTCAAATAATCATACATAACAAAAATCATTGAAATGTACATTATTTTCTCTATAAGTGATAACTTAGAAAAACGTATCGTAGTTAATACCACGGACAATGGGATAAACCACATTCGCTGAAATAATCCAGACATACGATTAAGAATCTCCAAATAAAGAAAGGCTTGTTTTCCACAATAACCCAATATATACATATTTGTAAAACTCAAAATAGACTTATCCTTAACTGTATTTTTATTTTTTATTAACTTATAAGAGAAGTAGAATAAAGAAGAATTTCCAACAATCTCCATGAATTGAATCAGTGGATTTCTTGCATTTTCTAATTGAAAAGCGTCTGTTCCAAACCAAGCTTCTGCAGCATTACCTTGTGAATATTGAGCAAATTTTTGATTCAAACCACCTAATAAATTTAATATTGGCATTATATATGAAATATCGTAATATTTTACGAAGACATAAGCACAAAAAAGTAACAATGGTATAGCAACTTTATAGTTAATGACCTTTCTATATCCATAAATAAGCCCTAGGAAGACTATTATAAACAAAATATTTGCAGAATGAATCAATAGGGTTCCCATAAAATACAAGGCTAACTCTGAAACTTTTTTCCAATTTAATTGTCGAATATTTAAAAATGTATCCATAAATAAGAACACAAAAGAAAAGCTTAAAGCCTGTCTAATTTCATATTCTTCAAAATAAGTCATTGATATAAGAAATAAGGGGAAAATGATGTTAGCTATTTTTTGAAAGTTTTTCAAGAACTTAAAACCACATAAAATAAAAGGTATAGCATAAACATAAAAAATAAAATATCTCCCAATTCCTAATATATTTTTCAACAAACCATTAAATAGAAGAAATGAATATTGACTATTAGGGTCTCCATTTAAATAAACATCTACATAATGAAAATAATCATAACCACGGCCATATCTAGTCCCCATTACTAAGATAAATACAAAGGAACACGATAATGCATTTTTCCAATATGAACCTCCTCTTTTTATATTATAACCACCCAGTACAAAGGTTAAAAGTAAAAGGAGATTAATAAATATATATATTATCTTTGTTTCATTTAAATCCATATTCTATCAGTAATTACTTCGTAAAACTTAACAATGTGTTGCAATCATTTACTTTGAGACTTGTAATACTATATAGCCATTGAAAATACAACAAGTGTGCTTGCGAAACCATACATGTATCAATACGCTTTTGTATTTTTGAAAAGGGTCCTTTTGTAAACTCATCAAATGTAATAAAACTATTTGGATGTTTTTGTTTAATGAATTTCACTTTTTCGTAGAGATTGGGTCTCATCATATTTAAATGAAACCACATAATCCCTATTGGCAATAAAGCACAAGCAGGATAAACAAATTTTTCTATTAACGTATATCTTTCACTTCTCATCATACTATAAAACGAATCATCTAATGGCTCATAATATGTTTTGGACGAGACTTTGAATATCAAATGATCTCCTACACCATTCATTGGTGGTAGTATATTCAGACATTCATTTTTGAGACCTAAAGGGACACTAATTTCATCATTTTCAACATATACATTTAGCCCTGACAAGGACAATACACACTTATCTTTTTTAATCATATACTTAACAAATTCCATATAATATGGATAAAACTTATTTGCATTTGATCTTGAATAGATTGGAAGTACTATGTTTAAAAAAGTACAAACTTTACTTGTTATTCTGTATATTAAGAAAAAAACTAGTCCTAAAATAACACGAAAATTACACTTCATTTTTTCTGCTTCTCTAACAATATCACATGTACTCTGTAATTTTTTAGAAAAGTACAATTGGTCAGCATCAATTTTCATTGCATACTTATAAGAGACTTTAGAAAGAGCATAATTATAATAATTGCATAATAGTTGAGGAGAATCTGGTGGAAGTTTTTTTGCAAACTCATACTCCATTTTTGATAAGTTTATCGAATAAACTTTGTATTTATATTCATAAACTTTAATTTTATCAGGATATTGTCTCTGTTTTTCAAGAATCAATGCTGCAGAATTATCCGTACAATCATTATATACAATTATAAGTTCATCTAGTGCATCAATACAAGAATCGATACTTTGTTGCACAAATTGAGCATCATTCTTTACCCTCATAATTCCAGACACCCCAATTCTCTCATGCTCTGAAATATAAAAACTCATAACTTACTTTTTAATTGTTGTATAAAAGAATAAATTTTCAATACCATTTTGTAACAGAAACAACGATTCTGTTTGTGCCATAATCGGATAAGTCTTTTGTTATTAAAAAGGGCATAAAAATTGGGATATTTCTTTTGGAAAGAAGAATCAAATAAATTGAAGTCTTTATTCTCGAATATTCCATCAACAATATGAATTTTATATAAGTAATATAATAAATTAAACATTTTATCTTGCAAATACGCTAAATTAACTTTATTTTTATAAGTGCAAGAAATCATATAATCAAGAATGGAAAAAATCATCGTTACATGATCAGAAAATTTTGTGTTTAGTATTTTTCTATCCATTGTCTGCCCTTCTCGACCAACCATATAATTATAAATTGCCAACCTAAAATAGACTATTGAAGTCGTATTTGACATCGGTTTAGATACCCATTCTTGGTCTGTATAAGAAATTCCTTCAGTTTGATGATAATCAATATCTCTTAACAACTCGGTTCTGTACGCTATACAATGCATTTGAGGAAAAATATTATTCTCATATAAAAACTTTAAAGTATACACTTTATTTTCTTGCATACCTAAAATCTCAAAAGCACCGCAATTTCGTCCAAACTTATTTACTTTATAACAATCATTCAATACAATATCAACATCCTGAAGACACAGTTGTTTCAAGTAATCCTGAAACAACGTTTTATCAAACCAATCATCTGCATCCAATATCTTGATATACTTACCAGTAGCCTCCTTCAATCCACGATTCACACAGGAGCCATAGTTACCATTCTCCTTGTCAATTACTCTAAAAGTATCAGGATACTTATCTTGATACTCATGGGCTATGGCAGAAGAATTATCCTTGCTGCCATCATTCACTACAAGCACCTCTAGGAGTTGCATTTGTTCCTCAGGTACAATCAAAGAATCAAGACATCTACGAAGATAGTCTTGCATATTGTACGTAGGAATTACTATCGTTAATATCTTTTCCATATCGTTTTTATTTAAAATCAGCAGGCTTCATGCCAACAGCCGAAAAGTAGCTTATAAAATAAACTGAGGGCAATCCGCCTGCTGTGTTTCTAATTTATTTTTCCAATTAACCACACTCTCAAAACCTTTTTTCCCCCTCCCTTCGCTATATCTATGAACATAATTGGGGAGTTATAGTCTATCCCAGAGATGACGTTATTGAGGTTATTGAGCTCATTGACCGTATAGCCTATCCACTCGATGCTATCCTTAAATTTCCGCATTCTGATATGGGAATAGGTTTCATCGAAACAATGAGTGAAGAAATTTGCGGTATCAGAACTTCTCCATCACCTTCTCTATAATAGGAGCCATGTCGTAGTATTTATATTCCGCAAGGCGACCTCCGAAGATAACATTCTCTTCCTTGTCTGCCAGTCCCTTGTACTTGGCATACAGCTCAGAGTTCTGCTTGTCATTCACAGGATAGTATGGTTCCATGCCATCCTTCCACTCTGTGGAATACTCTTTCGAAATGACGGTCTTTGGGCATTCATACACATCCTGACCAAACATCTCGAAGTGCTTATGCTCAATAACACGAGTGTAAGGAACCTCACGCTCTGTATAGTTTACCACAGCATTACCCTGATAATTTGACTTATCTATGACCTCTGTCTCAAAGCGTACTGTACGATAGTTAAGTTTACCAAACTGGTAATTATAGAATTCATCTATCTTGCCAGTGAACACTATCTTATCAGCGATGCCCTCCCAATAAGGGCGATTCTCAAAGAAATCTACATTTGTTTTCGTCTCTACTCCTTCAAGCAAGCCATCAATGAGTTTGTTATAACCACCAACAGGGATACCCTGGTACTTATCATTGAAGTAGTTGTTATCGAAGATGAGACGAACAGGCAGGCGCTTGATGATGAATGCCGGCAGTTCCGCACATTTACGGCCCCACTGCTTCTCAGTATAACCCTTGATAAGTTTTTCGTAAATGTCTTTTCCGATCAATACCTGAGCCTGCTCCTCCAGGTTACGTGGTTCTGTTACGCCATCAGCTTTCATGCGAGCCACAGCTTCTGCTTTCTGCTCATCTATCTTAACCTGAGCTTCCTCTGGCGTGGTTACCCCCCACATCTGATAGAAGGTATTCATATTGAATGGCAAATTATAAAGTTTGCCTTTGTAGTTAGCCACAGGTGAATTGGTATAGCGGTTAAACTCTACGATAGAATTTACAAAGTCCCACACCTTCTTGTTAGAAGTATGGAAAATATGTGCGCCATACTTATGCACGTTGATACCTTCGATATTCTCACAATAGATGTTGCCACCTAAGTGAGATCGCTTGTCTATTACCAAGCACTTCTTGCCCTGCTTATGGGCAAGATGTGCGAATGTGGCTCCAAAGAGACCAGAGCCAACTATTAAATAATCATATTTTTGATTAGTCATAATTTTTCACAAATTAAATTTTGAAGACTTTATCCATATATGGTATCTTCATGATAAACCACGCCAACCCTATTGTTGATATACAAACAAATATGGTAAACGCTGGTTGTATAAACACTCCCAAGAATTCCAAGTGGATTTCAAACGCCCCCCAAGTTTTCCCGATAATGAATGTATGAAACGTATAACACGGAAGCAACAATTTGCTCCCCCCGCATACGAACTTCAACTTATCATCAGGAATAAATATGGCAAATGAGAACAAGGCCAGACTCAGCAGTTGAACCATTAACGATGGATAGAAATATTCACAATAGATAGTTGGCATCAATGGAGTGAGATACATCAGTAAAACATCGCTTACCACAAAAAGCAATATCACAATTGGGAACTTGATCTTGACCTGATATTCTTTTATCAAACCTCCCATATTAAAATAGAACACCCAATTCCATAAGCGAAATGTTTGTATAGTAGCATTCTCCACATGTATATTGAAGAAGTTCAACAGGAAGACAGCATTTGAAATAACAAATAATACTATTGTCAATGTGGCAAAACTTTTTTTATGAATTTTATAGAGGCTATGGAGTAAAGGTAAGAGAAGATAAATTAATATCATGGCACCAAAATACCAAAAGATTCCCATCCCTCCTTTTTGAAGAAAGCAGCCAAAGGTATAAATAAGATAATTTTCCCCATGTCTCATTCCTAAGGCCAGCCATAAGATGCTTGTTATAAGCAAAACGAAACGAACGATTCCTAAAATCTTATGGAAAGAATACTTGTAGCTTACTTTGTTCCTATCCAATAACAAATAACCACTAGTCATAAAAAACAGTGGTATGGAATAAACAGCAGCGTCGCTCATGGCCAAAGCAATGGGATTTCCATCGAATATGGAAACCTGAGAATGAAGAATCATCACCCCTACCATAGCAATTATCTTTACAAAATCCACAGAAAGTTGTCTATTTTTCTTTTCTGTCATTTTCTCCATCGTCCTACTTATCTATTGAGAATGTATTTCTTAATACGTCTTGATAATGCACCACATACTCTTTCAAAAAACACCGCACCTTTTAGATTGCCCTTCTTTACCCATTTTAAGTAAATTCTCTCTTTTGCAGTCAAAAAAGACAAATCATTTGCGTTGAAAAGTTTTTGTATAGGATTAGAATGGAAGAGTCTTTCAGATACCTTGTCATAATCAGATTGGGAAATATCCTGTTTACGATAATATAACTCATTACAAACATCTCTAAATCTCAGAAAACAGAATTTCAAAAACGCATTTGTCAGTTCTTTAAATTCCCGACCTTTCAATTGTTTTTCTATGCTATCTAAAGCATCTATGACATACAACAACTTTGAAATATTAAATTTCGTTGCACGTGTTACACTGTTTTCACCTTGATAAAAGTGATATACTGTGTCTGTGGTATATACTACCTTTTTCACATGCCAAATATACTGCAAGTAGAAATCGAAATCACACCAGATCCAGAGATTCTCGTTATATGAAATCGACCACTCCTCAACGATAGATCTTTTAAACATCTTGTTCCACTCCGCACCCATCTCTGGCATATGAAATCCAAAATACTTATCATTCAATTCATCTAGCAACTGACAAGCTAAAAGCTTCGCCTTATCGCCTTCTATAACATGCCTTCCCTTTGGAGGCCATGGCTTGTGCTCTGTTCTGCCATCAGGAAAAACCACGTCATTGACGCACATTGACATATCAGCATTTCCATTTACAATAGCATCATATAAGACTTGCACATAATTGGCATCAATAAAATCATCAGCATCAGCAATTGTCCAATAATCTCCCGTTGCATGGCTCATTGCTGCATTTAAACCGCCTGTTGGACCTTTGTTGACTTTTAGTGTTACCACCTTAATTCGTTTGTCTTTAGCCGCATATTCAGCTATAATTTGAGGACAATTATCTGTTGATGCATTATCCACAACAACGATTTCCAAATCCTTAAATGTCTGATTACAAACCGCATCAAACCATCGAGCCAACCATGGCCCTTTATTATATACAGAGGTTAAAATACTTACTTTCATCTTTTCTATTTTTTTAATTTTGAAATAGCTATTTGACAGAACTTATATGCCATTTTATCCTTTAATACTAGCAATATCAAGGCATAAGTAATAGTACAAGAAATAATTTGCATAAATAATGACATGAAGGAATGAACCCCAATGTATTTAGAGAAGAGTACTCCACAAACTATCATAATGAGACCAGCGAAGATTCTTTTGTAACTTTTCCCCCAAATGAGACTAAAACTCATATATCCTTTAGCATTATATACGTATAAGAATGATATGAAACTTTCACCTACCAGTGTTCCTATGATAGCACCAATTGCTCCAAAATATGGAATCAGCATAATGTTTATACATAAATTGAGTATGGAACCATATATTGTCATTCGAGTAGACTTATTTATCATACCAGCCGGAAGATAATAATGAGATCCCAAACAGGTACTCAGACTAATAACAAAGATTAGGGGTGCCATCAAACACAACATGAATTTTACTGGTTCATAACCTGGTCCGAAGAAGATCGGGACAAAATCCTTTGCAACAGCGATAATACCAAATATGCATCCCCAACTCACTATCAGAATACAATCCAACGATTCTGCTATTTTTTTATGTATCTCATCATACTTCTTTTCCTCAAATAAGTAGGACAGTCTAGCTATCATGATGTTATTCAACGCTGCGAACGAAACCGTCTTAGCAATATTTATGATTTTAGTGGCTTGCTCATAATATCCATTTTGGAAATTATCATTTGTAATAAATCCTATCAAGACTTTATCCAAGACTGTATACAGAGAAATAGCTATCGTAATAACAAAATAGCTCATAGTTTCCTTCAAATGATATAACAGATTAAGTTGACTTATTTTTATGCCATCAATAAGTTTTGGCAAATAAGTCCACATAGATAAATTACCTACCAACTGGATGATAGAATTCATAATCATATAGAGAAACAAATCCTCCTTCTGCTTTACGAATATAAAAAGAAGTGCAATACCGATAAATTTGCAGATAGTATTTCTAATGACCGTATAGCTAACTTTCTCTATGCCTGTATAAAACCATGATATATCAGCCATTGTAGCAAACAACAATGGTGTCAAAGCCCAAAAGTAATATTTATATGTAGTGCTTTCGTAAATTAATATTAACCAGCATAACAAGCATATTAGTGAAGATATACAAGTAATAGAAACTATCCCCCAAAAGGCATTGCTCATTTTCCTCTTGTCATCACGCAATCTCGCAATCTCCCTTGTGCCATAGTTCATCGTTCCCAATGCTCCAAACATTGTGAAATACATCATAATTGATGCTGTATAACTATAAATACCAACTCCATCCGCTCCCAAGACTCTGGCTACGTATGGTGCAGTAATCAAAGGCGTAATCAGATTTAATATCTGGTAAGAAAGGCTATATATATAATTTTTCTTTAAACTTATATTAGACATATCTTTCTAAGATGTTTATTTTAACACTTCACTGCGTTCTTTCCACTTAATAAACTTTGATCACTCCAAAGATAATCCCATTCCCCAAATCTTCCGATTGGATGAATCCCTATTTCCTGTAAGTAATCCTTCACTTTTTTTCGATTCTCATAGACAAGATGGTCGAAGATGACATTGGCATATTTCTCAAAACCGACATGGGTAAAGAGAATATCCTCTTGCTTGATGATTCCCTGTTCAACCAGCTTTCCTACAGTTCCATCCAACAACTGCTTTTCAGTGTATTTGCCTTCCTCGCAATACACTTCCATCTGAAGAGATGAACAGCCCTTAGGGGCATTGTTTGGTGATTTCAAAGATGGTGAATATACCCTCGCTGCCAAAATATCCTCATCATAGATATACCACCACAAGTATGGAGGAATATTCTTTGTCTTTAATGCAATAGATACATGATAACCAGAGGTGCATTTCAACTTACTTATTGCTATCTTTACATCCTCTGGGATATCATGCAAGAGGTGACTATATTCAGGCAATGGTATTGAAGAATACAACTTATCATATTGATACACGTTTCCATCCTCTGTCTTCACTTCCTTCCGGGTAGTGTCTATCGCTATCACCTTTTGATTATAGCGAATGTCCGTTCCATCTGCCAAAGAACTAAAGAAGTGTTTGTAGCCTCCCGTCTTAGGGTAGCGCATCTCCTTGGCGTAGTAGGTTACTGGAGTGTCAGCGGTCCTAGATCCCTGGATAACTTCCTCTACAGATGGCTGATATACTCGCTGTCCTACCCATTTGGTCTCCAAATCCTTTGCCTCGCACATCCAATATTTCCTTGTATAGACCATCGGGAAGTGCTCGGCAAAGTAATCGCCAAACTGTGCCCTGAGCCATTGCTCGTAGTTGGTTATCTGCGACATGTCCACATTCGTTGGACGTGCCAAGAAATCAGCAATGATTAGTTTTTTCTCTTGCTCTTCCAATGGGAACAGATTATTTTGAGCAGGATGCTTAATCCACTTGCGATGGTAGATGTTGTAGGGATTGGGGATATGGGGGATCACCTCTCCCGCAGAAGAGTTGAAGATGTCGAGCACCTCCTCTTCCTTGGCAAAGGAAAAATGCACGAACCTGTCGAAGGTAAAGCCTTCGATGGTGAAGCAACCACACAATCCACCGAAGGTTTCGTCCTTCTCAAGGACTACGGGGCTGCCTCCCAATATCTTACAAGCATGTGCTGCACCGAGGCCAGCGATGCCTGCTCCGAGTATTATTGTTCTATCCATTATTATTTCGATTTTAATAATGCAATCTTTTGTGATAATTCTTTTTTCTTTTCATATTCGTTGTTTTTTCTACAAATAATCTTCAATTCTTCGCTTTGCTCGATACCCAATGTCTATCAGATTACCAATAGGTGCAACTGCATACATAACATCTCTAGGCCGATATGGACGCGCTCCCCAAGAAATATTAGTTTTCTTACCATATTTTGTTTCAATGAAGGCTGCCAAATCACGTATTGACATACCCCTTCCCGTGCCAAGATGGTAATCAACAAGTCCTTTAGAAATAACAATATCCATATGGTCTATAAAATAATTAATACATTCTACAACATCATCCACATGAATGAAATCTAAAATTTGTTCTCCCAATGTCATGTCTATAGGTTTCACTGAATCTAAGGAATCCTTTACATAATCAAAGATCTTTTTTTTAGTATCATTTCCTCCATAGATTGTATAAGGTATGAGATGAACATAAGGATATCCACCTATATCTGCATAATATTTCAGAATACTTTTGAACGCAGTCTTTGTGGCAGTATATAAATATGCACTATCTGTACTAGCAGGTCCCAACCTATATTCCGCAAAGGAACCTATATTTATAAACAATTTGATTTTACAATTACGTAGAGCATTTAGCAACTCTGTACCAAAAACAATATTGGCTTCCAATAATTTATGCATTGAATCTGAATCATCTTGACTTGTAAGATAAGAAGCCAAATGAACAACAACTTCTGGTCCAAAATCCTTAACACTGCTAAGTTCATTGGTTTGAAGATATTCTACATCGTCTCCATAAAGAGTCTTTGCCTTTTGAATATCTCTAACAATACATAACAAAGAATGATAATGGGACAAAACAGGAATAAGATGTTGTCCTACGAAGCCTGTCGCTCCTGTTACTAATATTCTCATAATTAAAAAGGTGATTTAAATTCTTGAATGGAAGGAAACGTTAAATCTCTACCAGAAACGATAGGATGATCTATATGCCAGTTGAAATCGATGGAATTTTGGTCAATGCCACAATCGCATTCCTTGTTATAACAAGACGTTTGAGCGTAATTGACAATACTTCCATCCTCCAACGACAAGAAGCCATGGGCAAATCCTTTTGGTATATATAGGTATTGCGCCTTTTGGTCATCCAATTCTATAGAGAAACACTTGCCATAAGTCTTTGATGACTTGCGAATGTCTACACACACATCAAGTATCTTTCCCTTGCTCACATACACTAATTTGGTATGATCAAATGGAGGTATCTGAAAATGCATGCCTCTCCGTACACCTTTTTTGTTTACAGAATAATAGAACTCTTGAAAATCTGTATCAAGACCGTTCTGTTTGAAGAAATCTAAATTGAAAAGTTTTTGAAATCCACCTCGATTATCTTGAAAATTAATGGTTTGAAGTATATAAAGTCCTTCAAACTCTGTTTTGATTTTTTCCATATTTCCCTAAGACTGACAATATTGTATGATTACAATGATGGTCAATCAGGGAGTTTAGTTTGCTGCCATCCAGCTGGAGTATCTTCATACCCTCGTCTTGGCGCTTAACTGTTCCAAATATACTCATGTCGGGTTTGAGACCATGTGCTTCGAGCAACATACAGACTAGTTGCTTCACGCTCAATGTTTCATTACCCTCTATGTTATATATTCCACTAGGGATATGCCTATCTATAGCTTCTTCTATTATTTTTGGCACTTCATCCACATAAAGATATTGTCTTACCTGTTCACCAGAAGTGAAAGATAGCTTTTCTCCATTCTTGATAGCTCTCAACAAGTAGGGTATCAATCTATTCTCATTCTCATTTTCATTCTCACCATAAATGGTCGGTAGGATGAAATGAAGGAAAGGAATCTTATCGGATGCTGAAGAAAAATATCTAGAAAGAAGTCGCTTGGAAATGCAATAGGCATTGGGCACTCGTCTCATGGACAGCAGCAAATCATTCTCCGAGAATGACCTGTTTTCTGTATTCTCTCCTATTTCAAAATAGGAGCCAAAAGAGATGAGCGTTTTTACCCCCCACCGAAATATTTTGACAAAGTTTACTATGAAGCAAAACCGGAATTTCCACATTCAAGTGATAGATATTCTCATCTGCATCATGTTTATAAGACTGAACTCCTGCCCCTGAGGCATATATGATGACATCGGCATCATAGAGTTCTTTCTTATCAAGTGAATCCTTCATCAAATCCAACTCAAAGAATGAGTCGTAATGATATTTTTGAGGAACAGAACGACCGAAGACATTCAGATGGTGTCCTTGCTGATTACAATATCTTCCTATGGAAGAAGCCAAAGAACCATTTGAGCCGATCAAATTTACGTTCATTTACTTGAATAATTATTAATTTGTTCTACACATAGGTTATAAACATCCTCTGTTTGATAACGTTTGTACCAATCGGCTACCATAGCTATACATTGGTCGATATTCATACGAGGTTCCCACCCCAACTTGAAGTGAGCCTTGTTGATATCGAGCATCAAAAGCTTTGCCTCATGGAGAGCATCAGGATCAGAAACATCCTTCAGTTCGCCCTTGCCATAATTGTTGATGAGCTTGGATGCAATATCCCAAACATTGGCAATAGATTCGGTACGTGGTCCGAAGTTCCAACCTTCACAATACTTAGTTGGTTCTTCCCACATCTTGGATGCCAAGAGCATATAGCCTCCTAATGGCTCCAATACATGCTGCCATGGGCGAATTGCCTTAGGCGAACGTATCTCAATAGGCTTGTCTGCCTCCAAAGCACGGATGCAATCAGGAATGATTCGGTCTAAAGCCCAATCGCCACCACCGATTACGTTACCTGCTCTTACACTAGCCAATGCCACATGATGCTTCTTTCCATAGTCTGCTGGATTGAAGAAACTTCTACGCCATGAATTGATGGCTATTTCAGCAGCACCTTTGGAAGAAGAATATGGGTCATAACCACCCATTGGTTCGTTTTCTCGATAACCCCAGATTTGCTCCTTGTTCTCGTAGCACTTATCGGTGGTTATCATCACACCAACTTTGACTGACTCTGTAGCACGGATAGCTTCCATCACATGTATGGTTCCCATCACGTTTGCCTCGTATGTCTCCACAGGAATTTCATAGCTCAAGCGAACCAGAGGCTGGGCTGCAAGATGGAAAACGATCTCTGGTTGATACTCTGCAAAAATTTGCTTCAGTTTCTCACCATCTCGGATGTCAGCTCTGATGTCTGCCTTTATCTTGCTCCCTATACCAGAGAGGACATAATTATCTTTATCTGAATAAGGGTCTAGGGCAACACCTACGACTTCTGCCCCCAATTCATGGAGCCAGATGGAAAGCCAGCTGCCCTTGAAACCAGTATGACCAGTTACAAGCACTCGCTTTCCCTTATAGAAATTATTGAATATATCTTCCATACAATATTTATTTAGCATATTCTGGTACATTTGGAATAGAACGCTCCCAACGCTTCCATGGTGCCGTACCATCTGCAAGCAATTTCTCAAGCAATGATTTCTCGCGAACATTGTCCATACATTGCCAGAAGCCTTCATGAATATAGGACATCAACTGTCCTTCTTCTACAAGTTTTTCCAAAGGTTCTCGCTCAAAGACCGTATTATCACCTTCTATATAATCAAAAATCTGTGGCTCCAAAACCATATAGCCGGCATTAATAGGAGCGCCATCAGTGATGTTTTTCTCACGGAATGACTTCACTGCATTATCCTTTGTAATATTGAGTACTCCCTTTTCTTGCTTCATCTTCACGGCGGTAAGTGTTGCTAACTTACCATGTTGCTGATGGAACTTCAAGAGTTTATCAATATCTACATCGCAAACGCCATCACCATAGGTCATGAAGAAAGGTTCATCGCCGACATACTTCTGGATGCGCTTAATACGACCTCCTGTCATGGTGTTATAACCAGTATCCACAACAGTAACCTTCCATGGTTCCAGCTCGCTATGATGGATGGTCACCTCGTTCTTGCCACCTCTCCAATCAAAACTTACATCACTGTTATGCAAGAAATAGTTGGAGAACCACTCCTTTATATATTCCTGTTTATATCCTGCACAGATGATGAACTCATTATGACCATAAAAGGAATACTCCTTCATAATGTGCCACAAGATAGGCATTCCACCAATCTCTATCATCGGTTTTGGTTTGAACTGGCTCTCCTCACTGATGCGTGAGCCAAAGCCACCTGCCAATAATACGACCTTCATAATTCTAATAATTTGGTTAATCTGATTAGACTTTGTTGCTACCTTATTTGGTAGCAACAAAAGCCTTGATGGTATCTATCATATACTGGAGTTTCTCCTGAGTCATGCCTGGATAAACACCAATCCAGAAGCAATCGTTCATGATGCTATCTGTGACAGGAAGAGAATCGCCCACTACTCGATAATCCTTGTTCAATACATACTGGTCGAAAGCTGGATGCTTCAACAAGTTGCCTGCAAAGAGGTTGCGGGTCTGTACTTTGTTATCCTCCAAATACTTGGTCAACTCTGTACGGGTATAACCAGCGTTTGGCAATACGGTAATGAAGAAACCGAACCAACTTGGCTTGCTGTTCTTCTGAGGTTCAGGAAGCAAAAGTCCCTTGACACCTTCCAAGCCCTTGTGGAGATAATCGAAGTTCTCACGGCGACGAGCCACAATGTCATCCAACTTCTCCAACTGAGCGCAACCAATGGCTGCCTGTAAATCGGTAGCCTTCAAGTTATATCCCATGTGGCTATATACATACTTATGGTCATATCCCAATGGCAACTGACCGAACTGCTTGGTGAAACGGCAACCACAAGTATTGTCCACTCCACCTACACACCAGCAATCACGTCCCCAGTCACGGAAACTCATCACATACTTGTGAAGTTCAGGGTTATTGGTATAGACTGCACCACCCTCGCCCATTGTCATGTGGTGAGGAGGATAAAATGAGGATGTACCTATATCACCAATAGTACCAGTCTTCTTCCATTCACCATCAATAAAGTACTCTGAGCCAAGTGCATCACAGTTATCTTCTACCAACCACAAGTTATGTTTGCGACAGAAGTCTACCACAGCCTGAAGATTGAATGGGTTACCCAATGAGTGGGCTATCATTACAGCCTTAGTCTTAGGAGAAAGTGCCGCCTCCAACTGGGTTGTATCAATATTGCTCTCCTCAATGCTCATATCCACGAAAACAGGAACTGCATTATACTGAAGGATAGCAGATACCGTTGTTGGGAAACCTGCAGCCACAGTAATCACTTCATCGCCTCGCTTGATGGCACGATCGCCAAGTTCTGGAGCTGTAAGTGCACTAAAGGCAAGAAGGTTTGCTGAAGAGCCAGAGTTGCAGAGTGAGCAATACTTCACTCCCAACCACTTTGCGAAACGCGTTTCAAACTTGTGAGCCCAAGGACCAGCTGTAAGCCAGAAATCCAAAGAGGCATCTACCAAGTTCACCATCTCCTCGTCGTCGAAATAGCGACCGCCATAATTCACTTTGGTCTTGCCAGGAACAAACTCCTGTTTCTGACCATGTACCTCACGATAGTATTCTCGTGTCAATTCGAGAATCTGTTTCTTTAATTCTTCTTTTTTAGACATATCTTAAATTAATTTATATTCATTGTATTTTTTACTTACCAAATTCTTTTATTCTCTATTCTTCTTTCAAAGAACAAACAAGCAGTTGTCCACTCTTCTCTGCTACGATATAGCCATTCAAGCCTTGAACTACCACCTTGCTTTCATCGGCTGCATGAACCACGCAGTTCTTGCATTCATACAAGCGGATATCCTTGCCTACCTTGGCATTGCCATCCTCATCCTGTGGAAGCAAGGTGCGTAGGCTGCCCCAACTGCCTAAGTCGCTCCAACCAAACTCGGCTGGCAAGGTATAGATTTCCTTCGACTTCTCCATTACGGCATAGTCAATGCTTATCTTCTCGCAGGTTGGGAAGAGTTTGCCGACCACCTCTTTCTCCTGTTCAGTATAGAAAGAAGGTGCCATCTCGTCCATGATGCTGGCAAGATTTGACTGGAAGGTACGGATTGCCTTGCTGATGGTATCGATGTTCCATACGAAGATTCCGGCATTCCAATAGTAATTGCCAGCGGCAAGGTATTGCTCGGCAGTCTCCTGGTTTGGCTTTTCCTTGAAAGCCTCTACCTTGTAGATTTCATCTACGGATGTTGGCTCTGCTGCAGCGATATAGCCATAACCTGTTTCCGGGCGGCTTGGCTTAATACCGATAGTAACGATGGCGTTCTTATCGGATGTATAGCTCAATGCTTTGCTGAGCACTCGCTGATACTCCGAGGTATTAATGACCAAGGAATCGGATGGTGTCACCACGATGTTGGCATCAGGATGCTTCTTCTGGATTTTCCAGCAGGCATAAGCTATACATGGAGCGGTATTGCGAGCTTCCGGCTCTGCTAATATGTTATCTACTGGAATGTCAGGGATTTGCTCCTTGACAATGCGAATGTATTTCTCGTTTGTCACTACCCACATGTTCTCGACAGGACAGATTGGCTTCAATCTATCTATTGTCAATTGAATGAGGGAACGGCCGACACCCATCACATCTATGAACTGCTTTGGGTAATCGGGGGTTGACATAGGCCAGAAGCGGCTGCCTACGCCACCAGCCATGATTATAATTTGTATGTCGTTGAAATTATGCATCATAATTGTTATTTTACCTCTTAGTCTCCTTAAAGGAAATGTTATTTTCGAATCCCTCCGTCTCCCTTTAGCCAAAGGGAGCTCCACCTCTAACCAAGCCTTCTCAATAGTCTTTACGACCCCTTCGGTTCCCCTTGTAGGGGACAGAAACCTCAGAAGGAAGGATGTAACCGCCCTCCGGTGCTGTTTATGCCCCACCTGTCCCTCCCCTGCGGGAGGGTCCTTACCCTATACCCAAGCCCTAAATCCCTACCATAGGGATTAGGGATGTAACCGCCCTACTCGGTGCTCGGAACCGCTACGCTCTAAGGTTGGCGGACCATCAAAGGTCTTCGCCATGGTTGTGCGGTATGGGACCGCCAGATTATAGATCATCATAGTGATGCAGACTTATCTGCTTAAACATCTTCTCTTAACTATCAGTTATGTTACATGCATCATCAAGCCTTAATAGAATCAAGGTCGTTACTACATTTCTTATAACCGATTTCTTTATTGTTACGCCTTGACAAGCGATCAACTAACTGTTTCACGTAGTTTTCATCCGCATGATTACAGTCTATCAACTGACATAGCTGCAAACCTGCATCTGTCAAAGCAAAGCCTTCTAAATACAACTCTTTTACATCATCATTTTTTAATACCAGTTTAAAACCTGGTAATATTACTTGGTCCAAACTAGTATATGTATATGAACCATCACAGGAATTTACGATTCCACAATCCATCAATGTCTGCAAATCATTATATTGGAAGAATTCATTATTCTGAAAAATAAATTCAGGAACTGTCTCTTTTGCAATTAACAATGGAACCAAGTCAACAAAATGCTTAGCCTCTTCTGACTCCATATTCTTCAAAACAGATAAAGTCCTTTTATAAAACTTGCCATGATGAGCTATTTCACCTGCAAGAATCTTTCCCCATAACACTTGTATTTCTTCATCAGAAGAGTCTTTTGCAGAATCATAGAATGCAGTAGCCCAATCCGGATCTAATTTTTCCCCCTCTACTCCGGGCAACTTTTTAAGTTCATTGATAGCAAAAGAATAAGCAGAAACTATATTTGAGATTTCCCTAACATCCCTTCGTGATTGAATCTCTTTATTTATTTCCTTAGCACATTCACATTTTAGGTATGCGATGTTAGTTACATCATTTTGAGCAACCAAAAGACGCTGATCTAAACTAACAAACCAATTTTCTAATACGTTAAGATGGCTGCTAGGGCAACTATCCAACAACGCATTCTTCAAAATATCTAAAGGCTTTCTTATATCAACAATATCACCCATCACTATATCAAGTTATTAATGTTCAAATCTATACCTACAGCTTTCATCTCTTTTGCCACGTCGAACTCCCATTTCTCAGACATGCTTACATAAACAATACCAGACAAATCACCAGGAACCTCTACATTTCCCTTCACCAATGCACAAACATGGCTTCGTGTCAACTTGCCACACAGATATCCATGTTCAAATACTACATTTTGACGAGCGCGAGATTTATATTCAGCATCTTCCTTTGCCTTGCCTTCATCACATGGTGTGTAAAGAACAATTGCATAACACACATTACCTGTATATTTTTCTATTTTTTCGATAATAGTCTTACCTGTACTAGGCATATCTCGCAATATTATGGGATTCAATCCTATCTTTCGTACAAAGTTCTCTACATCTTTCAATACTACAGAATCATGCCCATGAACGATGAAAACATCCTTGCTGTTAGAAGTTGCAGATATACTTGATGATGAAGTTTGAGTAGACTTACAAGGAATTAAAGCTGACTTTTCAATATCAGCTTCCATCTGTATTACTTTAGCAGAAATGATATCCTTCAGTTCCTTAATATTATCTAGCCCCCACAATGTATGTTCATGATTGCAGTAAGAATTTAAATATGAATTGGCTTGACTACTAAATGATTGCTTATAAATCTCTTTGTTAAAATCATCCCACTTTCTGTAAGAAGCTGTAAAAGAGTTTTCTTCGTCGACCTGATATATTATCTTTGGACGTCCAAATCGACTAAGAGTATGAACAGACACAGGAACTTCAAGATTCAATAACTCATGACCTTTTGCAATTTGCTTTTTAAGCAAACCAACAAACTCAATCTTATCTTTAATTAATGTTTCCATTGTTATTTATCGTATTTGTTTTATTAAGCCGAAAGCTTTTACTCTTGGTATTATAATTTGGGAAATGAAAATATATCAACATGATACAATACTTCAGATCTGCATTCAATATTTTTGCATTTGAGAAAGAAGGATACCACATTGGGATGCTTCTTTAAGTATTGGTGAAAGGTCTTGCAGACTTGGGCTTGCCCTTTGTAGTTGAGCTTACGAATGTCTTCAAACATCGGCATAGCGCAGGAATAGGACTTGACGGAAGAAACCTTCTTTCCCATCTTCTTGCGTATCTCCTTTGCCTCCGGTATCGTATCATCGTAAATGTCTTGAAACTCTTCTGGGAGCATCGAGAGGATTCGCTCTAAAACTTCTTTATCTGCCATAATAGTGTTATTTACTAAAATCAACGTATATTAGCGACAGTATGTAAGGAGCTCCTTACATACTGAATCTTCGTACGAAGAATATACTTCATTTTCTGAAATCCGCTTTCTATTTTGTTTCTTCACCCCAAACGGCTACCAGGCGGTCTTTCCAGAGTTTCAGAGGACAGTTCTTGGAGATCTCGGTATAGAGCTTGAGGCTCTTCTCTGTTAACTTTATAATGCCATCGGCTACTGATGGATAATATGGGAGAGCCGCTGGCTTGATTTTGCCATTCCAGTCTACCTTTACATCCATGCCTAAGCCCATCGTCTCCTTACCATTCATCGACATGATGCCTGCTTTCTCGAAATCATCGTTGGTCAGGATTTCTACGAATGTTGGACAAGGACGCTTCATGATACCGTCGAAATGGTCGATTTGGGTTATTGAATCCAAATGGAGGAAGTAATCACCCCAATCGGCATAAAGGGTTACTTTGGTATCATCTACAATGTACATGTAAACATGAGTGTAGAAGCTTTTCTTACCAGACTGGTAACGATAAATAATCTCGATGCTATCTTTATGATAGACGAGAGTCTGGGAGCTACCTAAGAAAAAGGTTGCTCCTGGTTTGATTGATAAAAAGGATTTCATGATTATATACTTTTTTGTTCCTCATTGCAGTATCGCTCTGCACTTGTCGTCACTCGAATGAGGAGTTTATTCTAATGTCCCACAGATCTCACGGATTTACACAGATACTCTTGTTGCAGGCAACGGGGATTCTCATTTTGCCTCTCTGTAAAAAATCCGAAGGAGTAAAAGATCCGTGAGATCAGTGAGATCAGTGTGGGGAAATTCAACATTCCTCACTCTGCTCCTATGGATTCTATCACAAACCTTTCAAAGCTCGCCTTATAGCCGCCGTCCATCGGGCAGGGATCGTCGGGATAGGACTTGTGATACTCCTCTTCCATGTTGTCAAGATAGTCCATTATCTGCATCACCTGGTCTTTGGTGCAGTGATGCTTCTTCAGCGAAGAACGAAGAAGGCAGTAGGACTGGGTATGACTGGCATAACCCTCTTAGACATGCTTGACTGAATTCTCATTCATGTGGCCAGCCACCTTTAAGGTGCGTACCACATTGCTACTGCCGCCGAGAATGGTATCCGTCAAAGCGCGCAGTGCCTTTTTGGTTTTTGTAAATCGTGTCATTTCTTAATATATTTAAAAAATTTGAATATCTTTTGTTAAGCTATTATAAAATCATCGCCTTTTTGTACCTATATATGTAGGTACAGGATTCTTGGCGGTCTCAACCTTTTTTCTTAAATTCGCAGCAGCTTTCAAGAACGAGGGCTGAAGCAATCTTAAGTTACCGATTGGTGAACAGCGGGG
>ULPC01031719.1_pt1 | contig 22135 bp, 47 predicted proteins | sample 1953181 | NCBI WGS metagenome assembly ULPC01 (sample SAMEA4835620, study PRJEB28245) | human gut metagenome | biome: gut microbiome; material: fecal sample | place: Denmark | collected 2008
AAGAAATATATAAAAAAATAAATATTTTGTCATTCTCTGTTGACTTTTCATTCTCCCTGTGTTATAATATAAATATAAAGAGAAACAAGGAGGTACCCAATGAGGTTCCAGATGGACACAAAAAAAGCCACGCGCTCAATCCCCATCCCCCCAGGCGACGCTTTTATCTTCGATACGTTCCCCGATGGCGTCGAAGACTATCAGCCTACGTCCGATGACGACGTCGTCCTCCTCTCGGGTGATTACGCTGACTTCCTCGCGTCCATTCCTCCCGATCTCTTCACATAACACGATCCTCGGGGTTAAGCCGCTTAAGGGTGTTGACGGCCGTAAAGAAGGAACGTCGCTGCTTCCCGAGATCACATACATCGCGCATCTTTTTATTATCACCTCCTGTTGCGCCTTGTTTCTTTTACGTATATATATGTTACCTCCTATTTTTATTTTTCAGAACACAGTTGCTAGACACCCCGACTGTGTTCTTTTTTTTGTGCTCTTCTTACTGTCAAAAGGACACTGATAAAAATTATTTTCAATAACAACAACATTCTGAGCGATGAAAAATTCCCGGTCGATATATTTGTCGACCGAAGCCGTTTTGTTTGACAGACAACTGTGGCTAATTACAGGGAAAGGAAAAAACGGGTGCTGACGACGGATGACAACAAAGAAAAAATAAAAATAGGTCGCTGACCTGGTTTGGTGGGGCGATCTATTGGTTTTTGGGGCGGGGAAGGAAATCGCGTGTATAATATCCCCTGGTGTGATTTCGGCATAGTATACCCAGGCATTGACCAATCCTGTTTTAATGTAGAGTTGAAAAACGACGACGACAAACGATGATTACGGATGCCGCCGAGGGACGATGGTTTATTTAATGGTGACTACCAACAAAACCCAAATTGTTACTATTTACAATTACACAACCAGGCGGTGAGCATAAAAGTAAAGGTAAAACCGATAATACTGCCTATTATTTCTATTGCCATTGGAGCCTCCTTTTATTTATGAAGTTTAAACCAGATTGCTACTACAATCATTAGTGCTGCACCGACCATTAATAATCCGTATAATGTGTCCATTCACATCACCTCCTTTATCTATAGTTCTTCAAAACAGCATCAGCCGTAATCGCCAACGCACGTTCGGTTGCTTTGTCTAGTTCATCTTTCTTCTGTTGAAGCTGTTCAATGAGTTTCGGCAACGCTTTCGTTGTATTACCCCACAAACGTGCAATATCTTGCCCGATTTGGTTGATTTGTTTGACAATCTCTTGACTCTGTCCATCGACAAAGTGCCATTTAGTTATTGACACCCCGTCGATATTTGTCTTCCAAGTAATCTCCCAATGATGGTCTGCCATTGTGGAGCGCACAGCCGTCGGAGCCGATAATTCGACAGACGAGCTTGGAATATAGAGAGCATAGGATGACAAACCGTGTTGCTCTATATGAACAACAAAAGCTTGTTTTTCGTTGAAATCAATCTTTGTTTTCTTTTTGACATCGCCTGGAATTTCAAGTTTGTCAAAATTGTTGTTCGTTGAAATACCTGACGTAAACCAACCATGACCGGTGCGACAGATTTCTCCATTTTTATCGAAAAAGACAATGTCACCAAGCTCATAACTTTTGTTGTTAACATCGATTGAGAAGGGGTTGTACCATTTTGCAGTTCTGTAAAGTTTCATTTTTATATCTCCTTTAAGATTATCTTTTGATGGTGATGCGATATGCGTCGAGAACTTGTTCAATAATGCTTGCCAATTTATCACTGCTATAACCGTGTTCTTCAAGATACTCATCGTGAATATCCAGTATAGCGTTGATTTCGTCGTCGCTCAATTTGTCAATGGTTGCGCCGTTGAAATACTCATCGAGGACAGTTTTTATATCCTCGAGCTTATAATAAAGCTCAACCATAGTGTGAGTCGAGAACTCTTCGGGTGTGGGGACATATTCTTGTGCGAATTGTTTTGCTGACATTTCTTTTCCATTGATAATCATATTATTATCTCCTTTAATTTTTTATTCTTCGTTGATAGTGAGAACATAGAATGCCGGACGGCGCCCAAGTTCGGCTGTATTGCAGTTGTAGTAGGTGAATTCGTTGACCAAGGTGTCAAAGTTTTTATCGGTCGATTCTGTTGAAACCGTCGAGTTTGAGAACCAAGGGCTATTTGGATTCACTTTACACGGCAGAACCATAATCGGCCTGCCGAGATTGTAAAGTTTGCGAGCTTCGGGCTTTTTGATGCGGGTGTAATTGAAAGTTGTGTTGGTTTTGAGTTTTGCTACATTTTGTTTCGTGAATTCCATAAATTCATCTCTCCTATATTATAATATTTTTTCGAGTTTGTTGATGAGAGCATCGTGAAATGTGACGCTCTCTGTTAATTGTGCGATAGATTGTGCAAGCTTGTCGTCATAGCACTCGTGAGTTTCGTACTCGATTTCAAGTTTAAGCAACTTGGTTGATAACTCATGTCGAACGTATTTCACACAAAGAATTGTGTGATATTTTTCATATGCGGTAAGTTTTTCCATTGGTTAAGCCTCCTGTGTTAATTCGGTTTACGCCAAATGATTTCATCGGTGTCGACATCGTTACACGGACTGTATACGACCTCTATACATTTATCGGGAAGCACTTGTGACATTGTTTTCGCCGTTGAGATGGCGTCTTGTTCTGTTGAAAACGTTTCTTTAGGAGTTAAATCATCCCAACTGTCGCCTACGTTAATAACATAATCGTTGGCGGGTTCGGTTTCCTCTTCCTCGTTGTCTTCCTCGTCTTCTTCACCATCATCGTCGGTGTCATCGTCGCCTTCATCTTCTTCTTCCTCATCGTCGATTCCTAACCATTCGTAAACGGTGTCGGCATCGAACCATAACAAGTCATTCAAGTCCGTTTCGTCAATGCCGTCAGGATATAAATCTTCTAGAATCGCTTCAAGCTGGTCAAAGCCCTCTGACCCTTGCTCTTCCCAAATGCGTTGAGCAGTGGTTTCTGCACCACTCCAAAATTTAAAATCTGCCAAACTTTGTTCTGTATAAATTTTCATGATTTGTTCCTCCTTATTTTTTAGTCGATTTTCTCGATTTCTGCGATTTCGAAGTCAAAGTATGCGTCCGCGTCTTCAAACGTTAGGCTATAAAACCCACACATCGAATCGACTATTTCGCCTTCTTCGTCTATTTTGCGGCTCAATTCCTTGCCGTCCATCGATTGTCTGATTTCGATGATCGGTTCGTAAAGCGTCCACTGATAAACGTTTCCTTCGAGGAAATCGCTATAAGTTTTGACTTCGCCTTCGAGCGTTTCTTTCGCTTTTGCCTTCCAGTCCTTTTCGTCTTTCAAGCACATCTGCGCGAGGTAGAAGTCTTTTTCGACGAAGATAAGCCCGACGAAGCTCGAATCCCACGAGCATTGTCTTCTTGTCGACATTGAGATACCGCTGTGGTCGTAAATCCATAACGGCAATCCGCAAACGTCGTCTTGATCGAGAATGAACTGGATTTCTTCAGAAAACGTCATTTCGTCGATTTCTTCGTCGCTCTTCCCGTATTTACGGCAGATTTCCGCGAGCTGCTCTTCGGTTTCCCTGTTACTGTTACAATCGCCGAGTTGATAATCGCGATGGTAGCAAAGCATTGTTCCGAGGTTATCCCACGAACGCGGGTCTTCTGGGAACTGGTCTTGCTCGATTACGAGACGGAGTTTTCTTCCGTCGGTGCTGGTGATGGCGAATTTATCGCCTGCGTAAAGTTTACTGGTTTTGTTAATCGTAGCCATTTTTGGGCCTCCTAAAAAATATTTTTTGCCCGTATTGCCGATAGCACAGCAGTTTTTTATTAATCTATTTGGGACTTTTCTTCTTCCTCGTCCCATTTGTCGAGGAGCGCTCGAATGTCGCTGTCGCCAAAATCTTCGCCATAATTTATTGCGTGTTCGGCAAGAGCCTTTGTATCAATCCAACCTGCGTACACGGGGTCGTCGGTTGATTCAAGGTTTGCATAAACATTAAACCTGAAATAACTGTCCACGGGGCAAAATTCTCCGTAATATGCTGCCCGTGCGATTTCCCAAGGTGTTCTTCCGTACGAAATCTCGTCAAAGTCGTCCATTGAGTAAATGGCGGCATCGCCATCTAAATACGAACAACAACTGACGAGTTCGTCGAGATCAAGGTTGTTGAGAATGTCTTTAATTTGTTCAATTTTGTCATTATATTCTGTCATTTTTTATGACCTCCTTTTATTTTTTCCAAACAATTGAATTGTAGGTTAAACCCTCTCCATCGGTATATACCGAATCTTTGATATAAGCGATATCGTCAATCTGTTCTTGAATCAGCTGTATGACTTTTTCTTCGCCGAGGGAATCTACATATTCTGAAAGATACGAATATTTTCGTGAACGTTCTTTCCATAACACTGCCGCTGCGTCTTTTTCCCCTCTGATGCTATAGCATAAGATGGAATTAATCATGTTGACACAGGACAATTCCTCGTCACGAAGTGCATATTCTTTTGGTGGTTTGATGTAATTTCCATTAATCCATCCGCAGCCAATGGCTCGCATGTCTTCACGCAATTGTTTCTTTGCTTGTTCAAATTGTTTGTCGTTCATTTGACTACCTCCTATTATTTCCCAAATACATTGGGGTGTTTTGTCGAATAATCGATACGTTCATATCGTTCATCCTCAGGGACGAAGCAGATATGATACTCGCTGTATGTTGCTCGGACCACTTCGTCGGCATCATCGAAAATAGTTTCAAGAAGCCAGCGAAGCTGTTCCTTATTTGCTTTTATCGACGAAGAGCCATAGTGACGATAAGCAATCAGGGAACGTTGGTGTGAATGGGGAAGAATATCACCACCAATCATCCGATTACCGCGGACGCCCACATAGGGGCGCCCTGCTTTGATGTCCGCAAGAATGCGGGAAAGTTCTGTGTTTGTGTAATGTTTCATATATACCTCCTATTAATCACGATATAAGTCTGGAGCTCTGAAGCAATTATGCTCCTTTGTCCAGTTGCAAGTAATGCACGAATCTTCGTCGCGCATACATTCGTCGCAAAGCATAATCAGCTTACCACAGTGTTGGCATCGAGCGACGTAGCCTTGCTTGTCGACATCCCAATTGGGATAAACATTTTCTTGATCGCAGAAGGGGCAAACCTCGACTGCTTCTGTTTGAATTGTTGTGTTCATATATACCTCCTATTAATCATGATAGCAATATTTGGGAGTGATGTGCCAGTCGTTGTAACGATCGTCGGCGTAAATTGAACAGTTCGCGGAATATGAGCTTTTTGCAAACTCTATAGCCTCGTCATAATTGTCTGCTACAACCCCAACCAGCAGTAAAGGATTGTCATTGCATTTTACATAAAAAACATAGTCTTTCCACATATACTACCTCCTATTAATCGTATAAAAGTATGTAAATGTTGCCGAAACGGTTGATATACTCGTTATCGAGTGGGTTATAATCGTCACGGGGCAGATCCCAATTGAGATTTTCGTGTAAATACTCAATCATTGCTTCTTTTGGGCCTACAAACTCGTCGTCGGTTTCACCTACAATATCAATTACTTCCACAACATTGTGAGCTGCTTCGAGTAGGGCGATAAGGTTGTTGTATTTTTGTAAACTCAGTGGGATAATATCTCCATCATATATATATGAGAAATATTGTCCATCGGAATCATAAACTTTAATACGATCAGGTTCCTCACGGAGAGTTTCGTCATAGGGCTCGATGTAGAATACGCCAACTTTTTCGTTGTTGATAGTAATTAAATTAGAATTTTGCATTTAGATACCTCCTATTATTTTCTAAATCTGTATATAGGTTCGATTACCACATCCCCTATATAAGTACCAGGCTTCAAATCGCCACAATTCGTACATTTGTCAACGCAAATTCTACGATCTGTAGCTTCGTCGCAAATTTCCCAATATGCCGGCCGTACCAAGTCGAATGCAAAATCGTGGTGATAATGGTCGCAATAGTGAATATCGCGTGAGCCATAGCTTCCGTCGCATTCAGACGCCCAACGCTCGATCATATCGAGCGTCATATCTGCGTCGTAGCCGATGCGTTCCATTTCTTTTTTATACGTTTTGTAGTTTGTGAGTTCCATAAAACCACCTCCTAAACTTTCTTACATTGCTCTGCAATTTTACGAGAATGTTCATTGACAGCCTCCCTCAACATATCCCAGTACATATCCCAGAACGTGTCGTTGCCGAGTATAAGGTCTGCCCATTCATCCACAATCTTTTCGACTTCCTTATCTGAATAAGGATTTTTCATGTCGTTGTTCGTATAATTGTCGAAGAAAAAGTCATAATCATCTTTGTTGCAGATGGCTAATCCATCAGTTGTTCTAAGTGCCATAGTAATACCTCCTTTTAATGGCCTAAAATAAGTTGTGTAATATTATATCACAGGCGCCCGAATCTATCAAGCGCCTGTGAGTAATAGTATTAAAGATTTGCGAATTTCTTGTCGAGTGCAACTTTATTGAGCTCTGCAAGATGTTCGAGCAATTTGGGTGACACCGTTAGCTCATCATCGTGAGTGTTGATTTTACTAAGCTCTTTGTTCTCAGCCTCTGTCAACTCTTTCCCGTAGGAATCTCTGATGATGTCGATGAGTTCGCCATAAACGTCAGCCGAGTGTGAATACCCGTAGCCATGTGTTGCTTTGCCGTAATAAACAATGACATCGTTTATATTCTCGAGCACGTTCATTTCTCTGATACGACCACGACGCTGGTGATCAATGTCAGTGACGATAAAGTAGGGTTGGATGAACGCGCGTTCACCCTTTTTGCTATCAATCGTGATGAAGAAGTAATCGGGTTTACCGTTTTTGTAAATTGAATTAAATTTCATAATTTGTGATCTCCTTTTTATTTATTATTTTTAATTGTATAATTGAATCCTTCTACGCAGAATCCGGTTAAATCGGAAAGAGCGTCGGCGATTTCATCATCCAAATAATCGCCATCTTCGTAATCCTCGATGTTGATATCACAACTTTGAGGTAAGGTTCTTGCTAATTTTTTGTCGCCGTCTGTGTCCCATACTATTTCGCTGCATCTGACACAAATGGTTCTTCCTAATCTTTGTATCATTTAGACACCTCCTTATAATTTTTTCAATTCGTCTATTTTTACCCTATTTACTTCGAGTGAGCCGTCCGTATCGTATTCATCGTCAGGATCTCCGTCGTTGGGATTGATGTCAATACCATATTTCGTCGCGAATTCTTCGATTTCGTCTATTGAATATCCATAAGCGGTTATTGTGGATACGAAGATGTAGAAATCGTCGAAATCCTCATCCTCATCTTGGCATTTGGCTTCTTCTTCGTAAGTATCAATGATAATGTCTTTAATGTTTCTTTCTGCTATTTTGCTTAACATATCTTTGGCCTCCTTTTGATTTATTGAATTTCGTAGAACTTTGGCATTCCGCCGAGTTCGTAGTTGTAGATTGTGTCATCTGTGACGTCGTCGAAATCGACGTCAACGTAATCGTCCGAATCAAGGACAATTTGCTCGTCATGGTAAGCATCGCTTACTTTTTGAATTGCGTCACATACGTCTGTAGCGTGGACTTCGACGGTTCTTTTCAAGGTCTCAGTGACCGAAATGTAAAAAGTTTTCATAAAATTTCCTTTTTCGGCTTTCTATGCGGGAAAGTGTCCCAAGGCAGCTTGTTTGTTATAAAATTCCGTTATCTTCAAGAGCTGTTTCGATATCGTCGAAGGTTTCGCCTATCTCGCAGTCTTCTGGAATTACATATACGAGTTCGCCGGTGGATAATCTCTTGATTTCCAACGGTGTATTTGGAAGTTGGACCAGGATGGCGCCGGCTTCATCGCCGTATTCACAAGATTCAAACAACACATACGTGTCTTTACCTACGTTGGTGCGATCGATTTCATACCAGGTGAAATAACGTCCTTCAATCTCATAATCAAGATTGGGGTTTTCGGTGATTTCACCATTATCTGAAATTACGACGGATTTAAAACCCTCATATACTTTAAGGAAATATTCCGCTAACTGGTCGTAATCTTCATCTTTAGAAATTGATACTGAGAAATCGGCTACATCCCCGTTTGGGTAATACGGGAAGTTAATGTAGTCAAGATCGGTTCTCATACTATCTGAAGTCCATACTTTCAGTGCGGCGTTGACGGCGTAATCCAAATCGTCAATGCCTTGAATTACGTCTTCACGAGGTTCGTGTCCGTAGCCTTCCGACCAACCAATACACACAGCAAGGTGGTCGTCCAAGGTAAAAGTACAACAACCCTCTTGCCGGTCAATTAACCAATCGACACTTTCTTTAAGCCACTGGCTCAGTTGTTTCGTTTGCATTTGTGTATTCATATTCTACCTCCAATTCGGCAATTTCAATCTGCCAATATTCGTTGATTGTGTCTATTATTGTTTCTTCTTTGAAGCCCGCGAATAAGCGATACACGTTCACTGTGCGCCAATCATCGGGCTCTGCTTCTTCGTCGTAACCGTCTGTAAAGGCCCATTCGAGAGCCTGGTAAGCCCAAGCCCTCAATGAACCATAACGATAAAACGCGAAGTCATCGCCTTGATAATCCTCTGTGTTGACATAAATCTGATCAGTCGGTAACTTTTCAATTGCTTCGACCGATTTTGGGAAGAACTCTTTGAATCTGTTGTAGTCCTCCTCGTGTGACAAATCCATGTTGGTATACTCGTCAAGAGACGCAATTTGTTGTCTCTCTTTGAGCTCGGATAGGGTGATTGTGTTCATCTTTGCCTCCTTTATTCTTCGACTGGTTCGCACCAGTCTGGTTAACAAATACCGTTTTCTCTAAACTCTTTTAAGAGTCCGTATCGTTTGCCGAGTCTCTCAAAATGTGCTGCCCAGGCGGCAAGTTCCGCCCAGGAGTAATTTTGATTATTCAATTCGCGTTGCCATTCGATGGCTTGTTCTCTTGCTTCTGTTTTGTGTTGTTGATAAATGTGAACCATTTGTGTTTTCTCCTTTTTGCTTCACTTATTCGAGCACTTCAAGTTCGCGCCAGTACACAGTATAGTGTTCTGTTTTGTAATAACCGTTTTCATAGAACGAGAACGATTCTCCTTCCGGTCCGCCAATGAATTCATCACAAACGAATACATCACCGTATTCGTCGTCTTTGAAATTTCCGTCTCTATCAAAGTATTCGGGATAATCGTTCATTTTCGTCTCTTTGACGCAAATGTCATACAATGCCTTTGCGGCCTCTTGACGTTCGAACGCCTTGATTGTTTGATCACTGTCGCCACTACGATCTGCGTAGTCAATGACCACTAAGTAAATACATTTTTTTGCCATAATTGAATTCTCCTATTTGTGTATTTGCCCGTAACGTCGATAGCACATCGTGTTTGGTTTAGAATTTATACTGTTTGATGGCATCTTTCCAGCAGCTGCTGTTACAGCCGTAGCACGATTTTATCGAATATGTTTTCGCCCCATCGGGTTCAGCACTTCGGATATACTTAATAGGGATTTCAACATCCTTTTCAAGTTGGATGCCCCAGCAGCCGCCGCCACCGCTCCACATGTCATAGAGGAGACAGTCAACGTCTTTGCTGACAACGATCGAGCCGCAGTCCTCGCGTTTTTCGGGTTCCCAGCGGTACTCGTCCTCGTCTCTCTTGTTGATAATTTCTTGAAGCTCAATCAGCTTACCGAGAGACATCTTTACAGGGAAGATGAGCTGCGGCATCGGTGAACCACAGTTGATAAGTTCATCGAACACGGTCTCCAAGAAACCGTGACGATCAAGGCTGTCCTCGAGCGTGTTCAACGCATGCTGGAGTTGCTCTTTGGAATAGCCTTGAGTTTTTGCCAACCATACCAACGACGCGTGATCGTCGATCTCGTCTTCTTCGCGACCGTTGTAATGCGGATAGACCGCGTTTAACGTATAGTCGTAGTTTGCATCGCCTGTGTCGATACGAATGTCGACGTTGACCTCTTGTTTTAGATACTCATCAATTGGATATTTAAAATACCACATTGACTCGAGTTCTTCACGGATTTTGTCGTCATCCCACGACTGGCGCGTGAGAGTTTTCTTGAACTCTGTAATGAGTTCTGCTTCATACTCCCAAGCGGCGTCATCCCACCAATCGTAACATTTTTCCTCGAGTGTCTCCATCGGATATTTTGAATCCAAAATTTCGCCGATGGTTTTGTCGTCGATGATATCGTCATAACCACGATACGGCTCGTCGTAGTAGCATTGGCACTTTTCATCCCAAGCCCAGGAACTGTACTTCTCATCGAGAAATGCTTTAAGTTTTTGTTGCAAAATCGTTTGTTTCATATTGAAACCTCCTTAATTTTCTGCCCATATAAGAGCATATTGATTTTTTGTTTTGATGAAGGCAATGCCTTCGGTGCAACTGAACATCTCTTGGAGACGTTCTGGTGACAACCCCCGTAGCAGGTCAACATCTTCTGCCGAATACGCATCACTTGCCGTATAATCATCAATTAGGTCATACACCGTATCTCCGATTACGTAGGGGAGGTCAAGCTCGTCGAGCACTTGTTCGAGTGTCTCCGCTGTTTCGAGTGGCTCGACTACAAAAGCCTCAATCCACTCTTGGGGAGTAACGCCGTCAACCCCAGCATTATTTCTTACGGTTTCTCCATCACAATATGTGACGTTTTTGTTGTTGATGTTTATATCGATATTATAATCTCTGTCAATATAACACTCAACATTGAAATCTTCTTTCACAATGTTAATCATTTTCATCTTGATTCTCCTCTTCGGGGATACAATATCCGTATCCCCAGTCATCGATTTCGCTTTCTGTCATTTGGATTTCTCCAATGAGAGTTTGATACAATTCTTCTGCACCATCGGTATTCGCTTCCACGTAGCGCAACAAACGTTTAATGAGTGAGTTCTTTGTAAAAGAATATTTCTCTTCAATTAACGCCTGAAGCGCATCGTCTGCGGTACTGAATGAATACATTCCTTGACTCCAAGTCCCCTCAGCCCGATTGTAACCGAGGCCGACAAAGTAATCTTCGCCCCAAAACATATCACGTTTTATGATAGCGTGTTCGCGATTGCCGTCGGGGATGATTGTAACAATTTGATAACCTTGTGCTGTTTTTTCAGTAAACATATATATCCTCCTTTAATTGTTGTAGGCGTATTCATTGTCTTTCCATTCTTCAAAGCACGCCGGAGAGCTGCCTTCAAAATAGTCATCACAATGATCGATAATCCAGTCTTGCAGATAACGCAGATAGCGTTCGTGCATACTGTCGCTGTCTTCATCAAGAATAACAGCGCTGTCGAGATGAACGTTGATGTCTCCGTCCATCTTTTGCTCCAATGTGTCAATCACTTGACCATCGTTGATTGTGTCATCGACATCGATGACGGCTAAAACATTTCTGTACATATTCTGTACCTCCTTTAATAATTCACGACGAGTACGCCGTCGTTATTTTTGTCGTAATCGTCATCCAAGTAGTCAATCCATACTTGGATGTCATTTTCAGAGAGATTCTCAATCTCCTCTTTATTGGGACAATCTTTTTCAAAGAAATGTTCTTTGACATATTTGAGGACTCTTTCTGTCGGGGCGATTGTACTCTTTGAAGTGACCACGCCACTCATGTTGAGGCTCTCAATATACCAACGGAAGAGATAGCTTTCCGTTTGGATGTTTGCCCACGCTACGATAGATTTTTTGATTTTCGCAACGGGACGAATGTCGCCGAGTACACCACCGCTATAATAACCGTGTTTTGCTCCTGCAGCGATGCACGCCGTAAAGCAGCGACAACACTCTTCGAAGCAAGAAGTGTCGCCATCCTCATCTTCGGGGGTTGCGACGTCTTCTGCGATGAATTCATAATCTGATTCATCAGCTCCGTCGGGAACCCCGTTAGTGAGCCAGAGGTCCATAACCTCTTCGTCATTAAGGCTACGGACAACAACGTCCATAGCCTTCAGGAGCTCTACTCTTTCTGCGACATTTTCAGGTTGCATTTCGAGTTGTTTTTGAGACAGTTTTTCCATTGTTTTTACCTCCTTATAAATACCAACTTGCTTTTTCGATAAGATCCCAAGTGGTTACATCAAGCACTTGTTGAACGGTGTAATTTTTGTCAGTGATAAGGTCGCTTACACATCGAACGAGTGCGACAATCGTCATCTCTTCTGCTTTAAGATAAGCAGTTCGTATAACCCCACAAAGGGCTTCAAAATCGTCATCGGTGTAGTCAAAATCGAATACACAGTCGCATTCGTTCGCGATTTCAAGATCGAGAATGCTGAGATTGTTGTTATTTGCCATTTTGAGTTGTTCTTTAAAAGTCATTTTATGACCCTCCTTTAAAGTTGTTCAATGTTATGCGCCGCAAGGATATCTTCCAATGCGTCGTTGTAAATTGCGTTGTAAACATCATCGTTTGCTAACGCGTTTTGTAGTTCGTCGTTGATGATTTCGAGTTCGTCGTTTGACAAACGACTCGTGTCATACCCCAAACACTCAATGGCGTTCAGGGTATCTTCTTGTTCTACTTTTTTTGCAATTTCATATTTGTTCATATTGGCCTCCTTTAACCAATGAATTCAAAATAAATTCTTTCGTCGTCTTCCCCTACCATTTTGTAGAAGTAGATTTCGTCGCTTTTAATCCGCTAAAAACGGGCTTTTCAATTCGTAAATCGTCGTTTTACTCCTTGTATAGTGTTTTTTTTGCGGGGTTTGGTCGCCCCGCTCGGCGTGTGTTACCAAATAATTTGTCGATAATCAATCAACATATTCTGTTTCATATCCTAAAAACTCACCGTCGTCCTCGCTGTAAACGGGAACGGCTATCACGGTGATACCTGCTTCGCTCTTCATACAATCATCGTATAATTCTTGTTTCGTCGCATATAATTTCATATGCTATACCTCCTTTACTTAATAATGCCGTAGATGTCATCTACATAATAACAACCCACAAACGGATTGTAGATTGCTGTGCAGCGAATACCATTGTAATCGACGATAACGTCGTTACATCCGTTTTCGCTGATGATGGTGACTTCGGCGAATTGACCGCCGAGTGAATGAATTCTTGCTTGAATTGTACGCATATTCAGTACCTCTTTAAACTTCAAAATTATTTATAAACGCGTTTGCTGTGTCTTGTTCTCTGATTACTCTCTCCAATTTCGCCTTTAACGAGGACCAATTTTGGAGAAGGGCATATAGAGCATCTGTCTGACGCTCTTCCAAAACCATTGCAGGCCCAAACCCGTAAACAAGCCCAACATGGGCTTCTTGGGTTTTGTTCCACCCTGCGCAAAAATAGTAAGGTTCTTTTTTGACGACCAGAACATACGTCGGTGTTGCCGCTCCCGTTCTTGGACATTGGTGGGTTCCACCAAATTCAAGACGAACATCGCCCGCAAGACGCGGGACGACGTTTTCGACGATGTAACGCTCAATCGCAAGAGCGTTTTGCTTAATTTGTTCTTTTTGTTCTTTGGTGAATGTGATGTTTTCCATTTTTATACCTCCTTTTAGTTCAACACAATCGTGTCGCTGGGTTCGTCTTCGTCGACTTTGTAGACAAAGACTCTTGCTTCACCGTCTGACGTAACATCGAGACGGACTTCTGCTTGTCCACCTTCGGTATTAAGGATGATTGATATCCCTTTGAAATCGCCGTCTGTGAACGCCGTTGCCATTGCGAGACCTGCTGCGGTCTCTTGTAAAAGTTGATTTTTCATTTTGCTACCTCCTAAATTTTTGTGTATTCTTGTGCAAGCTCGTTGCACAATTGTTTAAAAGCCGTTTTTGCTTCAAGACGAGTGTCATATACTTTGGTTGACACTCTTGATGCTTTATCATACCAACCGCCTTTCTCGCGGTTGATGGTAATGATGATGTTGTCTTCAAGGACAATTGTTTGATATAATAGGCAATCGTTGCCATATTTTAGATATCTGGCGATCATACATACCTCCTTTATGTTGTTTCATTATTAAAAGTGTCATACGCATAATTACCAAATAATTGTTTTTCTGCGTCTTGACGCGCTTTGGCGGCCTCTTCAAGAGTTGAATAATGACCCACTGATATGGACTTACCGTTTATCATAATGCGAGCCACATATTTATTTCCGGATTTACTCACGCCTTTGACTCCCGTTGTGTTATTTTTGGAGATTTTACTGTTCATTTGATTTTGGCTATTTGTTACGAGACGTAAATTTGATTTTCTATTATCAACTTGATGTTCTCCCCAAGGTGGATGAACGATGTGGTCAACAATAATAGCACTGTCGGTTACGCCCATAACATATCGGTGTAGACGAACACCCTTACCATTTATACGACTCCGAACATATCCGCACTTATCGTAATGCCAACAATGCGCTTTGACAAAATCGATAAATTCTATATCAAACCAAAACTCTTCATTTTTAGGTGTAAAACCAACCGCGTAACCATCTCTTAATTCAACAGTAGTGGGTTTGGCATTCATTTGTTTTAATCGTTCGGCTGACTTTTCCGTTCGTAAACAACCACAAGATTTGGTTGTTTTGACTCGCTGTGTTGTTAAAATAAATTGAGTATGTTTTTCACAAGAACACTCACACAACCATTGTGCTGATTGTGAACCACAGTCAGCAACATAATTGTCTACTCTTTTAATTACTTTCAGGCGGCTATCCTTAACCCCATGTTCGGCCATTACCCAGCCTGTCATATCAATAAAATTACTCATTTAAACCTCCAAAACACTATCGGGCAGGAACTGGTTGGTTGGGCTATACCCATGTGACTGACATAATAAAATTTCTTTCCTGACCTCAATATTTTTGATGCGGCACCATTTATATACAAACTGCGCTGCTGAGACGCACAAACCCAACCAACCATTGTTTACACAATGCGCTTGCTTTATCCGTAATCCGGCAACCTTGTCGTCGGCGACTCCAATTTCTACTTCAATTGTGTAGAAAGGTTTATCGGGTTCCGACTTTTTACGCAAGAACATAATAGTGGTTGAACCAATACTGTGTTCATGTGCGTAACCTCCTACACAATGATGAAGGGACATACCTTCTTTGCATATTTCGTCTTCATCTTTTGGTAATCTGATGAGATAATTTTCATCGTCGTAATTAAGTTGTCCTCTGAATTCCAACTTTGGTTTGTTTTCTTTCTGTATCCTTTCTGCTCTTTGGCGAGCTTCTTCAGCATACATTGCTTGTCTCTGTTGTTGTTGTTCATTCAGCAAGCGTGTGTACAAATCGTGCAATCGGTGTAACTCGGAGACGGCAACGACGGGCAGCTCAGGGCGCGGCCAATTTAACGATCTCCATGTTCGCAATGTGTCCAACAATAGATTAATATTATGGGTTACTTGGGGATGCTTTATAACTTTAGGTAACATTTGATTTATCCAAGCGGTCGTTTCGGGCGTATTATAAATATTCTCTGTTAGGTCTCGCAACTCCCTCAAATTGTTGATATATATGTCAGTTGTTTGATTATCTAGCGATGCGGCATTAGGGCCAACAATCTTACGAAATGTTGCGATTTTTGTGCGATCTGTGTAATAATCGTTTGTATATTGGGCGGATATTAAGCGCCCAAGTTGATATTTGTTTAAACCCAACCATTTATCAACAGTTGTTGCTTTTTGATTGAGGTCTGACCCAAAAATCTCGGTTTGGCAACATGGGTCCAGTGTGTTAATTAGTTGGATCCCTTTATATGATTTTGCTAATTGTTCATACATGGGATTTTTTACAATTGTGGCCAACGCTTTGAGTGTGCTAAATTTTGTTTCTTCCGGATTTTCACAATAATAATATCGATCACCATACCAGCTAGTTTGTTTTATGACCGGTTTAGCAAATAAACCAGCATATTTCTTAAACATCCCATCTTTTAAATCTTCGGGATTGTAAATTGTTACGTCTTTCAGGCTGGAATACGCACAGCTTACATCATAGTTTGGCGCTTTTGCGGCCGCGAAATTTTTGCCATCGTAATAGAACCGCATTGCTTGTCCCCACTTTGCCTTTGCGTCTACAATGGATATGCCAGGGAAATTCCTAACCATACCCACATTGAGAGTCTTATCTGGAAATACTGTAGGTGCTTGGGAGAGCAAGTCATTCCCTTTGGTAATCAACACTGCTTTAGCAGTTTTGGATGTGTTAATCGTAAGTTGTCGCTGATATGTGAGATATTTTGTCACATAATCAATTTGTATCCACGAGAAATTAGCATATTCAATTTTGTCGTCGGGAAACAGCTCGTTGTAAATTTGAGCTCTTCTGTGCATACTTGTATCTCGCAAAATATCTTTGACAGCCTCCATTGATGCGTGCGAGCCGTCGCTCCAAAACAGTCGGCGAGGATATTGTGACAAATCAACAAAATACCTCTCTGTATTACCAGACCAATTTTTGTTATATTCACATGTACGAATCTCACCAGGTTTAGCGCGATTCATTGGAATATTCACATATGCCAATTCCATCACGTTTTGTCTGCGATGGTATTTAATATATGTGATTCGAGGCGATGCCCCCGTGGAATATGATAAATAATTATAGGAGAAGTTCTCCCATTTTAAAAATGTATCTCTTTCGTCATGGGTTAACCTCTTACCAGTAGACAAATCGTGATAAATTTGTCCCTCGGTTTTAGTGTACCACCGTAACACGATGTGGGGTGCATATTTGGGATCGGGATTGGGTTCTTTTGTAACAATATTTTCGATAATTTTCGTCATGTCTCTCATTTTTTCTTTCTCCTTTTATTTTTATATTTTAGAACAACCAAATATTGCGGTGTTTATTGATATGTTTGCGGCAGCTCTCGTCGCCGGTGAATAGACATTCCTCTTCGTTAAGATAATACCATTTCCCAGTACCCTCTTCGTTTTCGAAGTCGGGGTTGATATTCCCTTCTTTGTACATCGTCACCGTCGTACGGACGGGTTCAAACGTTTGAGGATTGAGCATCCAATACCGTTTGGTATATGATTTAATTTCTTGTCCGGGAACAAGCGTTTGCAATAAGGCAAATTTTTCTACCTTGTTGCCTTGATATAATTTTACGAGGTCTTCTTCCTCGTAAACCGCCACTGCCTTGGTGGGCAACTCTTCGATTTCGATTTCATAATCGTTGCGGCGCATTGACCAACCTTTCCGCAAAGCCAGCCACTTTGCTTCTTCCATTGCTGCAGTAGTGTTTCTACGCGGCAATGAGTGGAATTCTTCCACCACATTTTGAAACACCGTTTCAGTGACAACGTTTTCATCCCACTCGGCTTGATCCATCGGATGGGTCGGGGCAACTGGAACTTGTTTTTCTACATTGTAGAACGTAGCTTTGACTGTTGCTATAATATAATTTTTCATAATGATTCTCCTTTCTATGCCATTAGTCTTCGGTTAGCAAGATTTTTATTTTACGAAGATGATGCCATTATGAACACCATGAGCGCCACCCTCCTAAGAGGGCAACGGACTTGCACCGTTCACGCGTTCGCGCGGGCCTGGCGGTGATTAACTCTCGTAATATTCGAGAGCGTCCTCTAAATAATCAGTTCTTGCTCTTTCGAGCAAGAGTGATTTGGTAAGGGCATTCTTTTTGCCCTTAGTAGATTTAAGCTCATCCTCGGTGAGAGAAGAGACAACTGTCGCTTGCGGCGTGAGTAAGACACCTTTCTTGTAATCAATGTACGTTTCGGTGTCGATTTCGCTCTCGGCAGAAGTTACAATCTCATCAACGTTGTAGCCTTTAGTGAGAAGCATGAAACAAGAGGTCATCATGCTTTTTGCCTTATCGCTGTCGCCGGCGCAAACATCGATGCAAATCTGCGCGAAGTGCACAGCAGCTTGCTTGTCGCCCTCACCGTTGTAGCAGAATTTTTCTTTGCTGCCATCGGGAAATTCAATTTCTTCGATGCCGAGGTTGATGTTTGCGTCCGCTTTCATCGCGTCGAGTGCATTGATGATGGTTTTGGTTGCTTCAGTTTTGTTGATTTTAATTGACATATATATGTCCTCCTTTAATAATAGTTTTTTAATTAAATGTTGACGACCCTTTCACAGGCCGTTTTGATGCCGATAGGCATTGACCTATCAAAGAACCGATCAGTATGATCGGCCATTCGGGTGATCAGAGTATAAATTTGATCAAGTTTATTGCAGAAAGGACTGCAATAAACTTCAGTCCAGTTATAGGTTCCTCCTGAGAGTTTGCTTCCCGCCGGCAGCCCACTCGGGGTTTTCTTGGCTATGATGCAAAGATACATATAGCCTTCGGGTGAAAATTGAGCTAAGGAGATTTTTACCTTTTGCCGCTTAAAAGTCAATAAGACTTGAGAGTTTTCAACACCGCTTAATGGATGTTGTTTGACGACGACTTTGATGTTGTCGTCTTTGTGTTGGTTGATATATTCGGTCAATTCGTGTATAAGCATTTGGCTCACCTCCTTTATTTGCGTGCTTGCGAGCAGGTTCCCCACTCACAAGCGCGATCGGTGCAATCCTTGCAAGGATCGTCGTCGAGAGTTGATACATTTTCTTCGAGGTATTCCTCGATGGTGATTTGCTTGTATGCCATGATAACCTCCTATGATAAAGTTTTTGTTTTTATATTTAATACCTCTTCTAAGGTATATAAATATCGTTCATGGGTAAAAACCACCGCATGGAATAGTTTCGCCACCACATAGGCGCGGTGGCGATTTGTGTAGTCTTTTTGTTTGCCATTGATGAAAAGTGTATATATTAACATAAATACTCCTTAGTCGATCGTATCGATCGTTACTTGGGTATTTACATTGATACCCAATTGATGTATGAGCGACATCGCCAGGTCGTCGCCGAGCTCAAAAACGTCGATTTTCACCGGCGTTGCCATCGTCATCGTTGCGACGGTGTCGCCGCTATTATTACGAAACATAAAACTATAATGTTTTATATTTTTCATTTTACTATTCCTCCTCTTCCTCTTCTGTGAAGCGTTCAAACGTTCTCACAATATAATAATCAGTAACCCTATGAATCAGGTTGCTAGCCGCTCCCAGATTATCCAAGAGTAATTGAACCTCTGCTGCATCTAACAGCAATTGGTCATAACGAGAGAGTTGTCTCTCTTTGGATATTTGATCAAGCTCTTTGATTAAAGATTGAAAATTTTTCATAGTTATTCTCCTTTCCTGGCTAGGGAACCCGATTTGCCATTGTTTATTTTTTTGTTTTTACGGGTTGCCGCACTATGAAGCGGCTGCTGGGCTCTTAAGGAGTCGAACCCTTTGAACCCATAACCCCCACAGCACCAGAACCGTCTGGCGGGAACCTGTGGGGTTGGTTGTTAATCGAGCTCTATGTGAATGAGCGAAACCCATTCCCAAGGCCCGATTTGGAATGAGGTGTCATCGTAACGTGCTTTAATTCCTTTGACAGAATTAAGCGCTTGGGCGACACCCCAGGTTGAAACTTGGAAGTAGGCTTCCTTGCCGCCTGTTTCCTTTGCGATGCGTTGCACATCAAATTCGTTGTAGAGGCTTGACCTCTCCCCCGTTTTTCTATAACGGGTTCGCACCTCGTGGACGATGATGTCAGCGACCGTTTCGTTGACCTGGCTTGATTTGTAATATAACGAAACAAGCCTTAGTTGTGCTGATGGTTTCGGCTCATGCCGTCATCAGGCCACGGACTTTTACCGTGACGACCATCCGACGATGTGATTAGAAAACCACATCGTCTTTGTCAAAGACATATTCGTCTTTGACGACGAATGTGTCTTTTGTTATATCTCTAACGACGCTATGTTCGTTAGAGATTGTGTTTGACGACCAAGGAAGGTCGTCTTCTGTGGGACGAGACCCACTGTGATGCGTGGGTCTTTCAAAGACCCACGTTGGGATAATGGCACTTATTTTTTGATAAGCGTCATTATCTATAAACCAAGTAGAGGATTTCTTAATTTCCTCTACTTCTTTAAGGCTGTTGGCAACAATTTCTTTATAATCGGTGCCAGTAAAATAATCGTAATGTTGAATTACGAGGATGTATATTTTATTATACATTGTAATTTCTCCTTGTTTTATTGTGCTTTTAGCCAGCCAACTGTTATTCACTCACGAAGAATAACCATCGAGTATTTCTACCACCCCATCTCTTGCGAGATGGACGCACCGAGCCTAAGGCCTATTTAACGTCGCTCGGTCGACGGAGTAGTTTAACGTCTTGCTCAGGACGTGTGATTTTTTACTCTGCCAAAGTGCAAACCGTAATTTGCACTTTAGTGTGCTTGTTTGCACGCAGAAACACGCAGAGCTGTTCTGCGTCTTTGCGCTTAGTAAACACTTGAGGATATACCTCAAAAGTTTTACCAAACTTTAAGTATGAAATTGTATATAACTTTATATTACGTACCTCCTTTTGTTCGTATGTATAAAGTCGAATTTACACTTTTTACAATGTAAAATTCAACCTTTTACACACTTATGGACAAAAATATTCATAAACCCATTTCCCCACCCCCTTCCCATTCCCCCATAAAAAAAAGGCGCCGACATCCGTAGTCAGCGCCTATCTCACCTCACACACATAAAAAAAGAGGAGCCAGGCACTCCTCTTCTTAATCAAAACCAGAAAAAGTCGTTCAAGACATCGAACATCGACGGCATCGAACTCTTCCCATTATAACTTATATGGAAAGAGCCGTAGTCCTTGACGAATTCCTTCAGCAGCTTTTGTGCTTCGGCCTCAGCCTCTCGCGCCTTTTTAAAGGCGTCGACGACAGCCTTCGACCTTGTCTCGCGTTCGTTTTTAAGAGCCAGCTGTTTCTCTTCTTCGGCTTTCTTTTTTGCGACAATAGCCTCTTCGGCTTTTTCGCACTCTTCTTTTGTTTCATAGACCTTGTCGGTCATTTCACTATAATATTTCATATTGTACTCCTTTTGAGCGTTCCTTATCTTCGCTCTAATTTATATTTCCCATCGTTCTCTGCTGACGGGATTATTCACCCAAACCTGCCTGGTCGGTATCGGATTTTTCTCTTTCAATCTGCATCATATGTCTAAACTCTGCATCCGTGCGTGAGGCATACTCCCTCACTTTCTGACGTCGACAGCGCTCGTAGACATCAGCGACATCCTTCGCCTGTTGTTTGGTATAAAACCAACCTTTTATACATCCTGTAGTCGTTGACGTTATTGGTCTGAGGACGTACTCGGGGTAAACACCGTTGTGATCATCGAAATCGTAAACCAGCGGAATATATCGGACAACTTTAGTATCTTTGTCTTTGATCTTTTTATACTTTATCGGAAACGGAAACTCGAGGGTGCCATAACTTGCCCAACAGGCCACGAGGTAAATCTTTGGCAGTTTGGCGAGCTTGTCTTTAGTTTTTTGATTGTAGGGTAAATGTTTTCTTACTATACACATGGGGTTGCTCCTTGGGGTTGGTTGTTTAACTTATTATTTGATCTATGTAAGAATCTTCGGTTATTGGTTCCGGCGGAAGATTTTTGGGTTTCTTCTTTTTGTGGATAATTGCGCGGGGCAATTGTCGAGTCGTCGGAGGTTGAGGATTCGGGGTTTGGGATTTTGGTGGTTTTTGTGGTTGTGGGGTTGCTGTTGTTGTTGTAGGATTAGATTTTCGTGTCATGTAGCCTCATCGTAGAATAGTTGTGTGTTGAGTTGAGAGGGGGTTGCTATATTTAATTAGGATTATTACATCACTATACTCCTTTATATCTTATATATTCATATTATACACTATTTGATTATAAAAGTCAACCGTAGATGACATAATTCTTTAAGATTCTGTGAGTATGTGTGATAGTTTTCTTTGGGAAAAATATTTTTTATTTTTTTTGTATTTTCTGTCATTGGTAGTTGACAAATGGTATTTTTTTGTGTATAATAGGGGTGGGTGGCGGGAGAATGAGATCACTATTTTTTATTATATTATATTTTAATATATATTTAACATATTATATGTTATAATGATAGAATATATGTTATATGTTTATATGTTATATATATTTAATTAT
>ULPC01044399.1_pt1 | contig 21453 bp, 19 predicted proteins | sample 1953181 | NCBI WGS metagenome assembly ULPC01 (sample SAMEA4835620, study PRJEB28245) | human gut metagenome | biome: gut microbiome; material: fecal sample | place: Denmark | collected 2008
CACTGAGGTTTCGACTTAGGAACAGAGAAGCCTGCTCCCATAGGAACTGCTCCCGTGGAAGAGGAAGACTTGAACGGATTATAACCAGGATTCAAACTGATCTTCGGTGCCGCAGCAGCCGTACTCATCTCTGGATTATAAACAGGAATGTCCGGTTTATCCTCGGTATCGAAATCAATGGTAGGTACATCATTGAACATACCGATGGACTCCTTGACCGAAGCCGAGAGGATTTGCCAGATAGCCTGCTCATTCTCGAATTTGATTTCAGTCTTCGTAGGATGGATATTCACATCAATATCCTTCGGATCTACATCAAAATACAGAAAGTAAGGCACCTGTTCACCCTGAGGAACCAGACGGTCATAAGCTGCCATCACAGCCTTATTGAAATAAGGATGTTTCATGTATCTCCCGTTGACAAAGAAGAACTGATGCACACCTTTCTTTCTGGCAGATTCCGGTTTGCCCACAAATCCAGACACCTTACACATAGTGGTTTCTACATTTACCGGCAGGAGTTCCTGATTGAAACGCTTGCCGAAGACATCGAGAATGCGCTGACGCAAATTAGCGGCACGCAAATTGAATACTTCGGTACCATTGCTATGTAAAGTAAAGGTGATTTGAGGATTTACCAATGCAATCCGCTCGAAAGCCGTCAGAATATTGTTCAACTCTGTAGAATTGGACTTCAGGAACTTTCTTCGCGCGGGTACATTATAAAAAATATTGCTGACAGAGAAGATGCTTCCCACAGCACAGGAGCATGGCTCCTGTTTCTCATATCGGGAACCAGAAATCTGTATCAGGGTTCCTATCTCGTCGGTAGCCTGTCGTGACTTCAGTTCTACCTGAGCCACAGCAGCTATTGACGCCAAAGCTTCGCCACGGAAGCCCATGGTGCGAAGAGCAAACAAATCATCAGCCTTACGGATTTTGGAAGTAGAATGACGTTCGAAAGCCAAACGAGCATCGGTTTCAGACATACCTTTTCCATCATCTATCACCTGAATGTTGGTACGGCCAGCATCGGTAACTGTGACATGGATATTCCTGGCACCCGCATCGACTGCATTTTCGACCAGCTCCTTGATAACTGAAGCCGGACGCTGTATAACCTCACCTGCTGCTATCTGATTGGCAACAGAATCGGGTAAAAGTTGAATAATATCACTCATCTCTAAATATTAATCATATAAGAAAATGATGCTTCATTATAATCAGTCAGTCAGTTTCTGAAGTGGAGCTTCATGACGCTTAATGTTCTTGAGTTCGGAGCCCTTGGATTTACCACGCCATACAAAGATATCATTCTTATCTTTAGGACGCAAGTCCTCGAACCAGGCAAAATTGTTGAGTTTATATTTTGCCGGCGGAATCTGCGTCATAGGATACATGGTAGATGTAAACTTATTGGTCCAGATTTTCTCCATCTTCCTGCCCGGTCCCATATACATGCGCATGGTATCGGTCTCCAGATAATTCAAGCCAATGAGCGAACTGTCCTTATCATCCGTCATATAATAGATGGTCTGCACATTACCGATAGACTCTCCTTGTTTAATCTCACCTTTTTCAAAGTAAGATTTCATCTCAGAAGAACTGATCTGATTGAAATGAACACTATCCGGCATCTGCTCTACAGACAGCGCCTGTCCGATGACATGGGCAAAACGAACGGTAGAGTCGTTCATGAAGACCAGAATCTTCTCGCCCAGCAACTGACGGTTTCCATTCCAGACGATAGGATCCTTATACATGGTCATGCAGGAATCCTGAGAATTGAAAACCAGGGAATCGCAAATGGCCTGCATATCCAGGCGATAGGCACGGACCTTAGGATAAGCATGCACCTTACGGTATACCGAATCGGTATTGATATGGAAGGTATTGATACGCATGGTATCAGAATGAACCCAAAGGGTATCTTTCTGCGAATAGTCGATCGCTACAGGATTGCGGGTGGCAAAGCCATTACCGGTTTTCTCGTTGTAACGCAGATAATTGCAAGTAAGGGAATTCTTGCTCTTCTTATCTACATAAACCACATTACCATATCCGGTACTCTCTCCATCCTTTACATAATAGAGCGTATCACCCGTAAGTGTCTTGTCTTTATCTATAACCGTAGAACGGCCGTAAAGCTGTGCTCTATCGGTCTTGGTATCATAATATCCGTCTTCTGTCTTGACAACACTTGCACCAGAAACAATCTTAGAAGGTCCTACCATGTGAGCCTTTGACTTACGGACATCGTAATACAAAGTATCGGTAGTAACAACCTCCTTGCCGCTGCGCAACTTAACATTATAGACAAACTTAGCCTCACGCGTTTCGGTATGATACTCACCCCAATCGGCAACCAGCTTATCTTTACCATCAATCAGCGTTCCGCCGTCAAAGAAGTTTGCCATATTATACAAGCGGTCGAAATCCAAGCTATCAGTACGCAAAGTCTGCCGACGATGATGCAAGACCACATTCTTGCGTGCTCTCATCATCTGCATCTGCCCATCATACTCTGCTCTATCACAAGTGAGTGACAAGGTGTCTCCCTGCCGATAATGAACATGTCCGAAAGCTTTCACGGAATTAGAAGCCTGATAGAAATACGCGCTGTCACAGGTAAGATGACTGCCCTGATGCAAGAAAGAGACCTTACCTTTCAATATTTGGGCATCAGGATTATTACCGAACATATCATAGTACAATTCATCTGCATGCAAAAGATATACGCGGTCACCATGAGGGCGTTTTCTGGCATGCTTCTTTGGAGCCTGCATGGCTTGCATCAGACAAAACCCAAACAGGCATAGAACCATAACCGATATGATTCTATGCCCTCTGATATGATTATTTAATCTTTTATTTATCATTTAATCCAACCTTGATATTCAAACTTACAATCCTTATAGCGATCGTTCATACGAACATAAGTCTGCTTGATTTTATTGACTACCCAATCGTGCAAGGTCTGGGCACGCTCCTTAGCCAACACTACATCCTTCATCACCTGAAAATCTTCGGTAATAGTAGCTCTATGTCCGTCAACACGGCTTACCAGTTTTACCAAAGCACAAGTGGTTTTACCCTTGGAATTCACCATCGTGAAAGGTGCAGAAACCTCACCAACCTTCATTGTATCTACCGTACGGGCAACCTCGGTAGGTAGATCCTTCATCTGGAAGCGGGAAGTTCTTGACTGGTCAGGAGTAACATTGGCCATCAACCCCTTGTTGTTGCGGGTATCCTTATCATCAGACAATGCTTCAACAGCCTGCTCAAAGGTAAACTTAGCGGCACGGATATCATTACCGATAGAATCCAGACGGCCGATAGACTTATCAATAGCATCTTGAGAAACCTGAGGCTTGAGCAGGATATGGCGACACTTAATCTTATCACCACGCTTATCTATCAACTGGATGATATGATAACCAAACTCAGACTCAACAATCTTTGAGATTTTCTTAGGATCGGTAAGATTGAATGCTACATTTGCAAACGCAGGATCCAACATACCTCTACCGATATAATCCATCTCGCCACCCATACGGGCTGAACCCGGATCCTCAGAATAAAGACGAGCCAAAGTAGCAAAAGAAGTCTCACCCTTATTCACACGGTCAGTAAACTCACGCAACTGATTTTTCACACGGTTAATCTCCTCAAGAGGAATACGTGGCTGCATGGTAAGAATCTCAACCTCTACCTCTGTAGGAACAAAAGGGATACTGTCGGCAGGTAAATCCTTAAAGTATTTACGTACCTGAGCTGGAGACACCTTGATATCCTTCACCAGTTCCTGCTTCATCTTCTGAATCAGCAGTTGGTTTTTGAAATCATCATGCATCTGCTGGCGCATCTGGGTGATACTTTGCTTGCGATACTCCTCCAGTTTTTCACGAGAACCAATCATGGAAACCCAACTGTTGATCTGTTCGTCGATACCATTCATGACTTCTGACTCAGATACTTCGATACTATCGATAGCTGCTTGATGGAGAAACAGTTTCTGAACGGCAATCTGCTCAGGAATAGAGCAGTCTGGGTCACCAGTATATTTAATACCTTCAGCCTCAGCCTGCAAACGGGTTACCTCGACGTCTGACTTCAGGATAGCCTCATCGCCGACAACCCAAATTACCTCATCAACCACACTACCCTCATTGATTTTCTGAGAATCAGCAGCAGCTTGTTGCTTGATATTTGCAGAATCAGCCTCATGAGCCAAAGCACTACGGCTTGCTCTAGTTGCACTAGCACTTATTCCTACTATCATCAGCAGGGCTATAAATGCCATTGTCATTTTATATCCAGTATTCATGTATTGTTTCTATAATATATTAATGTATATTGAGAGTGGTCAACATGCTATGGAAAACCACCACTTTATATTTCTTCTTCAATTGTGCGACCCATTGTTTCTCTAACGAGTCTTGATAGTCAGCAAGTACCACATCCGGGTATTCGCCATTCCGGGGCAGATTAACCTTCATCTTCTTCAGGCGCTTCATTTCCCATTTGTATTTTTTCTTATTCTTGGCATAGAAGGCAGCCAGACCTTTTTTATCAGCAGCAGCCTTATACCAAATATTACGCTGGCAGATTTCATTCAGCAAAAGGTTTTCTACTTCCTCCTGCTGCTGGTAGGTTCCCCGCCAATTTTCTACCTTAGCATCAGCAACATATTTTTTCTGATTACCATCATCATGCTTATCCAGCAACTTAACGATGTGATAACCAAACTCAGACATAAACGGTCTACTAATCTCACCCTTTCGCAGAGAGAAAGCTACTTTTTCAAAAGCCTGCACAGTCTGACCTTTTGTAAACCATGCCAAAGTACCCCCATTGACCGCAGACCCTTTATCATCAGAACACTTTTTTGCCAGGTCTGCAAAATCTGCACCTTTGCAAAGAGCCTGATAAATAGAATCGATTCTTCTTTCCACCACCTCCTGTTCGTGGTAAGATGCTTTCTGTCCCAATCTCAAGAGGATATGTGCAACATGAACACTGCCTTTATCGGGCATCAACTCGCATGACTCGACATCATCACATCGTTTCAACACACGCCTGATATTAGGCAAAGTATCGAGATGAGCATCCTTAGCAGCTTGCACTTTCAGCTTATAATTAACAAAGCCATCGGCAAACACCTTGACACTTTTAGAATCAACCGTATTTCCCAAATGATTTTTCTGATAAAAGTACTCAAATTCCGACTTCTTGACAGATTGACCATCAATAATCATAACAATTGGGTCGGTATGAGCAAAAGCAATGCTCCCCGAAAGGAGCATTGCCGCTATAAGTGCATAAAACTTCATATTTCCTAATTATATTATTCAGGACGGCTATAGTTAGGAGCCTCACTAGTGATAGTGATATCATGTGGATGACTCTCCAACACACCTGCATTTGTGATACGAGTGAACTTGGCATTGTGTAAGTTCTCGATGGTAGCAGCACCACAATATCCCATACCAGAACGCAAACCACCAATCAGCTGGTAGATGACCTCCTGGACAGTTCCCTTATAAGGCACACGACCAGCGATACCCTCTGGAACCAATTTCTTGGCATCCTTGGTATCACCCTGGAAGTAACGGTCCTTAGAACCATTCTTCTGTTCCATAGCCTCCAAAGAACCCATACCACGATAACTCTTAAACTTACGGCCATTGAAGATAATGGTATCACCAGGACTCTCCTCGGTACCAGCAACCAAAGAACCGATCATGACGCAGCTACCACCGGCAGCCAAAGCCTTCACAACATCACCTGAGTAACGAAGACCGCCATCAGCTATCAAAGGAACACCAGTACCCTTTAGAGCTGAATATACATCATAAACAGCACTCAACTGTGGAACGCCAACACCGGCAACCACACGAGTAGTACAGATAGAACCAGGACCGATACCTACCTTAACACCATCAGCACCATTCTCTACCAAATACTTGGCAGCCTCACCTGTAGCCACATTACCTACCACAACATCTACCTGTGGGAAGGCAGCCTTAACTTGCTTGAGCTTCTCAACTACACCCATAGAGTGACCATGGGCAGTATCGATAACGATAGCATCAGCACCAGCCTCAACCAAAGCCTTGGCACGATCCAATGTATCTACAGTAACACCCACACCGGCAGCCACACGAAGACGTCCCTTGGCATCCTTGCAAGCCATAGGTTTGTCCTTAGCCTTTGTGATGTCCTTGTAAGTAATCAAACCTACCAGGTGATTTTCGTTGTCAACTACAGGGAGTTTCTCAATCTTATTCTCCTGCAGGATGGCAGCAGCAGCAACCAAGTCGGTCTGGATGTGAGTGGTAACCAAATTCTCGCTAGTCATTACCTCATCAATCTTCTTGTCCATGTGGCGCTCAAAACGAAGATCACGGTTGGTAACAATACCTACAAGATGATTTTCATCATCTACCACAGGAATACCACCGATATGATAATCATGCATCATATCAAGAGCATCCTTCACTGTACTGCCACGACGGATGGTGACAGGGTCATAAATCATACCATTCTCAGCACGCTTCACAATAGCAACCTGACGAGCTTGCTCCTCAATGGTCATGTTCTTGTGAATTACACCGATACCACCTTCACGAGCGATAGCTATCGCCATTGAAGCCTCGGTAACGGTGTCCATCGCTGCTGTAACGAATGGAACGTTCAACTCGATGTTACGAGAGAACTTGGTTTTCAACTCTACCTGTTTTGGTAGTACCTCTGAATACGCAGGGATAAGAAGGACGTCGTCGTAAGTGAGACCGTCCATTACAATTTTATCTGCAACAAATGATGACATATTGTAACCTTTAAAAATTTATTGCGTGCAAATTTAGCAATAATTTCTCAGATAGAGTTCGCTTTTCACGAAAATCTTACCTTATTAATGCTATTTAACGTGATTAGTTGGCTTGTTCGGACAAAAACTTGATTCTGACGAGTCGAATTTCGTCTTCATTGTAGTCTTCACCCAATTCATCTTGAGCCGCATTCAAATCATCAGTATCGCTCTCCATGAAGTAATCGTAGATGTCATCTACATGGTCATCATCCACAACTTCCTCTATAAAATAATCGATATTCAGCTTGGTACCGCTGTAAACGATTGCCTCTATTTCGTCAAGCAATTCTGAGAAATCCAAACCTTTTGCTTCTGCCAAATCATCAAGATCTATCTGGCGGTCAATGCTCTGAATGATGCTTACCTTCAAGACTGATTTCTTGGCAACTGTCCTGACACGTAATTCCTCAGGACGCTCTATCAGATTCTCTTCACAATACTGATTGATCAATTTACAGAACTCCTTACCATACCTCTTTGCCTTACCGGCTCCAACTCCCTGTATGTTCTGCAATTCCTGCATATCTACAGGATACATCGTTGCCATCTGTTCCAGAGAAATATCCTGGAAAATAACATAAGGCGGCAATTTATGCTTCTTTGCTACTGTCTTACGCAAGTCTTTCAACATGGAGAAAAGTGTCTGATCCAAAGCACCTGTATTATGCTCGCTCAGAGGCGCTCCATCAAAATCATCAGAGAATTCCTTATCGGCAACGATCATGAATGATTCAGGATTCTTAATGAAACGCTTACCCGCAGCTGTCAACTTCAAAAGGCCATAGTTCTCTACATCTTTCTTGAGATAACCGGCTATCAACGCCTGACGGATAACAGGATTCCAAACTTTAGCATCCATATCTTCTCCTGCTCCAAACTCCTCCAGTTCATCATGCTTGTGAGAAACGATATCATCAGTAGCACGTCCCTTTACAAAATCGATGATATATTCCTGGCGGAAATTCTCCTTCACCGCAGCAACAGACTCCAAAACAACGAGCAGCGCATCCTTAGCCTCGAATTTTTCTGTAGGATGCAGGCAGTTGTCGCAGGTATGGCAGTTTTCTTCATGATATTCCTCACCAAAATAATGAAGCAACATTTTTCTGCGACAGACAGACGATTCTGCATAGGCAGCCGTTTCCTGCAACAGCTGTCTGCCGATATCCTGTTCTGCTACAGGTTTGTTCTCCATAAACTTCTCCAGTTTTCTGAGGTCTTTACGGGCATAAAAGGCGATACAGATGCCCTCACCGCCATCACGGCCAGCTCTACCCGTTTCCTGATAATAACCTTCCAAGCTCTTGGGTATATCATAATGAATAACAAAACGGACATCAGGTTTATCGATACCCATTCCGAAGGCGATAGTAGCAACAATGACATCAATACGCTCCATCAGAAAATCATCCTGGGTTTGAGAACGGGTAGCCGAATCAAGACCGGCATGATAAGGAGCCGCTTTGATTTCATTGGCTTTCAACACCTCTGCCAATTCCTCTACTTTCTTACGGGAGAGACAATAGATAATACCACTCTTTCCTTTGTGTTGACGAATAAACATGATGATCTGACGATCGATATCCTTGTTCTTCGGGCGCACTTCATAATACAAGTTAGGGCGGTTAAAAGAACTCTTGAATTCTTTGGCATCCATGATGCCTAAGTTTTTCTTGATATCAGTACGTACCTTATCTGTTGCAGTAGCTGTAAGCGCTATCACAGGTGCAACACCTATTTCGTTAATAATAGGGCGAATACGACGATACTCTGGTCTGAAATCGTGTCCCCACTCAGAGATACAGTGAGCCTCATCAATGGCATAGAACGAAATCTTTACAGTTTTAAGGAACTCAACATTATCTTCTTTCGTCAAAGATTCAGGTGCAACATACAGGAGTTTTGTCGTACCATTGAGAATATCATTCTTCACCTTCTCAATAGCCGACTTATTCAATGATGAATTGAGATAATGAGCCACGCCATCACTTTCACTCAAACCATTAATAACATCTACCTGGTTCTTCATCAAAGCAATCAGAGGAGAAATTACAATAGCAGTGCCCTCCATAATGAGCGAAGGCAACTGGTAACACAAACTCTTACCGCCACCTGTAGGCATCAATACAAAAGTATCATTGCCACTCATCAAATTTCTGATGATTGCCTCTTGATCACCCTTAAACGAATCGAAGCCGAAATAATGCTTCAACTGTCCTGTAAGATTAACCTGTTCTGTCATATCCACCTATTATTATATTATATATGCCTATATATACGATTAAATAGCATTCAATTGGGCGAAAAGCCCAACTGATTTATGCTGTTTCCAACTGTCCTAGATGAGATTTATCCAACTGTTGCTTGGTATAGTCCAGCGTAACAGTGAATGATTTAACCTTCTCTGATGGAATCTCAAACATAGCATCCATCATCACAGCTTCAACAATTGAACGAAGCCCGCGAGCACCCAATTTATACTCTACCGCCTTATCTACGATATAATCGAGTGCTTCCTCATCAAACTTCAACTTGATGCCATCCATCTCAAACAATTTCTGATACTGCTTGACAATTGAATTCTTAGGTTCAACCAAGATTTTGCGCAAAGCCTCCCTATCCAACGGATTGAGATAAGTAAGCACAGGCAAACGGCCGATAATTTCAGGTATCAAGCCAAAAGACTTCAAATCCTGTGGAAGGATATACTGCATCAAATCCTTCTTATCTATCTTAGCTACATTCTGAACCGAATTATAGCCTACTACGTGCGTATTCATACGCTGAGCTATTTTACGCTCAATACCGTCAAAAGCACCACCACAGATAAACAGGATATTCTTGGTATCTACATGGATATAATCCTGATCAGGATGCTTGCGTCCACCCTTAGGCGGAACATTAACCATGGTACCTTCCAAGAGTTTCAACAATCCCTGCTGTACACCTTCGCCACTCACATCACGCGTGATAGAAGGATTATCGCTCTTGCGGGCTATCTTATCAATCTCATCAATGAACACAATTCCCCTTTCTGCTGCAGCCACATCGTAATCAGCAACCTGCAACAGACGCGACAAGATGCTTTCAACGTCTTCACCCACATAACCTGCTTCAGTAAATACAGTGGCATCAACAATGGTGAAAGGAACATCCAACATCTTAGCTATTGTACGCGCCAACAAGGTTTTACCTGTACCGGTACTACCAACCATGATGATATTACTCTTTTCGATTTCTACACCATCTTCATCCTTTGGCTGCTGCAAACGCTTGTAGTGGTTATATACAGCGACAGCCAAATTGCGCTTAGCCTGATCCTGACCGATGATATATTCATCCAGGTATTTTTTGATCTCTACAGGCTTTGGCACCTCTTTGAGAACAAACTTACCCTCCCCAGCTTTAGGAGCTAAGACCCCTGTAGACTGTATAATTTCATAAGCCTGCTTAGCACAATCTTCGCAAATGAAGCCATTGATACCCGTGATGAGTAATCTGACTTCATTTTCTGATCTTCCACAGAAGCTACATACTTTCTTTGGCATATTATAATTATTATCTCTTCTTGCGCACCTTATTATATATACGCATATTTACTTAAAACAATTCGTTATTTACGAACCAACACATTATCTATCATTCCATATTCCTTGGCTTCTTCAGCTGTCATCCAATAGTTACGGTCGCTATCAGCATAAACCTTATCATAAGGAGTATGAGAATGGTCTGAAATGATAGTATACAATTCCTTCTTCATCTTCAAGATTTCGCGAGCCTCAATCTCAATATCAGAAGCCTGACCCTGAACGCCTCCTAATGGCTGGTGAATCATGACACGGCTATGAGGCAAAGCAGAGCGTTTACCCTCCTGACCAGAAACGAGCAGCACGGCAGCCATAGAAGCAGCCATACCTGTACAGATAGTAGCAACATCGCTAGAGATAAACTGCATGGTATCATAAATACCCAAACCGGCAGTAACGCTACCACCAGGACTATTCAAATAGATAGAAATATCTTTGCCACTATCTACAGAATCCAGATACAGCAATTGCGCCTGCAATGTATTTGCGGTGTAGTCATCAATCTGTGTACCCAGGAAGATGATACGGTCCATCATTAAGCGAGAGAATACATCCATCTGAGTAACGTTCAGCTGACGCTCCTCCAAGATGTAAGGGTTCATATACTGAGCCTGTGCCTTAATAACATCATCAAGCACCATACCATTCATACCAAGATGCTTGGTTGCATATTTTCTAAAATCGTTCATATCTATATAGTATTTTACGTCTTAAACTATACGAAAAAAGAGGTTATCGACCCTTATTTCTCGTTCGGTGGAACAAAGATAATAAAAAAAGTCGATAACCTCGTATTTATTTGAAGTTTTTTTTCAAAAAAATGTTATTCCTGCATCATCTTGTTGAAATCTTCTACAGAAATCTCCTTTTCGTTGAGTTTTACAGCTGTTTTCAGAGCTGCAGCCAACTTACGATCGATAGAGCGATCTACAAGTGCATCTGTAGCGTCACCCTTCTTGAGGATTTCCTTAGCATAGTTCTCAATGTACTCCTCAGGAATGTTGTTCATACCATACTGAGCGAACTGAGCACGAGCTGCCTCCTTAGCTGTCTCCATCAGGTCATTGTCATCAACCTTGATATCCTGAGCCTTGATAAGCTGCTCCTTGATAAGATGCCATGTCAACTCCTTGATGCTCTCAGCATAGTTCTTCTCTACGAACTCCTCGCCCTTATCCTTGTTGTTAGCCAACATGATACGCTTCAAGAGTGCATCTGGGAACTGCAATTCACCTACCTTCTTCTCGCAGTGCTCGCGAACGTCGAGAATGAACTTATAATCTGAGTCGTTAACGAGCTGTGCCTGCAAGCCCTCTGCAATCTTTGCACGGAAAGCAGCCTCGTCCTTCACGTCAGTATCCTCACCGAGAACCTGCTTAAAGAGTTCTTCATTGATCTCATGCTTCTTGAAACGCTGGATTTCTGTAATCTGGAAGCTGAACTCTGACTCCAAGTCCTTAACAGCTTCACGCTCAATCTTCAGGAGTGAAGAAACCTCAGTATCGTTCTCTGGATAAGCCTTCTTAGGGTTGAATGTGATTACATCACCGAGCTTAGCATCGTTGAAGAGATTCTTCTGCTCGTCAACCTTGATGTAGCTAGGCATCAGGATAGCACCCTCTACAGTGATACCACCTTCCTTGGTATTGCCATTTTCATCAAGCTCACGCAAGTCACCCTTCAAAAGGTCATTCTCCTCGTACTTCTCAGCCTTCTCATAGCTACCTGCACGCTGAGCGTACATATCAATCTGCTGATCGAGAATCTTATCATCAACTGTGATGTTATAATAATCAACCTTGTCGCGACCATTGAGAGTTACCTTGAACTCTGGAGCAACAGCGATATCAAACATAAATGTGAAAGAAGTACCATTCTCCAAGTCAGCTGGCTCCTGCTTCTCTGATGGGAGAGGCTCACCGAGCATCTGGATATTGTTGTCCTGTACATACTTGTAAATCTGCTGACCAACGAGCTTGTTGATAGCTTCCATTTTTACAGATGGACCGAACTGACGCTTAATCATACCCATAGGAGCCTGACCAGGACGGAAACCTGGAACATTAGCCTTCTTACGATAATCTTTCAATGTCTTCTCGACATCATTCTTGTAATCTTCCTCTTCGACAACGAGGGTCAAAAGACCATTAATCTTGTCAGGATTTTCAAATGAAATTTTCATCTTGATATTTGTTATTTTATTATTGTTAATATTTTCTTTAATTCTACAGTTTTCGTGTATAACCGCAATTGGCTTGCAAAATTACACATTTTTAATGGATATACCTAATATATAAGAGAAAAAAATGATTTTTTAACCATCAGTCGCTGCTTCTTTGGCTCTTTTTTGCTCATCTATGAGCTGAAAGTCCTTCTTTCTGAGCACAAAACTGTTACTCAGATACTTTTCGCGCACAATCTTATTCTCTGCCAATTCCTCTGGTTTGCCCTGAAAAAGGATCTTACCTTCGAACAGCAGATAAGCTCTGTCTGTAATGGTCAGAGTCTCCTGTACATTATGGTCGGTAATCAAAATACCGATATTGCGATACTTCAACTGCCATACAATATGCTGAATATCTTCTACCGCAATAGGGTCAACACCAGCAAATGGCTCATCGAGCATGATAAACTTTGGGGCAATAGCCAGGCAACGGGCTATCTCTGTACGGCGACGCTCACCTCCGGAAAGCTGGTCACCCTTATTCTTGCGAACCTTATTGAGACGAAACTCGCTAATAAGACTCTCTAATTTCTGCAACTGATAACTACGTGGTTTTCCTGTCATTTCCAAGACTGAAAGTATATTGTCCTCAACACTCATCTTGCGGAAAACACTGGCCTCCTGAGGCAGGTATCCGATTCCCGCACGGGCACGTTTGTATACAGGGAAATCAGTAATTTCCTGATCTCCCAGAAAGACATGTCCCTCATTAGGCACAACAAGTCCAGTTGTCATATAGAAAGAAGTTGTCTTACCAGCACCATTAGGTCCCAGTAATCCCACAATTTCTCCTTGCTTCACATTGATAGAAACTCCATTGGCAACCGTTCGTTTACCATAGCGCTTCACCAATCCCTCTGTTCGCAAAACCAGAGAATTCTGATTTTGCTGTTCGTTATTGTTAATTTCGTCCATAATTAGCTAATTTGGCTGCAAAAATACTAAAAATAAAGGAAATATCGCTTATAAAATCAAAAACTATTCATAATATTGCAGTTTTTTAGAGGATTTTGGTTAATTTTGCAGCAAAATTCAGTTTTATAATAGCATGTTAATAGAAAAATGGCTTACCACCTTCGGTAAATATCTTATATTGATGGGACGTTCTTTTTCCCGTCCTGAGCGCATGCGCATGTTCTTGAAACAATACATCAAGGAGATGTCGCAATTGGGTATTGACTCTATTGGTATCGTTTTACTGATATCCTTCTTCATTGGAGCCGTTATCTGCATCCAGATGAAATTGAACATTCAGAGTCCATGGATGCCACGATGGGTTTCAGGTTACACCACCCGAGAAATCATGCTTCTGGAGTTCTCATCAAGTATCATGTGTCTGATTCTCGCAGGCAAAGTGGGCTCTAATATCGCTTCGGAGTTGGGAACAATGCGTGTCACCCAACAGATTGATGCCCTTGATATCATGGGAGTGAACTCTGCATGTTACCTCATTCTGCCTAAAATTCTCGGTTTAGTTACCATCATGCCATTCCTGGTTATCTTCAGTTCTGGCATGGGTATCATCGGCGCCTACGGAACAGCGTATATTGGGCATATCCTACCACCAGATGATCTGACACTCGGCTTGCAACATTCATTTAACCAATGGTTTGTATGGATGAGCATTATCAAGAGTCTTTTCTTTGCATTCATCATTTCCAGCGTATCTTCTTATTTCGGTTATACCGTAGAAGGTGGATCTGTTGAGGTTGGAAAATCGTCAACCGATGCTGTTGTCTGTTCTAGTGTTTTGATTCTGTTTTCAGATGTTTTCCTTACTCAAATTCTCTCGTAAACTATGATAGAAGTTAGAAATCTCACCAAGTCGTTTGGCGACAAGGTTGTATTAGACAATATAAACGTCACCTTTGAAACAGGAAAGACTAATTTGATAATCGGACAGAGCGGTTCCGGAAAGACCGTACTCATGAAGAATCTCGTAGGATTGCTTCAGCCTACAAGTGGTGAAGTTCTCTACGATGACCGTGACTTCATCCGGATGTCGAAAAAAGAAAAAGTCCAGATGCGCCGCGAGATGGGAATGATTTTCCAAAGCGCAGCCCTGTTCGACTCTTTGAATGTACTTGAGAATGTCATGTTCCCACTTGATATGTTCTCTACCATGAATTACAGGGAACGCGTAAAACGGGCTCAGGAATGTCTTGACCGCGTCAATCTGATAGAAGCTCAGCAGAAATATCCTGGAGAAATCTCGGGTGGTATGCAGAAACGAGTAGCTATTGCACGTGCCATCGTAATGAATCCGAAATACTTGTTCTGCGATGAGCCAAACTCAGGTTTGGATCCAAAGACCTCACTTGTGATAGACGAACTTCTTTCAGGCATCACCAAAGACTATAATATGACTACCATCATCAACACCCACGACATGAATTCGGTGATGGGCATTGGTGAAAACATCTGCTTTATCTACCAAGGTCATAAAGAATGGCAAGGCAACAAAGATGAAGTGATGACCTCAACAAACGAGAAACTCAACGATTTAGTCTTTGCTTCCGATCTCTTCCGCAAAGTCAAGGAGGTGGAGCTGGAAGAAGCTAAAAACAAATAAAACAGTATCGTTCAAAAAAAGCCATCAGACCAGAAACTGGCTGATGGCTTTTTTATTACAAAATAAATACTATCTCATTTTCCAGGCATCCTTGACCTCTACCATAGGTACCACAATCTGTTCTTTAGTACTGTCACCATACACCACTTGCAAAAAAACATCAGCAACATGATGCGCTGTATCAGCTTTTGCATTCAGTACAATCACCTTAACCATACCTTTATGTTCATCTTGCTGCTGCTCAACAAACATTTTGGCATTCATCAGCAATTGATCCTGATAGCCCTTTGGCAACCGATAAGGTTGATTGTAACCATCTACAAACTCCTTATACTTACCCTCTAAAAGCAAATCATAATATCCCTTGGCAGCAATACCTGCAAGATAGCCAGGATCAGGTTTCTCCTCCTTACAGGAAGAAAATACCAATCCCATCATGAATATCATAAAAATCAAAAGTTTCTTCATTTTTATACACTTTGATTCTGCATTCTTCGCTTCATTTATTTACTTCTGACGAATGAAGACATTGATAGGACAGCCATGTAATGACCAGTTCTCACGAATCTTATTCTCCAGGAAACGGCGATAGTTCTCCTTGACATACTGAGGCAAGTTTGCATAGAACACAAACGAAGGAATCGTTGTATTAGGCAACTGGGTGCAATACTTAATTTTGATATACTTACCCTTTACGCTCTGTGGAGGATATGCCTCGATAATAGGCAACATCACCTCATTCAACTTAGAAGTTCCAATATGAGCCTTACGGTTCTGGTAAACATCCTTGGCAGTTTCCAATACTCGGAAAATACGCTGCTTAGTCAAGGCCGAAGCAAAGATGATAGGAAAGTCTACGAATGGAGCCATACGCTTGCGGATAGCATTTTCAAAAGTATCAATTACCTTCTGATTCTTCTCCTCAACCAAGTCCCATTTGTTTACTACAACCACCAGACTCTTGTTGTTCTTCTGAATCAACTGAAAGATGTTCATATCCTGGGTTTCGATACCACGGGTAGCATCAAGCATCAGGATGCAGACATCACTATTCTCGATGGCACGGATAGAACGCATCACAGAATAGAATTCCAAGTCTTCGCTTACCTTATTCTTACGACGGATACCAGCTGTATCAACCAGGTAAAAATCGAAACCAAACTTATCGTATCTGGTATAGATACTATCACGTGTAGTACCAGCAATTTCTGTCACGATATTACGATCCTCACCGATAAAAGCATTGATAATGCTACTCTTACCAGCATTCGGACGACCTACTACCGCAAAACGAGGAATATCTTCTTCGATTGCCTCCTCAGGATTGTCCTGAAGTTTGTCCAGAATCATATCAAGCAAATCACCAGTACCACCACCTGTAGCAGCACTGATGCACTGGGGATCACCCAAGCCCAACTTGTAGAACTCAGCAGCCTGATAATACTCTGCGCTGTTATCAACCTTGTTAGCAACAAGGATAACAGGCAATTTGGCACGACGCAAAATAAGCGCCACGTCCTCATCCCAATCAGTAAGGCCCGTGTTAACGTCTACCAGAAAGAGAACCAGGTCAGCCTCTTCTGTAGCAACAAGCACCTGCTTGCGGATAGCATCTTCAAAAATATCATCAGATTTTACAACCCAACCACCGGTATCAACAACCGAAAATTCTCTACCATTCCAACTGCACTTACCATACTGGCGGTCACGAGTAGTACCGGCAGTATCACTAACGATAGCGCGACGTGATTGAGTCAAACGATTAAATAAAGTAGACTTACCCACATTAGGGCGTCCTACAATAGCTACTAAATTTGCCATAAACAGTCATTATCCTCCTTCCTTTTAGGAGGTATTCAAGGATGTGGTCTCTGCATCCAAGTTAATAATTTGCCGAAGCTGACCTTGCTCCGGCCCTCGCTCTTTTGGCGAGAGTCACTCCCTCGATTACATTCAGGGAGGAGTTATTTTAGTTGATAGTTTACAGTTGATAGTTTATAGTTATTAAGGGCGTCTTTAAACTATTAACTCTTAACTATCAATTATTCCGGATTATATCCAAAGGCATCAAGTTCTCGCTGAGAGCTGCGCCAATCCTTATCAACTTTTACGAAAGTCTCCAAGAAGATTTTCTTGTCGAAGAACTTTTCCAAAGCCTTACGACTCTCGGTATTCACCTTTTTCAATGCGATACCCTGGTGCCCGATGATGATACCCTTTTGGGAATCACGTTCAACATAAATCACCGCATTAATGTGGATACGTTTTTCATCTTCCTTAAATCGCTCCACTCTTACCTCTACAGAATAAGGTATCTCCTTATCATAATAGAGCAAAATCTTTTCTCGGATAATCTCTGAAACGAAGAAACGGGCAGGCTTGTCTGTCAGCTGATCCTTATCAAAGAAAGCAGGAGATTCCGGCAAGAGTTCCTTAATGCGCTTCAAGAGCATATCCGTTCCGAATTTATTCTTCGCTGAAATAGGAAGAATCTCTGCATTAGGCAACAAAGAGTGCCATTTTTCAACAATATCACCCAACTTTTTCGGATCACTCTGATCAATCTTGTTGATGAGCAAGAGTACAGGAATCTGCATTTTCTTAACCTTTTCCAAGAATTCCATGTTCTTTTCAGGGTTTTCTATCACATCAGTCACATAAAGCAGCACATCAGCATCCGCCAATGCACTTTCAGAGAAGGCAAGCATCATCTCCTGCATCTTGTAATTAGGCTTCAAAACACCAGGAGTATCAGAAAATACAATCTGCATATCATCAGTATTCACAATACCCATGATACGATGACGGGTTGTCTGAGCCTTAAAAGTTGCAATACTAATACGTTCACCCACCAATTGATTCATCAAGGTACTTTTTCCCACATTAGGGTTACCTACTATATTTACGAAACCAGCTTTATGCATAAAAAATTGAATTTAGCAAAATTTACTATCAAGAAGTTAAGCTCTATTGTTTTAAAGCTAAAGAAACGCATCCTTACTTATTTATAGAGAAATAAGAAAGATGCGTTTCCTTATATAGATAATTATTCTATCCTATTTTTATAGATTATTTTCCGTAAGCAGCGCCATCATACGCCCACTTATAGAAAGAAGCGCCATGTACAAATCCTGCACCAAATGCTGTGAAGATGACGTTATCGCCCTTCTTCAATTGGCTTTCAGCATCCCAGAGTGCCAATGGAATTGTTGCTGCACTAGTATTTCCATAATGATCGATGTTTACAACCACCTTCTCAAGTGGAATTCCAGCACGCTTGGTTACTGCCTCAATAATACGGAGATTAGCCTCATGAGGAATTACCCAGTTCACATCATCAGCCTTCAGATTGTTCATTTCCATGATCTTCATCACGTCGTTGCTCATATCTGTTACTGCGTAACGGAATACAGTACGACCTTCCTGATAAAGATAGTGCAGGCGATGATCAACTGTAAAATGTGAAGGAGGGCAAACAGAACCACCAGCCTTCATGTGAAGGAAAGGCAAACCTAGTCCATCTGTACGTAGGTATGAGTTCTGAACACCAACGTTCTCCTCTTCAGTTGCCTCCACCAAAACCGCACCTGCTCCATCTCCGAAGAGAACACAAGTAGCACGGTCTGTGTAATCTACCAATGAAGACATCTTGTCAGCACCAATCACAATAATCTTCTTGTATCTACCACTCTGAATCATGCTTGCAGCAACATCAAGGGTATACAAGAATCCACAGCAAGCTGCAGAGAAGTCAAATGCGAAAGCATTCTTCAAGCCCAGCTTACCGAGGACGATAGATGCTGTAGAAGGGAACTTGTAGTCAGGTGTCGTGGTTGTTACAATCAGTGCATCGATTGTATCTGGATCAACGCCAGTCTTCTGAATCAACTGCTTGGCAGCTTTACGCGCCAGATAGCTGGTTCCGAGGCCTTCCTCTGTAAGGATGCGGCGCTCTTTGATACCCACACGGGTGGTAATCCACTCATCTGTAGTATCTACCATGCGAGACAATTCCTCATTGTTGAGGATATAGTCTGGCACGTAGCCACCGACACCTGTAATTACAGCATTAATTTTACCCATTATTCAGCTGCTTCCTTAACGATTGCAACCTTACCACGATAGTAACCGCAAGTAGGGCAAACAGTGTGGTATACATAGTATGCACCACAGTTAGGGCAAACTGCCAATGTAGGAGCTACTGCCTTATCATGAGTTCTTCTCTTAAGTGTACGTGTCTTTGACTGTCTTCTTTTAGGATGTGCCATAATTTTTAAATGTTTAAAATTTTAATTTTTATTTTTTCAATTTCAATAGAGCTTCCCAGCGTGGATCTACAGTTTCCTCTTCTTCCTCACCGCTTCGGGCGGCAGAATGCTCATTGAGCTTTTCAATCATAGCAGGGTTGCATTTTCCAGGTGCATGCACATGCTTGATGGGAATATTGAGATCTATAAATTCATAGATAAACCAAGCGACATCGAGCATTCCTTCGTTCTCGGCCACAGTCACCAGTTCATCATCCTCTGAGTACTCTTCTCCGAATTTTACGACAAGTCTGTCATCAGTCTCAATGGTTTGGTCCATATCGTCCAAACAGATGTCGCATGGTATGTGAACCACTCCCTCTGTATGAAAATTGAGTTCGAAGAAGTCGTCCGTCCTATTGACAGACAGACTACTTGACAACTCGCCTCTCTGAACATCAGGAGCATCGATTGCCTCAAAATATTCATTGGTAAGCTTAAATTCCTTTTCGGTTATACCTTGAGGTAAAGCTTTCAAATCAATCTTAAAAGAATCTATGTTACACATATTCAATATATACTATATTGTTTCGGGCTGCAAAGTTACAAATAATTTTTGAGATAAAATAATTTTTTATGTAAAAATCACTAAAATCACTCATTATTAATTGATTATTCTTTCTTTAACTCGATTCTGAAGGTGGTTCCATGCCCAATTTCAGTACTTTTCACCCATATTTTACCATGATGATATTCTTCTACGATTCGCTTAGCTAGTGATAAACCTAAGCCCCAACCTCGTTTTTTGGTTGTAAAACCGGGACGGAACACATTCTTCAAATCCTTCTTTCTAATACCATTTCCAGTATCTGAAACTTCTATAATAGCTTTATCATCCGTCTCTTCCACATGGAACGTAATCTGTCCACCTTTTACTCCCATAGCATCAACAGCATTCTTCGATAGATTTTCTATCACCCATTCAAAGAGAGAAGCATTCATCTTAACAATAACATCCTGTTCAGGAATTTCCTTCACCATTTTGACATTCTTCGATGTTCGACGATCCATGTAGTCTATAACATGATTCATCACTTCGTTCAAACTGGCAGGAACTGGTTCTGGCAGGGCACCAATCTTTGAGAAACGGTCTGCTATCAGTTGTAAACGCTGAATATCCTTGTTCATTTCAGGAATGAGATCATCGTCGGGATAATTCATTTTCAGTATTTCAATCCAAGCCATCAGACTGGAAATAGGAGTACCCAACTGATGAGCAGTTTCTTTAGACAACCCCACCCACACCTTATTCTGTTCCGCTCTTTTGGAAGTAAGCAAAGCAAAGATGGCTATAACCACAAAAAGCATGACTACCCCCAACTGTATATAAGGATAAACAGACAGACGCCGTATCATAAGGGATTCATCATAGCAAACCTGAATATAGTCATGCGTTGAATCATCTAGTTCTATTTTAATATTCTTGCCTTGTTTCAAGAGCCGCTGACCGATGGCAGAAGCATAAGCCAGAGAATCAGCATAATCTTTCCCTTCCACATCAACGTTACGAAAAGTCTGAGCATGGTTTTCAGAATCCACCACGATAACCGGAATGGAATTGTTTTCATTGATAACCTTCAATACCAAGTTCAAATCAGTATTCTCATCGGCATTATTGAGCGTACGCATAGCTTCAGCCCAAACCGCCATACGGGTGCGTTCCTCTTCTGCTAGATCACGAACCAGAAAATGAGACACAACAAGAGAGGCGACAGCAATAAACACTGCCGCTATCACCAAAAAAATCTTCACCTGTCGTATTCTATCGGTCCAAATCATGCTGCAAAGATAATAAAAATCCGTGTAATCAACGTCATCTGCTGATAAAAAACATCATGAGCAGATAAAAAGACCAAAAAAGCCTCAGAAATCTTTCGAAATCTGAG
>ULPC01051795.1_pt1 | contig 20728 bp, 37 predicted proteins | sample 1953181 | NCBI WGS metagenome assembly ULPC01 (sample SAMEA4835620, study PRJEB28245) | human gut metagenome | biome: gut microbiome; material: fecal sample | place: Denmark | collected 2008
ACAAGGAATTGCTAGAATTACACAAAGAAGTTCTTAAGTCATATCTCACACAACGGAGTCTAAAGCACAAGTACCAAAAGAAATTCTTTAAGATATACGACCACTACATTACGGAGAAGAATATAAGAAGGTTTTTCTTCCGTTCTGCTAAGCTGTTTGTATATGCTTTAGTAACGGACCGATTGGATGAGATTGAAGACTATGTACCCGTAAAAGATAAGAAAAAGCATGTTTCCAGAAAGAGTAAAAAGCGTAACGCTTGATAAGTCCAGGATTACCTATTACCTTCAAACTCAGGAAGGGGTGCAAACCCGTACTGAATGTCCCATAAATCCTGAATTATATCAGGTAGAGGATTTAGCCTTTGATTGCAGTGTAAGGTCTAATCAGTATCTTCCGGATTATGCAATCAAAGGATATTTCACGGTAGATGAGAATTTACAGCACCCGGTATTCATTGAGAATACAAATGGGCCTCACCTATTATATATCACGGGGATTCCCAGGAATCTTCCTGAGGTAGAGAGGAATAGGTTTAGGTTCCAGGAACATATTTGGTTATCATACTGGGAAGATAAGCATATAGGCTACCTTTTCCAGGTGGTAACTAGAGAACAAGCATTAACTCACTTAATAAACCAATAACTTACAGAATACAAAGCACTATGAAAACTCAGGAGTATGTAAAGCAATTCAAGTTGGACCGGGAACATTACAACTTTAACCGGGAGAAATTTATGGAGGCCTTCGGTCAGGAATTTAAGGACCGAATTGAGGCAACCATTACAGCCTGTAAAAAAATGCAGGTGCAGTTCACCTACGAAAAATTCCTCCATGCCGTAAAAGAGCAACAGGATAAATTCTGGAATATTTCCAACAAGAAAATTGGGGAACCTTTTTCGGAAGGTTTATTCTCTGCATTCTTTGCCCTTCATGTTATACCTCTACGGGCAAGTCTTTTCCCTGACATTCATGCCAAATTAGAGGGGAATAGGAGAAAGGCAATTGAAAGTGATGCCAAGATTAAGGCAGAACTGGAGGCTGCTGAAAAGAAACGGTAGGAAATGGTAAAGAAAAGGGAACCGGTTGTAAATACTCGGATGACATACGCAATAGCCAAAAGCTTGGCAAAGCAATCCAAGCAGGTGGGTAATAAACCCAAGGGAAAGGAGTAAATCCTAATAATACAAGACTCTAAAGTTACTAAGATTTTATGAAGACCATTTTAGAGATAGCAAAATTGGTAGGGGATAAAATGGTAACCTTGTATCAGGAAGCCGGAGAAAATGAGGTAAACATGAGCTATTGCTTCAGACAAAGTTCTGTAACCATAGAAATGCTTTATCCTAAACATGTGCATAAGCTGCTATCTGAACTTTTAGCTATGAGTAACCAGCTTAAATGTGAAAGTCATATAGCAGATTACAAGCTCTCAATAAGCTCATCAAGATTGAAGGTAAGCCTATTTCAGTGATCCAGCAACCTGACTATCAAAGAGTTAATTCAAAAAGGCCCTTACCCAATCGGGGCCTTTTTATTTACTTATCTTGGGATTAACTATTAGATATCAAAACTTAACACTATGAAAGAACAAAAGATAGTTCCAAGGTTTCCAAGAGGAATGGGAGTAACCCAATTAGCTCTACAGGCTAATGCTGGAGATGATGAAGCTCTCAAGAATCTGACCAAGTTCATTATCCATATCTGGATTGTCAACAACGGGAAATTATGGGCAAAGGTTTATTCCGTAAATGAACTCGCAGATTTCTTGAAATGTGAACCAGCAATTATTCAGATGCAAATGAAACAAACGTTTCTAGACAACGGTTTATTTGACCGTAGCAAGATGAATGAGATTGCTGATTCTCTTATGGGAGCTTGCATATCATGGGCACTTGAAGACCGTATGGAAGTAAGCCAGCAGGTTCAAATACTCAGGGATTCTCAGGGCGGAAGATATGCTCCATTCATCACCTCCGAAGTCAATAAGGCCCTTGGATTGAAACAGCAATCTACAACTTCTCTTCAGAGTTTAGTAAGGGCAGTAACTGGAGGGGGTACCGTGAATATATTTGCTCAACAGAACAATCAATTCAATAATGGTGCCCAAGAAGAGCAGACTTTAACTAGAGATGAAGCCATGGAAATGATTCAAAGGGAGTTGGCTGACAAGGGTGGTATAAAGGAAATTGAATATGTAGAGAACCAATATGACTTCAAAGAACTACCTGTTGTAGTTGCAACCAAACAAGATGGCAACCAAGGTGAGAAAGAAGGATTAACCCTTAAAAACGGAGAACTCGATAGCGTAACAGGGGACTACCATGGTGCCTTAAAAGTTTTTGACGAAGACCATCACCAAATCCGACGAGAGATAGAAGAAGGAATAGCTTATGAAGAAGTAGACCCAGAAATCCAAGATTAGCCATTGATTTTTATTTGCATATTTGAAATATAATTATTAAATTTGTATAAACAAAAATCAAAAGGCTATGGATTTAATAATTAGACTCAGTAGCAATGACACTATAGCTATTGCTCTTGGTGGTAAATTAAAGGGAATAAAGGTTAAGAATTCCTGGGTAACTCTATATCTATCCCAAGATGACCTTTGTAAGATACAATATACCCTTGAAAATTATGATTATCAGGGTAAGTACTTAATATCATTCCTGGATAGATTTTTAAGTATTAAAAGTGAAAGTGAACAAGGAGAAGAGATTCAATTCAATCTATAACAAACACCTACTATGAAAGAAGTATTAAACGCAACTCAAGTAGTAAACCGAGTAAATCAACTTATCAATGAAGGTAAGAAGTTAAAGGTATTCGGTTTACCTTATCCACCTTATCAGGAAGACTTGGTCTTTACCGATGAGAGAATCAATCGGCAGGGTTGGCTATGCACCAGCTCGAAGGTAACTTTATCAGCATCTGCCTGTGCTACCAAGATAAAGATACACACAATCACGGGTTGGTGCAACCTTTTCCAATATGTTGAAAACGGCAAATACATCGATACCCTCAGTGAAGACGGGAACTACGTCGGTATGCAGGTTATGGATGATATCTGCCCGGGAATGCTTTTGGGAGAGTCTCAGGAAGACAAATTGATAAACCTGGGTATGATTATAGATGTAATGGATGATGAAGATGAAGCTATTCGTACGGTAACAGTAGTTGGTACGGATTTCTTGGAAAGAAACTATCATTCATTAGCCAAAGAACCTTCAAGTTACTTTGTATTCGACAAAATCATGTAACACTTTTAGATATGCACACTAATCATCGCATAGCTCTTTAATCAGGGCAAGCAGACTTTACTGCCACAGCATGTACCAGGAGTATGAACCTAAATATTACCCCGCAATCAAAGAAGTAGTTCTCAACTTTACTAACAAACTCTTCGGTACAAAGAGTATTGAGAACAAGATAGATATCAAGGTATTGCCTCTGTTTGAGGATAATTACATAGGGGTAAATATAGCTGTGGAGTTCTCTGATGAATCCGGTCTGGAGTTCGAGCTTTACAAGCAACCACTTATTCCGGAAGAAGATTACTACTACAAGCCGAGACCTATACCAGCTAAGGCCTAATAAATAAAGGACCATTAAGACCTCTTATCTAGAGGTCTTTTTTTGTGTTACTAAACTAAACTTACCTTTATAAGGATTAAAATCTCTAGAACCTATTCCTACTGCCTGATGCCGAGAAGTTTTATTTGCATATTAAAAATATTATTGCTATATTTGTATAACGAAAGATAAATAATAAACCATAAATTTAATACAATGGAAAAGAAAAAGGTTAGGGACTTAGCAAAAGGGGAATACTTTATCCTGAATCCCATCGAAGAACCCAATGCCTCTCAAGTCTGGGTAAGAGGAGAATACATCAGGGAAGCTAAGAAATACAGTACCTACAAATGGGAGGACACTAATCATGAAACTCTCAGGAAAGGAGACAAGGAAGTTTACATAGGTTTTACCTTTTAACACTTACAACTATGGCACAGCAGAAAAGGTACAAATTGCTCATCTGGTCCTATCTCCACAATCACCTTCACAAAAGTATTCATGCTGCACATAGCATGGAGGTAGAACTAACCCGGAAAACTGAAGTTAGTGAATGGATAGATGAAAATGATGAGAGTATTGCAAAAGCATACCTCATTGACCGGGTTAAAGATACCCGAGAAACGGTAATAGAAAGAAATATAGAACGAACGATATACTAAAACTAAAGATTATGAGTTACACAGTAGAAGACCTGATTGGAGTCTTGGAAGAAATGGACCCTCAGGCACCAGTAATGGTAGCAGTACAACCTATATGGCCATTTGAACACAGTATCACTGGTGTTATCAATGCTCAGAATGGGACGGTATACCTTGCATCCAGACAGGAAGGTTATTTACCCATAGAAGCTAAAGAAGCTTCGAAGAGAACGGTATCCCTTTCTAACCTCATCTGACCTCTGATTTATATTTGCAAATATAGATTAAATTCATTATATTTGTAATATAGAAAAGAAATAAAATCGAATATTATGAAAGATTACAAAAAGGTATTGCTGGATGGGTTAAAGAAGTCGAGCAGGATTCAAGAAGAAGAGAGGGATTGCATTAAAGAAGCAATCAAAGAAACCTACCTTGGTATGGTAGAAGAGTTGGATGCCCGATTAGGGTTAGAACTCTTTGATTATCGGGTAGAAGTAAGATACTACTCTGATGGAATCCCGGAAAGGTTCAAACATACTCTCTGGGTTAAATTCTCGGATGAGACCATGCCCAAGATGTCTTTCAGAGGGGCAATGCAACAGGTGATATCTATCCTCTCAACTGGAGATGATGAAGTAAAGATTATCAGTCATAACACTGGACTCAAAATCGAGATAGCAGCATGAGTGCATTCAATAAGATACAAAGAGAATACAACTGGGTATGCAAGCATATCAAAGGGCCTTTGTATAGAATAAAGATGCAAGAGCTATACCATGAGGCTAATAAAGCTATCCTCGACCCAAAGTTAACTCCAGAACAGAAATTAAAACTAATCGGTATCAGAGATACATTAAAGACAAAACTATGAAAAAGCTAATCATCATTATGGCCATTCTCTTAGCTGGATGCGTAGAGAAAAAGGAAAGAACCGAAATAGGAGGCAATCCGGATATGATTCAACATCATGTTCTGCCATTTTCCAGAAGTAACGGCTATACAGTATATACTTTCACCTTTGAACAGGATGGCCATAAGTATATGGTGGCTACCTCTTACAAAGGTGGTATTGCTATGGTAGAAATAAAAGATTAACTAAAGTTAACCTACTATGAAAATGTTCGAATTCATTCCGTATATGCTGGAGCTGGACCCAGAAGCGGAAGTAAAGTTAATTGAGGATTTGGAACCAGGTGAGGACGGATTACCAAAGACAATACAAGTTGTTCCTACTCTCATGTTAAATACCAAGACCGGAGAGAAGACTCTGGCTTTAATTAAGAAGAGCTATAGGTATAAAATGATATTTGAGGAGAGACTTCAGATGACTAAGGTAACATTCTAAGACAAGGTATCATGAAAAAGAAAGAAGAACAAGGGTGCTTAAGGCCCCTGCTGATAGCCATTATATTAGTACTGGCAGCGACGATTTTGTACCAGATATCCTACCAAAGTGAGGAAAAGAAAGAGCCCGAGACAAGGCAATTAGTAAATCCCGACGGGAGCCTAAAATTTGAAGCAGTTCAAAGATTGGCTCCCTATTATATTGATAGCCTCAAAAGAGCCGGTGAAATTGAGAGATGGTTAAAAGAACACCCTCAGCAAAACATCAATATACACATCACTATAGAAGATGAACGCTGGTAAAGGCCGTTAATATTTATTTGCATAGCGAAAGATAAATAATAAACCATAAATTTAATAAAGCCATGAAAGACATTTTAGTATCTTACACTCGGCAAGAAAAGGATGAAGCCACAGGAAACTACATCTCAGTAAATCACAAAGGATATATTCAACACTGGGACTGCTGCCCAACCTACACAATGGCCATAATCCTCAGTATTGAAGGAAAATTCCACTCACTCTCAATAGATAAAATCTGGGTAGAAAAAGAAGATATGCCCCAAAACAAAGAATAACCCTGAAATCAATAGAAGAAATCATAAAGGAGTTAACACCGATAGAAAAGGTACAAACCTTAATATTTATGATAGATACTCCCATGGGGCAGGAGAAAATATCCCAAGGGTATAATCCTCTTGGCTCAATCCTTAAAAGAAGACTACCCAACCCCCCTCCCCCCCAAACAAGAATAAATACAAATATTCAAACAATCCTTAATATACATATACCTATATAATATTCATTAAGGAATATATATATAATATAAACCATCAATCATATAAGGCTTTTAGGATTAGCTTTTATCTTAGAAGCCTTTTAGTTTGACCATTAGGATAGGGCAAAAGTTAACAAGCAGTCCTTGTGACGGGTCCGGACAGCGAAAAAGTCAAATGGCCCTAAAATCAGGCTAGGGCAAATTTTTGGGTAGTGGGTAAGGTAAGGCCTTACTGTGTACCCTAAGAGCTCTGGAGCTATCTATGTTACTATACGTATTAGCTAAGTCGACTTAGGGCCCTAAGACCCAAAGAGAGCCCTAAAGGCAGCCTTTAAGGTACCCTAAATCCCATCCTAATCAAGTCTATATTATATATAATCATAAGTCTTTTAAGGTAAGGTTAAGGCCCATAGCTAAGGCCTTTTCGATAAAGAGACTTATAGCCTCTCTACAGGTCTATATCTGAGAATAGATGAATAACTTCATTGGTACACTTAGGTGCCTTTAATGGCCTTAATCCCAATCCCTAAAGAATACAATCTATATTATATATATATATATGCGAGTCTTTTAGGTGATTTTGGAACAGGTGTCTAAAATCGATATGCCAGGAATAGAGTATTGGAGATTTGATTTCTCAAGTTAAGGCTTAGTTAGGGCACATTTAAGGTACCCTTTAAGGCCTTTTATGGTAGGTTAAGGTACCTTAATATAGCCTTTATATTATATAAGGATTAGCTTTTAGTGGCCTTTAGGATTATGGCCTTGGGCCTAATGAAGGCTCAGAATATTTATTTGCATATATTATATATTATTGCTATATTTGTATAACGAAAGATAAATAATAAACCCCAAAACATTTAAGCCCATGCTTAATTCTAAAAACTTCACCACTGCCCTGAAAATTATTTCCAGACATTGTTCAACCGAATTGGTAATCAATACTCCCAAAAAAATAACTCCGCGGGAGATATGGGCCAATCGGAATTCAGGTTGCATATTAAGAAATGTGTACCCTCGGTAGTTAATAATTTGATTAAGGCAGGTTATATCCTGAATATGGGTCCGGAAGGTTTGGAGGTAGATAAAATCTAGTCCATCAAAGGCCTTCATATTTAATTTGCATTTATAATATAAATAGATAAAACTATGAATTACTCGGTAAACTCCTTTAAGGTTTGTATTTATAAGGTTAATCCTGATAGTTGGATTATCAGGGACCTGGAAGGTTATCCGGAATATAAATAGGGCTATGGTAGGGAGTTGGCCCTATCTTTTGCTTTCATATCTTCTCTGTAAGGCCTGCCAACTCAGGCCTTTTTCATTTATGAGCTTATAAGGCCCACGGGTGATTGTAAAGAGTACCTTTTGGTGCCATATATGGCTTAAGGTACCTCTAGAAGGCCTTAAATATTTATTTGCTTATATTATATAATTATATTATATTTGCACAAAGAGAAATAAATAATAACCCATTAAAAAAGAAAAACCATGAAAATCATTACCATTAACCTTTATTCAGTTACCGGGCAACACCTTATCCCAATGCTCACACTTGAATGTCACCAATCCCTAGAACGGGGGTTTATGGAAACCGACGAAGGGGATTTATACCCCATCACTCTTAAGATTTACTTATACTGGGGCAATCCTAAATCCGAGGATATTATCCTAAATTACATTAGAAACCGTCTTATCCCCTCCCTCAAGGAAGTAATCTGGAGAACTAACGGGGATGACTCATATTATGAATATACTCCTGATTATATCCAACAGGTATACCAATTCCTATACCTTACCCATGAGGCAAAACTACTTCCTATCGAGGAATTTATCCAAATCCAAAGAGAAATCAAGAATGAACTGGATAACCTCTATGGAGAAGATCCCTTTAGTTATCCTAAATATAACCCAGATGAATACAGGAAATTTGCTCACCTCTGCTCATTAAAGATCACCGAGGAATAATCCTTCAAAATTCCCTCTAAGGCCTGCCAACCAGGCAGGCTTTTTATTGTGACCATATGAGGCTGTTCATTTGGCTTTTAGTGGCCTTAATTCCCTATATCGCTTTTAGTGGCTTGGCTTATAGTCCTTTTATATTATAGGCCATGCAGGCACCTCTTGGCTCCAATCCTAATCCTATATTCAAAATTCCCGAAATGCAATGCAAAATAAAGTGTTCCCATTTGCAAGTAGGGGCATATCATAGAAACTTAATACTAACGGAATATAAGTTTACTTAGTTATAAAATTATAAAACTCTAGATTTCCAGGAACTAAGGCAAAAAAAAAATGAAGATGAACATTAATGGCCTTAGCAAGAGAATTAATGTACCCACTGGCACCAGCTAAGGCCATATTTCAATCAGACCTTATACCAACCATAATACCCATCAACAATAACCTTATAACCGACTAACCATTAAACCTACCCTAACCCATACCCAAAATCCGCAATAAGCATAAATTATCCTAACTTGTTTTAATATAATCAAAAATTAGGTCTAAAATTTTTGTAGTTAAAAATAATATTTGTATATTTGTATATCTGCAAGGCAGAGAAGAACTAACAAAAGTTAAATAAAAAAAAAATTACTACTATGAAAGCAAATGAAATTTTAGCAATCGGAAACGAAATTTTTTCAACCAGCGAAAGAAAAAGCATCTACAAAAAAGAAATCTTTGTAGAGTGTAAAACCGACAAAGAAAAAAAGAATTTGCGAATGAAGTTGCGTAAAAAATTAGATAGCTTCATCGCTGAATTTATTGCAAGCAACAAAAATACTGAAAAAAGGAAAGCACTGAAAAAGGCTTGGCAAGAATACGCAAAGCAAGTATATATAAATGTAGATTGTATTGTAGATGCAAACGCCAATACAGAAAAAAGGGACACAATCAAAAATTTCTTACTTGCAATGAATGAAAAAGAAAGCAAGTAAATAAAATCGAATAGGGGACAAAATTTGTCCCCTATTTTTAATAATTTTAATTTTGCGATAGGGACACCGTGGCCCCTTTTTACTGCTAGCCCCCTTAGGCTCCTCGTGATAAGCTCTTCATGAAAGGCCCATACCACATAGGTATATATCCATTACCTAATCACCCCCTCTCCCTACACAAAATGAAGAACCCATCCAAAGGCCCTTCATAAAATTTTTCCAGGATATTTTTAAGGCTCCCATTATAAGGACTTCCCATACACCTTTGCCTCATAAACCTTAATCAATTTATCAAAGGCCTTAATCCTGGATTCAGTATCAAACCTATCCCCCCGATAAATATCATGGATAGAAAGGTTATCACTAAGGTTCTTATAGACCCCTGTATTCTTATCACCACCCAAGAAATCAAACCAGAATGCAAAATATTCCAAATATAAATAACTCATCTAATATTTGAAGATATTTTCTAGAAGTGTTGCCTAAGATTGAAAGGACAAGCCCTGTTATTCCTATTAAGGAAGTAAATCATAGTAATTTACTTTTAATCCATAAACCATATAGCTATGAGTTTCCTTATGTTTCACTCGGGTAATATACCTATAATTGAAGAAGATGATATGAAGTTAGTAGAGTTAGTTATTAAGAACAATAATCAAGGAGGTTTTGATTGTTGTTTCTAATTCAGTAGTTACCTCTAGTATTGCCTCTGACCTTATGTACGGCCATATTGATGGGGTAAAGCTAAAGTGTTTGAACCAAGCACACAATAATAATTTTCTGATTATCATACCAGACGTATTTGTGAATATGGAGGTAGAGGGTGTTAATTTATACTTACCTAACAATGTATTATTCTTAAATGATGAAGGTACCCAAAAATTAGTCAAGATAATATGTTACCAAGACGGTGACCAGGAGTTCCAAATGGCAGCCCCTATGTAGACTAAAAGAAAAGGGCAGGAAATTTCCTGCCCTTAACTGTGTGAATGTAATGGTTATTTCTGGTCTGGTTCTTGAATCTTTGCTCTATGTTTCAGGTAGAACTTGGTCTCTACAAATAGATATGGATAATCCTTATTCTCCGGGTCATGTACCAAGGTATAATCAACCCCTCTCACATTAGCCCTCATATAGTGTAACTTTCTCCAGTCTTCACTGTTCAGGTTTTTGATTACCTGTTCGAAAGAAGAAACAAAACCTATCCTCTTCCTAATGTATTGTTTCGGTGCTCTCAATGTACTTCTACATACTTCTTCGTAGAACATCTCTTCTACTACTCCACCAGCTGCATAGAACTGACCGGGTGTATAAACTTTTACTGCCATATAATTGTGATTAAGATTCCCAGATATCAAATGATTGGTCTTGGTTTGTTGTAACTACTAAATCGTAGTTTTCCCTCTTTACTCTAAGCTTGGAGTAGGTTATACCATATTTCTTGTAAATATCTACCTCAGTATCGGTTAGGATATTTTCTATATTACCTTTAAGTTTACCACTAAACTTCTGAGGACACCCCATTATCAAGGGGTTTATCTTTCCATAGATTTTGTCCACTATCAAGCTTGGAATATCTCCGTCCAGTATTACTTTCTCTATATAGGCATCCCATACGGGAATATCCTTCTTCTCTTGGTCACTAACCCTCGGGAGAATTATCTCAGTGTTGATTCTTCTTCTTGCCATTTCTGAAGAGTACGTTGAATGTTAATATAAACAGCCCGGTTACTACTGCCGGACTTACCGCCCAAATAAGGAATAAAACTCCATACCTTACTGTATTACTGGCTTTCCTTAATGGAGTTTCCTTGATTACACTTATCATGAAGATACAAAAAATAAACCCTAAAACATACATGATAAGCAGGGTATAACCCAACCAAGTCGGGTGAGTAGCTGTTAGCATATTATACATGATATAATGATTAAGCAGGTGATGCAAATTATGAGTGTTTGTATGGCTTCTTTCTTACCCTTGTACCAAGATTCATTACCTTCATATTCCTTGTCAAGCTCTTTCAAAGCTTTCCAAGCCATTCCACCGCTATATGCAGTGTAACTGAGTATGTTAACTATGGCCCAATGTAAGAGGAATCGTATCATATATCTCCGAGTTTTTCGAGGATACGGCTTATTTTAGCCGCTGCATACCTAATAATATCGGCATTTTCAATGCCTTTCTTATTGATAGCGGCTAATTTATCGATACCAATAGTTAAAGTTCTCTGAGCCGTCATAGTTTTGTACTTTTCTTCATCGAAAACTTCAATTTTGTACTTCGAATTTAGAGGATGAAGAGTTCTATCCATCTTGATACCATTCTCAAGGGTGTAAATTCCCTTTTCCCTCTCCTTAATTGCCGTCTTTTCAAAGAAGGCAGGTCCTGTTACCAGTAGTAAATCACCAACTTTCATAGGTTTTGTTATTATTTTATGCAATATAATATAGATTATTCAACTTCCTTCAAGTATTCAGCTATAATAGGATCTTCACCTCGTATAATCTTACGTAAAGGACGGTAACTTTTAACTTTGAATTTAGATTGAAGTTGTTTAGTAGTCCAATTAGGATGTTTTTGATAGAATTTATAAATCTTTATCTTGAGTTCGTTGCTATATTTAGATTTTGGATGTTTATCTCCGAATACTCTATAATAAGGGTTTTTATCTCCTCGTTTATCCCCCGGCTTCATTCTACCCTCTCTCACAGCTTTTTCAGTATTTTCTTTGGGTGTACACCAATATAGGTTACTTACCCTATTATTTAGGGGGTTATTATCCTTATGACCCACATAAGGTTTATTATATTTGTTAGGTATATGAACTTTTGCTACTAACCTTGAAACCGAACGTATTCCTCCTCTAAAATGAAAATAAGCTCGACGGTATTTATGATTCTTGGATAAACTGTGGTATATCCTTAACTGTACCCAATTATTATTCCTTAACTCAAAGGTATCACCGTCAACACTTACATATAATCCGGGCATCTAGGGAACATTCTCTTTCATCATAAAATATGTTTTAGAACAATAGCAAAGCTAGTTCTTTGCAAGACCTTCCGGTATATATTATAAAATTCTATTTTCCAATGAATGTCTTAGGTATATGTGGAGCCCAAGGGGCGCTCCTTTTTGAGTTTAAAGAGCATCTTATAGCCAATGTAGAGCCAAGAGCAGTATTTCACTCCAAAAATGAGGAGCAATGGAAGCTCAATTTTGGCAATATACCGTTTGTAAGGAGCCTTGAAGAGGTCAAAAACACCAAAATTGACCTAATACTCGGTTCTCCCTCATGTGGTCATAGCTCTGTATTCTCCTATTCGAGAAAAAAATCCTTGGGAAAACCCCGGGAGGATGTCACCCTTAATTTATATCTTTCCAGTATAAAGAAGTTCAAACCCTCAATATTTATGCTGGAGAACCTCCCTAAGCTTCTAGATTTTATTCCTATCGGGGAATGGGAGCATAATTTACCCGATTATAAATTTATAGTTCACTGTCACTCCGTTTCGGTATTCGGTAATTCCCAACAAAGTAGGAAACGTATGGTATTGATAGGGGTGCGTAAAGATTCTAAAGTTAATCCCGACCTCTTTACTCATATTTTTCAAGTCACTAAGCCTAAAAATCTATGTGAATTGAAGAAAGAAGTACGTAGAGATATAAATTACAGAGAAGCGGATGATAAGAAGTTGGCAATGTACCATTATGCAGATAAGTCAAAAACTACTCTAACTGTAGCTCAAGTGAGAAAGTTATGGAAAACAGAGTTTAAGAATGACTACAAATGGCCAATGAGAACCCAGAAGATGAAGACTCTTCCTGGGGTATACCGTAATAGAAAAAGAAGTTATCCCTTAACCGTTAGACCATCTTCAAGGCAATTCAATCCTCATGGAAGGATTATAGGCCTTGAAGAGTATAGGGTTATAATGGGCTTTCCTAAAAACTTTAAGATATACTTCGATAAGGCTAATCCAACCTACTGGTTAAATAAGGGAAGGAATACCTTAACCAAGGGGACTGTATATGAAATCTCACTATGGATTAAGACTTGTCTGAAGAAAGCGGATCTGATTTGAAATCTTTGTACATTTGTTTCAATTTATTATTTATCTCGACCTGCTTAGCTTTAAGCCTTAATCTCTTTATAGTAATGATAGTATACTTAGCTTTCAATTCTTTAACCTCGGGTAAATCCCTAAACTTAATTGCCTTTTGCATAACTAAAAGATTTATGAACCAATAGATTCCCAAAACTCTTTAAGGTAGCCTCCTTATATACGTATGCGTAATACGCGTACAGCCCATGTGATAATAGATATACATTAAAAGTATATCTATATATCTATATACGTATATGATATCGTCTATAGCTAAAGCTATATCTACTTTTTAAGGTAATGAAAAAGAACAAATAACAAATACAGAAAATGAAAAATGTAATCCTAATCTTAATCCTTATATTTATGGCCTTAACCATATTCTGGCTATGGAACCGAAACTCGGAATTAAAAGAAGGTATTAAAAATTCTACTGAGCAACCTGATACGGTTTGGGTTAATAAACCTTTTACAGCAAAGGTAGAATTTCCAAATTTTAAGTTGCCCAAGATGGTATTCCTCTATCAGATAGATTCAGTACCTATTGAACGTATTGAATATGTTGATAGAGTAGTTACTATCATTCAGAAAGATTCAACCAAGATTGAATACAATGAGTTATTTCTAACTAACTATCCAAAGGCTCCAAAGTTATTGCAGATACTTTCAAATCGAGATAAGCTATCTATCACTACATTCAATACAGACTGTAGATTAGCTACAGAAGAATATACAGTCAACTATTCTCGATATCAGTATAATTACCTGGATGGAAAATTAACCTATAAGAAAACACCCTTCCTTAAAAGATTCAATCCAGTGATTCAATATACCTTACGACCAGTACATAACTTCCATGATTTAGATTTAGGCCTGAAGTACAATACCAGTAAATTTAATTATGAGGCTGGGTTGAATATCAACTATTATCCCAAACTTCGGGACAATTTAGGTCTCGACCCATACCTAAGAATTTCATACAATTTCTAACATGGCAAGAAAAAAGACCTTAGTTGAAGATGCAAGTCTTACACCCGAACAACTTAAGACCTTGGTTCGGGTGATGAAAGACCCGTTCTTCTTCTCTACTTTCTGCTACGTGATTAACCCCGTATTGGGTATGGTAAAGTTCCTTCTCTATCCTTTTCAGAAGGCAGTTCTTTACCAATTCATGCTCAATAGGTTCAATATCATCCTAAAGTTCCGTCAGGCTGGTATTACTGAGCTAATCTCTCTCTACTGTCTTTGGTTAGCAATGTATCATCCTAACAAGAAGATAAATATTATCTCAATCAAGGACACCGTAGCAAAGAAGGTACTGAAGAAGATTAAGTTCATGTACAAGAACCTTCCTTCATATCTGCAAGAGCCAATTATAAATGGTCGTGCAGGGGAGTTTGGTTCTGTATCAACTATAGAGTTTGCAAATGGTTCAGTTATTGAATCTATACCAACATCTGACCAAGCTGGTCGTTCTGAATCTTTGTCGTTGTTAGTAATTGATGAGGCAGCTATTGTTAGGTGGGCTTCAACTATTTGGGCCTCAGCTTTCCCTACTCTATCAACCGGTGGTGCTGCTATAGTAAACTCTTGTATTACGGGAGATACCCAGATTATTGGCAAGGATGGTCCTTTTAGGGTTGATTCTATTTGTCCCAAAACTTTTGGTAAGATGGATATATCACATCTTGGACTGAGAGTATTATCACATACTGGAAAGTGGCAGAGAGTACTTGGTTCTGTAAATAAGGGTGTACTTGAAACTTGGGAAGTTCACAATGAGCAAGGTAGGGTTATTAAATGTACTCCAAAACATAAGTTGTATACTCTTGAAGGTTGGTTACCTGTTTCAGAGATAATCAAACGAGATATACCTGCTATCTTCTATCATACTGGTATAAGTGGTCTGGAGCAGAATCCAGTAACCGTAAAACCCAAGAAAAAGATATGTGTCCACAATCTGGTGGCTAAAGTATTCTTAGGAGAAATTCCAGAAGGATATGTAGTTGACCACATTAACAACAATCCTTCAGACAACTATGTAACCAATCCCCAGATAGTTACAGTAGCTGAGAACAGTCAAAAAGCTGCAAAATACTCTTATGGCATGAAGCTTGGGTCTAAGCTGAAAGGTGGATTCAACTACGACTTAAGAGTAGTAGCTTACATAAGATATCGTTATCAAGAGCTTGGTTACTATTATGGAGTGTTAGATAAGATATCTAAGGAGGTTGAATATAAGTTCGGAATTAAGCTGAACAAACCTTATATTCAACATATTGTATCTGGTAAAAGGTGTACAAGTATCTATCTTTCTAAGCTTAAAGTAGTTAGAGAGTATTACGATACCATTTACGATATTTGCGTTGAACACGATGAATCTTACCTCATTAATGAAGACTACGTGTCTCATAACACCCCTTATGGTGTAGGTAACTTCTTCCACAGTACTTGGGTAGATGCTATATCTGGAGGTAATCCATTCAACCCCATACGTCTGTATTGGCAGATGTACCCAGACAGAGATGAGAAGTGGTATGCAGAAATGTCTGCTGCACTCGGTCCAAAGAGAACTGCTCAGGAGATAGATGGTGACTTCTTATCATCTGGTAATACCGTATTCGATTTGGCCGATATCAAAGCTATTGAGGAATGCCTATTCGACTACCCGATTATCAATACACGTTTGAAAGGTCAATACAAAGAATTCAATGAGCCAGACCCAAATAAGGAATACTTCATTGGTGGAGACTGTGCTACTGGACGAGGTACTGACTACTCTGCTTTCACCTGTATGGACCGAGATGGAGAAGAAGCTGCAGTATACAAGGGCAGAATACCCTTGAACAAATATGCCCGCTTACTTGGTGATATCGGGGAGAAGTATAACTTTGCTAAGTTAGCTCCTGAGACCAATGACGTTGGTATGACGGTGACAACCATACTTCAGGATGAGGGTTATCCAAACCTTTACTTCTATACTAAGCTTCTTAGGAAGAAACGTAAGAATAGACCTGAAGAAGATAAGTTCCCTGGTTGGTTGACCACAACCAAAAATAGGTCTGTCATCATTGAGAACTTGGAGAAGGATATACGGGAAGAAAACGTAATCGTGAAAGACCCGTTCTTTGTACAAGAAGCTTACACATTCATATATGATGGTGCAGGAAGACCTATTGCTCGGGGTAAGCACAGGATGAACAACTCTTCTATGGACCTTGACTTGGAAGGTGAGACATATTCAGATGACGCTATTTTTGGAAAGGCTATCACTAACCATATCAGGTGTCACAGTGCATCTAACACTGTAGTGATTCCACAGTAGACCATAAACAATCTTATATAACATGAAACTTAACCCTATCAGGTGGTTCTTAAGGTCAAAGCCTGTAGAATCAAAGAACAAAGATGAAGGAAAGGGTTCAATAAGTCCGGGCAGGGTTTCTCAACCAGATGATGGTGTGGGGAACTCTGAACTCATTACCACTCTTAATGGTATGACGAACTTAGTTACCCCAACGTTCAGAACTGAACTAATACCTATCATTCGGGACTTATACAAAATAAACCCGGATGTAAGTATTGCACTACAGGACATGTTCAAGCTGTCCAATACTGGTCATACCATTGACTTCCCAAATAACACGGCTGAGGAGTCTACCAAGATGAGGGAACATCTAAAGAAAGTTACAAAGAGGTGGTCGAGGTATACTGCAGGTATAGACGGGTTGGTAAACAAGTTCATTGTTCAACTATTGGTTAGTGGTGCAATATCTGCAGAGGGAGTACCAAACAAGAAACTTTCTGGATTGGAAACCATTCTTTTCATTAAGCCCGAGACTATCAGGTTTAAGAGAGAAAACAATGGAGTATATCATCCATATCAAAGGAATCCACGTATAGTAGACGGTCTTAAAGATTCATTTATCAAATTGAATACCGAGACCTACTGTTATGTTGGGATGTACAACGACACTGACGAACCGTACGGAGTACCTCCTTTCATGTCTGCTCTGGACTCCATTGCTGGTCAGCATACTATGAGGAAGAATTTCAAACATATCATGGAAATCATGGGTATGGTTGGATTCTTGGAAGCAAAGATGGCTAAACCTCCTCGTACTGCTGGTGAAAGTGAAAAAACTTACCAAGAACGTCTGAACAGTACGCTCCGAAAGATGAAAACCAACATTGTTGGTGGTATGTCTGATGGAGTTGTAGTTGGTTATATCGATGACCACGAATTTGATTTGAAGTCTACCTCGGCTTCTATGCAGAACATTAACCTCCCTTGGAACATGAATCAGCAATCTGTTGCTAATGGATTGGGAGTAAATGGTTCTATCATAGGGGTTTCTGCATCACAATCTGGTACTGAGGGTGGAGCTGGTATACAGCTGTCAAAGATGATATCTCAGTTAAAGAATATACAAACCCTTGTAATCTTTGTACTGGAGTTCTTTTATTCTCTAGAACTGCGCCTGGCGGGGTTCAATAATAAGGGAATAACAATTCAATTCGGGACTTCTACTGTTTCTGATGATATCAAGTTACAACAGGCTCGTGAGTACCGTGCTCGGGTGAATGTAACCCTTTATAATCAGGGTATAATCAGTCAGGACCAGTTTGCTCGTGATATGGGTTATGAGGCCCCTGACCAACCCGAACCCCGAGAACCCGTTGAAGCCGATGATGATTCAGGTACGGGTGATACTACCACTGGTAAGAAGAAAAAGAAACGGGAAGATGATAAGGATAAGTCCGACCGTAGAACCAGAGATAAGAATAATCCAAATCCTAAACGAGGAGATCAAGACAGTAAACCAAGATAATTATGCCAATGGGACAACAGAACACCGATGTGATGGTGTTAAGTGCAGCTCATAGCTTGATGGTATCTGATGTACCAGAGATAGTTATAGATGCTCACTCTCTTTCTGAAAACTTCTACAAGGGCACTGGCAACTTCAGTGAAGACCCTAAGAAGTCCCTGGAAAGATTTGGTATGTGGGGAGGCACTCTGAATGTCAACCAGTTCATGCCAAATGTAACTCCAGAAATGTTAAAGCCAAAGGACAGTGACTTTATAGAGCCGATGTTCAGAATGCTTTCTGCCGCAATCGTGGCAAAGAAGTATAACCCAACCGAGTTTCCGGCAGATATTCTGAAGGAATCTATGCCTTTGCTTGTGGGTCAGTCAGTAAACCTTGACCATGAGACTGATGTAGCCAATGCTATTGGTGCAGTTAAATCTGTAGAATGGCAGGAAGCCTACAAGGATGAAAAAACCGGAATAATTATTCCGGCAGGTATAAACGGTATCATGAAAATCGATGGGTTATCAAATCCTCGCATTGCTCGTGGTATTCAAATGGACCCACCATCTATCCACTCCAATTCGGTTACAGTTGAGTTTGCATGGGAACCTTCTCATACCTTCGAGGATATGTGGGAGTTCTATTCCAAACTCGGAACTTACACTGAAAACGGAGAACTCATTCATAGGGTTGTTACAAAGATTATCTCCTACAAAGAGACTTCTTTGGTATGGCACGGAGCAGACCCATTTGCTCAACTTATCAAGAGTGGTAAGTTAAACAGCCCTGCTTATGCAGGAAGTCAGTACTATTCTTTCTCTGAGGACAAGGCTGCTGAGGCTAACAACCCAGCAAAGCGGGTATCTCTCTTCGACTTCAAGGTTCTTTCAGAAAAAGAGATAAAGTACAATACCACCCAATCTAATAATGAAAAGGGTGCCGGAAAGGGTAACCACAATAACCAAAATAATAAAACAAACATGGACAAAGAATTGCAGCAGATGTTGACGAGTCTCTTTGGTGAAAATCTTTTGACCCTTTCTGAAGGTCAGGAAGTTTCGACCGAGCTGGCTCTCTCCCAGATTAAGACTCTGGTACAGCAGAACAAGGACTTTGCTGAGGCAGTCGAGGCAAAGAACAAGAAGATTCAGACTCTCACGGAAGAGAAGACCAATCTCGAGAAAGACCTCAAATCGTACAAGGAGGCAAAAGAAAACTGGGATGGCCACATCCAGATTTTCCGTGAGGAAACGGTGGCAGCCTACAAAAAAGTTTCCGGAGAAGAGAACGTAGACTCGAACATCCTGGCACTTCTGGAGAATGAGGGAACTACGATGGAAACTCTCAAGGCTCTGCGTAAGACATATGACGCCCAGCTGGAAGAGAAATTCCCGATGCACTGCAACCACTGCGGCTCTCATGACGTGGGCCGTGCTTCTTCTATCAATCCCGAAGAGGACGAGGAGAAGAACCAGGCTCCCAAGTCCACTAGTGACGTAGCTAAGACTCTGGCAGACCGGAAACTCCGGGGCGAAATCAAGAAATAAAACTGAAGAGTAACTTAAACATTAAATTAAATTATGGCAGACTTACACAAAGTGGGTGGACGAACCCCCCAGGCTGTGATTTACAAAAGTGAATCGCACAAGCTTCATCAGGCATTTCCGGTAAAGGACGGTGACACCATCGTTCAGGGTCAGCCGGTAAAACTCAACACCGATGGTACCATCTCTCCGTATACCGGAGCTGAAGGTGAAGTATACCTCGGTATCGCTGTTAACTACAGCAAGTACCCTGCATACCCTGCAACGGAAGCTGGGGTAGAAGTAACCGTAATGGTGGAAGGATTTGCCGTCATTCACGGTATCGCAAAGGTTGAGATTACAACGACTGGATATGTCCAGACTGACGGTACTCTGGATGCCAGTGGTACGTATCCCAACTTCTCACCCTCGACAAGCGGTGCTGAAACCAAATTCATTGCCATCAACAGGGCTGAGGTGGACGACCTGGTACAGATTCTGGTAAAATAACTGAAAACATAAATTCAATATGGCAGAAAAAACTTTAACTCGGGAGCAGTACTTAAAGGAGCTTCCCGAAATAGTAAAGAACATGGATGGCTTCCGACAGGGAAGCAACAAGAGTCTCCCGGTGGACATTCATTTGGGAGATATGCTCCAGGAGAAATACGGCATAACTCAGGAGGACTACTTCAAGGCCGTGGGATTCAATCCCAAAGTTGACACGATGGAGAACATCTACTCGATGCCGAATCCCGAACTGCGCTGGCTCGTGCCGGAGATCGTCCGTGAGGCAATCTACCTGGGTATGCGAGAGGCTCCGTTCTATCCCAACATCATAGCTTCCGACCAGCCTATCAACGGGCTGACCGCTATCATGCCGCTCGTCAACATGTCCGACGCCAACCCTGCCCGGGTGAACGAGGCTGAGACCATTCCTCTGGGTACCGTATCCTTCGGCCAGAAGTCGGTCAACCTCTTCAAAATCGGCAAGGGT
>ULPC01037530.1_pt1 | contig 20629 bp, 12 predicted proteins | sample 1953181 | NCBI WGS metagenome assembly ULPC01 (sample SAMEA4835620, study PRJEB28245) | human gut metagenome | biome: gut microbiome; material: fecal sample | place: Denmark | collected 2008
AGATAAAGATTTTGTTATATTGTTATCGTCCCACATTTAAATCAATATCATTTTTTATTTAATCAATAACATATTTTCTCTACAATCCAATATATATTTATTTATGATAATTTTCACCATTTATTATTTTAAAGGCTCTGTAAATTTGTTCTAATAAAAATACTCTAATTAATTGGTGTGGAAATGTCATTTTTGAAAAACATATTTTTTGGTTTGCTAAATTTAAAAGCTTTTCACTCATTCCTAGCGAACCACCAATTATAAATGTAATATTACTATGTAGCATTGATATATCTTGAATATCTTGTGCAAATTCTTCAGAAGAAAATTGTTTGCCTTTTAAATCAAGACATATTACATAAGTATCTTTTTTTAGATGATTTATTACATTTTCACTTTCTATATTTTTAATTTCATTTTCTATGCTGGAGTTAGTTTTATCTGGAATTTTTTTATCAGGTAATTCTAAAATATTTAATTTACAAAATTTAGAAAGTCTTTTGGAATATTCATCTATTGCATCTTTTAAATATTTTTCTTTTATTTTTCCAGTACATATTATATTTATTGTTACCATTTTTTATTTACCTTTTATGTATTTAAGTTTTTAAAAACTTATAAAATTATTTTATTACCAGGTATATCTCTGCTTGCAACACTTAATTTTAATGAATTTTCATCATATTTTGTACACATTATTTCATCAATTACTGTTTTGTAAGCTAATTCTGGAAAATTACTTTGCTTACTTAAATGACCTAAGACAGCTTGTTTTAAACCTGAATTAAGTAGATAAGAAATTGTTTTTCCTGCTAATTCATTTGATAAATGTCCATCAGGACCTGCTATTCTTGTTTTTAATTGATATGGGTATTTAGAATATTTTAATACTTCTGGATCATAATTAGATTCAAGCATAATAAAAATGCTGTCTTCCAAATTTTTTAAAATCCCATTTGTCATGTGCCCAATATCTGTGGCTATACTTATTTTTTTATCATCCTTGAAAATATTAAATCCACAAGGATTGGCAGCATCATGAGGAATTGAAAAAGGCTTAACTTTTAAGTCGCCTATTTCAAATTTTTCATTTATATTAAATAATTTTATATTTTTTTCTGATATTTTTTCTTTTTGTTTTGGCATAGCGTCTAATGTTTTTTCATTTACAAAGACAGGTAAGTTAAATTTCTTTGCAAATGTTCCAAGTCCTTGAACATGGTCTGAATGTTCGTGTGTTATTAATATACCATCTATTGATGTAGGGTCAATTTCTAAGTTTGCTAATGCTTCTTCAATTTTTTTACTACTAACACCTGCATCTACTAAAAGCTTAGTATTTTCAGATTCTACAAATAAACTATTGCCACTACTACCACTATATAAACTACAAAAATTAAACATGATTGTTTTCTTCCTTTGATTATTCTTCTACTCTTTTAATATTTGCACCTATTTTTCTAAATTTTTCTTCTATTTTTTCATAACCTCTATCAATATGTGATAAGTTATAAACTTCAGTTGTTCCGGTTGCAGAAACACCTGCTATTATTAATGCAGCACCAGCTCTTAAATCTGTTGAATAAACAGGAGCACCAAATAATTCATCTACACCTTCAAATATTGCAGTTTTTCCTTGTGGAGTTATTTTTGCACCCATATTGTTTAATTCTGCTGTATATTGAAATCTAGATTCCCAGATACTTTCATTTATAATGCTTGTACCATTAGCTGTAGCTAAAACAACACCCATTTGAGGTTGTAAGTCTGTAGGAAATCCTGGGTAAGGTAGTGTTTTTATATTTGTTTTATTTGGTCTTTTACTATACCAAACTCTTATACTATCTCCATAATCTTCGACATTTCCGCCAATTTCTAATATTTTTGCTGTTAATGCTTCTAAGTGTTTTGTTATACAATTTTTAATTAATAAATCGCCTTTTGAAGCAATTGCTGCAAGCATAAATGTTCCGGCTTCAATTTGATCTGGTACTACAGAATATGTAGCATTTCCATGTAATTTTTCAACACCTGTAATTTTTATAACATCTGTACCAGCACCTCTAATATCTGCTCCCATTGTATTTAAGAAATTTGCAACATCAACAACATGAGGCTCTTTTGCAGCATTATCTATTGTTGTTACACCTTTTGCTAAAACTGCAGATAGCATGATATTAATTGTTGCACCAACAGAAACAATATCCATATATACAGAACTTCCAACTAGTTTATCTGCTTTTGCATGAATTTTTCCTTTTTCTACTGTTACAGTAGCCCCTAATTGTTCAAAACCTTTTATATGTTGGTCAATAGGTCTTGCACCTAAATTACAACCACCAGGCATTCCAACTTCAATTTCACCTTTTCTTCCAAGCATTGCACCAATTACATAGTAAGATGCTCTAAATTTGCTTGTTAAGTCTAATGGCGCTTGAGTCGTAATAATATTTCTAGTATCTACTGTTATTTCATTTGGAGTATTCCATGTTATTTTTGCTCCTAATTTTTCTAGAATTGTGCAGCATATTTGAACATCACTTATATTTGGTAAGTTATTAATTGTGCAAATACCATCTATAAGTAATGTTGCTGGTAATATTGCTATTGCTGCATTTTTTGCTCCATTTATTTCAACCTCACCTTTTAAAGGTGTAGGACCTGTTATTACTAATTTTTCCAATTGAATTCCTCCTAGCTAGGTATAAATATTTGCTTAAAATATATCATAAACTAGAGAGTATTGCAATAGCTAATCCTTAATTTTTAGCAGTAACTAGTCCAGAATTTGCAAACATTTCTAATAATTTAAATTTGAATTTAATTCCATAATCTGAATCATTTGAAATTAATGAATATTCTTCATCTGATAAATTATTTTTTAGGTCCTCTTTTGATTCTTCTGGAACTATACCTGAAGAGATATCTACAAAGCAAAGAGAAGGGAACATTACACACCACCAGTTTCTTCCTTTAGCTTCTCCAATTTCGACTTTTAAAGCATCATAAAAACCGGCAGGCAAAGATATATCTCCATATTGTTTTGTAGGAAATTCAAAATTTCCAATTTCTATATTTACATTATAAGAGTAACCTTGATTATTAATTGTTTGAATAGCTACGTTTTTAAATTCTTCTTGATGTTGGGTTACAATTTCAATAGCTTCTTTTTTGGATGTGCAATTGCTACATAAATTATTCATATATGCTAATAAACTATCTCTTACTTTATATTTTAGATTTTGGTCTTCATCACTATTGCTATTAGCTATTACATGAAGTCTAAAAACACTTTCTGCTATATCAGAAGAGGTTGTTTCAGCATAAGATATTGCACATATTCCTGTATATAATATAAGTAGTAGAGTTAAGATAAGTGTCATTTTAAATTTGGGATTTTTAATAAATTTTAAAAAATTTTTCATAGGTTACCTCCAATAAACTTTTTTGTTAAAAAATTCTTTTATTTAAGTATTTACCATTTTTATTAAAATATACATATTTCCTAAAATGTCGAAAAAACACGATGAAATATTCCTGAAATATTCTTGAAATAATATTGACATATAAAAAGAAAAATGGTAAAATTTACCAGTAGCCAAAAATAAGAGAATCTAAAGAAAAAATTAGTGTTTGAAACTGAAAGGGTTGAGAAATTAATGTTAGAAAAAGATAAAACTAAAGAAAAAAATTGTTTATTTTTTGCAAGTGATTACCACTTTGAGATGATAAGTTTACCTTATATTAATAAGAGTATAAAAAACAATAAAGAAGTTATTGTGATTTCAGAAAATGATTTAGAAAATACAATTAACAAATTATTATTACAAGTTAATTTAGAAGATGATGAAAAAGATAAAATATTAAAAATTGATTGGAAGAATAATGATTTTGATAAATTTAAAGAAATAAAAGAAGCTGACAAAGAAAAAAGAAATACTATTGTGTTTATAAAAGGAAAAGAAAATTATATAAAAAATGTTAATAAAAACTTAGAAAATTGGATTAATAAAGATAATAAAATTGAAATTATAGATTGCTATGATATTAATGAAATTGAAGAAAATGTAGAAGAAATTACAAAAAAATATAATAATATATTAGTAACTGCTGGTATGAAAAAATTATAAAATTTTATGTAATACTTGATAAATTTTAAATTATGGTGTATAAATATATAAAAAATTGCAATAGTAAATGTTGAAAGGATATGAAAATATGGAACGTACATTAGAAGAAGCAAAAAGTATATTAAAAAAATATAATCAAGAACATATTTTAAATGGTTATGATAATTTAGATGAAAATAAAAAACAAGTATTATTAAATCAAATTTTTGATACAGATTTTGAATTAATAAAAAGTTTATATGCAAATACAAAAAAACAATTAGATAATAATGATGATAAAATAGAACCAATGGATTATATGGACAAATTTAAATTAAATGAAAAATATAAATATTATGAAAACATTGGAAAAGATGCAATTAAACAAGGAAAGCTTGCTGCTGTTACAATGGCTGGTGGTCAAGGAACAAGACTTGGACATAATGGACCAAAGGGAACATATGATATAGGACTTGACTCACATAAATCTTTATTTGAATTATTAGCAGATGCTTTAAAAGAAGAAGGAAAAAAATATGATGTAACAATTCCTTGGTTTATTATGACTAGTAGAGAAAATAATGCAGAAACAGTTGAATTTTTTGATAAGCATAAATATTTTGGATATCAAAAAGATAAAAATATATTCTTCTTTATTCAAGGTGAATTACCAATGGTTGATACAGAAGGTAAAATACTAATTGGAGAAGATGGACTTATTAAAAAAGCAGCAGATGGGCATGGCGGAATTTATGAATCACTAGTAAAAAATGGAATGACAGAAAAAATGAGACAATTAGGAGTAGAATGGGTATTTATTGGTGGTGTAGACAATTGTTTAGTAAAAATGGTTGACCCTGTATTAATGGGAATAGCTATAGATAAAAAAGTTACAGTTGCTTGTAAATCAATTGTAAAAGCAAATCCTCATGAAAAAGTAGGAGTATTTTGTAAAAGAAATGGAAAACCAAGTGTTATAGAATATTCAGAAATTACAGATGAAATGGCAGAAGCTGTTGATGAAAATGGAGAGCTTTTATATGGAGAATCTCATATTTTATGTAATTTATTTAATATAGATGCAATAGAAAGAATGGGAGCAAATCCATTACCATATCATAGTGCTTATAAAAAAGCTAAATATATTGATAAAGATGGAAATTTAGTTGTTCCAACATCTCCAAATGCATATAAATTTGAAGCATTTTTATTTGATGCTTTTGGTAAAGTTGATGATATGGCAATATTAAGAGTTAAAAGAGAAGAAGAATTCGCACCTGTAAAAAATTCAGATGAAGCGGGTGTTGATTGCCCTAGCACAGCTAAAGAGTTATATGAAAAATTCTATCATTTAAAATAAAATAAAATAAAAAGTTGTAAAATGTGAGAAATGTTTTACAACTTTTTATTTTATAATGTTTATTCTAATTTTAAATGATCATTCATTTTTTCAAGTCTTCGTATACTACAATTATTTTTTAATAATTGTAGTTGCTTTTTTGCTGTATTATTAAGTCTTACAATTCTTTCATTTTGAGGAATTCCGTTAGTTATCATTTCAGCATTTAAATTTTCAAGATTTGCTAGAACCACAAGATGTAAAATATCAGTATAATCTCTAATATTTCCATCTAAGTTACAATTTTCATCTCTCCATTCTTTTGCTGTCATTCCAAATAGAGCAACATTTAATACATCAGCTTCATTTGCATATACATATTGTTTTTGTTTTTCGGTTAATGTAGGAACAATAAATTCTTTTATACTATCTGTGTGAATAATATAATTAGTTTTTGATAATTCTCTTTTTACAGACCATTCGATTTTATTTTGATATGATTCATTAATTTTTAATCTTTCGAATTCTGTTATTAAATAAAGCTTAAATTCTGGACTTAGCCAACTAGCAAATTCAAAGGCAATATCTGGATGAGCAAATGTGCCAATGCTATATCTACCTCCTTTTGAAATAATTCCAATACTATTTGTTCTTTTTATCCATTGTGTAGGGGACATAGCAAAAGAGTTTTTTCCATATTCAGTTTTAATTTGGTCGAATTCGACCAAATTAAAACTAGGATTGTGTAATTGTTCCCAAAGTCCTATATAATCTATTGTACTAACTCTTCGTAGCCAATTTTTTACTGTAAATGACGGATCGCTTGAATTTTGATATTTTGCTAAATCAGTTAATGATATAAAATCTGTTTTATCAATTCTAATAACATTTATAGGTGTTTCTTTCACTATTATTTTTGTTTTTATAATTTCATTTTTCATTGATAAATATCACATCCAATCTTTAATAAATGTAAAAACATTATAAAACAAATGTTTGCAAATGTCAAGCGAAAATCTAAATAATTTTATAAAAACCCCTTTATTTATTTTGCAATTAGTGTTATTATAAGCATACCAAAACAAGTTGTCAAAAAAGGGCGTCCCAGATGACAACGGAAGAAAGGATTGATAAAATGAAGGATTATTTAAAAGAATATCAAAATTGGTTAGAAAGTCCAGATTTTGATGAAGAAACTAAAAATGAATTGAAATCTATAAAAGATGATGAAAAAGAAATAGAAGACAGATTTTATAAAGAATTAGAATTTGGTACAGCTGGACTTCGTGGTGTTATTGGAGCTGGAACCAATAGAATGAATAAGTATACTGTTGGAAAAGCAACACAAGGATTAGCAAATTATATATTAGAACAAGGAACACAAGATAAAGGTGTTGCAATAAGTTATGATTCAAGAAAAATGTCAAAAGAATTTAGTACACAAACAGCATTAATATTAAATGCAAATGGAATAAAAACATATTTATTTGAAAGTTTAAGACCAGTTCCAGAATTATCTTTTGCAGTAAGAGAATTAAAATGTACAGCAGGAATAATGATTACAGCAAGTCATAATCCACCAAAATATAATGGTTATAAGGTTTATTGGGATGATGGAGCTCAAATAGTTAGCCCAAGAGATAAAGATATAATTGCAAAAGTAAGAGCTGTTGCAGAATATAGTGAAATTAAAGAAATTTCTAAAGAAGAGGCAATTGAAAAAGGATTATTTAATTTTGTTGGAACAGAAATGGATGATAAATATATAAATACTTTAAAATCATTAATATTAAATCCAGAAGTAGTTAAAGAACAAGGTAAAAAATTAAAAGTAGTATATACACCATTACATGGAACAGGAAATATGGTTGCAGAAAGACTTTTAAAAGAAATTGGTATTGAAAATTTATATGTTGTTCCAGAACAAAAAGAACCAGATGGAAATTTCCCAACAGTTGATTATCCAAATCCTGAAGATAAAAAGGCATTTAAATTAGCTCTAGAATTGGCTAAAAAAGTAGATGCAGATGTTGTTCTTGCTACAGACCCTGATGCTGATAGATTAGGAATTTATGCAAAAGATACAAAAACAGGTGAATATATGACATATACAGGAAATATGTCAGCATTATTAATTGCAGAATATAGAATTTCTCAAATGCAAGAAAAAGGTCTTTTACCAGAAAAAGGAATGTTTGTTACAACAATAGTTTCTTCTGATTTAGCAAAGGCAATTGCTTCAAATTATAATTTGGATTGTTTTGAAGTTTTAACAGGATTTAAAAATATAGGTGCTGTTATGAAAAGAGAAGAAGAAAAAGCTGATGGAGATAAATATGTATTTGGATTTGAAGAAAGTTATGGATGCTTAATTGGTGATTATGCAAGAGATAAAGATGGTATTGCAGCAGTAATGGCATTATGCGAAGCAGCTTGTTATTATAGAGCCAAAGGAGAGACTTTATGGAATCAAATGAACAATATATATGAAAAATATGGTTACTATAAAGAAACTCAAGTTTCTATAGTTCTTGAAGGAGCAGAAGGTGCTGAAAAAATCCAAGAAATGATGTCAAATATGAGAAATACATCAATTGAAGAAATTGGAAAATATAAAGTATTAGAATTTAAAGATATTGATAGAGATTATGTTAAAAACATGGTAACTGGAGAAGAAAGTAAATCTGGATTACCAAAATCTAATGTTTTATATTATGGATTAGAAGATAATAGTTGGTGCTGTGTTAGACCTTCTGGAACAGAACCAAAAATTAAATTATATATGGGAATTAAAGGAAAATCTGAAGAAGATGCAGATCAAAAATTAGAAGAATTAAAAAATGCAATGGTTGCAATTGTAAAATAATAGAAAAAGGAATTAAAGAGAATATCTCTCTTTAATTCCTTTTTAATCCTTGTTTTTTACTTTCCAATCTGGAAGATTTCTTTGAATTGCTCCAAAGAGGTTAGCTCTAATCATAGGAATATTTTTTTGAAGTGAAAAAATCATTAGTCTCATATCTTCTCTTTTTGATGTACCATCCATAGGACAAACTTTTGGCATAACTGTTAAATTATTTTTTTTAACAAAACGTTTTGTTTCTTTTTCAGGAGTATAAACTAGAGGTCTAATTAGTGTAATACCAGTTCTATCCATATGGCTAACAGGAGAAAAAGTTCCTATACTACCAGTATAAAATAGATTTAGTAAAAAAGTTTCTAAAACATCATCTTGATTATGTCCTAAGGCAATTTTATTACATCCTTCTCTTACGGCAACAGAATTTATTGCACCTCTTCGTAAATTAGCACATAAAGAACATGGATTTTTTTCTTTTCTTATATCAAATACAATTTCTTTAGCATTAGTTTTTTCAATAAATAATGGAATTTCTAAGTTATCACAAAGGTTTTGCAATAAAGTTGTATCAAAAAATTCAAAACCCGGATTTATACTAATTGCAATTAATTCGAACTTTTTAGGGTAAAATCTTTGTAATGACTTAAAAGCATGTAATAAAGTAATAGAATCTTTTCCACCAGAAAGACAAACTGCTATTTTATCATTTTCTTCAATCATATTATATTCTTCAATTGCTTTTCTCATATAACTTAATATTCTTTGCATAATTTCCTCCACAATTTTTTATTAATATTATATCATTTCTTGTCAAGTCTTACGTAAATAGGGAAAAAAAGGACGTCCCCATTTCACTAAATTTTTTATGTAACAAAAATGTAATAAAAACTTAATTTTAGAAAGTGAAAATTGCTCAAGTGAGCTTCCCTAAAGAGAAAAAACACGAATTTTGTAATATTTTATTTTTGGAAAATACTGAGTATTGAAATTATATATAAATATAAGTAAAATAAAATTAGTATAATAGGCTAAATATAGGAGGAAAAGGAATGAAGGAAGTATTGAAAAAAATTGTAACAATGTTTTTGGTGATGATGTTATTAATAAATAGTTCAGCTATGTTGATAATATCAGAAGCAGTTGATGAAATACAAATTTTAACTAACAACAAAAATGTGCAATTTATAGCATATTTTAAAGATGATAGTGGAAATAGAGTTTCAAAAATCAGCAAGGAATTAAATAGTGATGATATGAAATTGTATTTAGAATTAAGTGTTGAAAAAGAAGGATATTTAGAAAATGCTAATATAACACTAAAAAATAGCAATTTTGTTTTTGATACTCAAAATCAAATAGATGGAATAAGTCAAATAAGTGAAGATAGCTTAAATGTTGATTATATAGGTGCAGGAGAAACAAAGAAATTTGAAATAAAAGTACAAGCTAAAAAGAATGAAAGCTACAATTTAGAATTATTAGAACAAGAAACACAAATTGAATTAAAAGCTAATTACGTAAATAGTCAAAGTAGCAACACAGAAATAACAACAACAAGAAGAGTTCAATGGGAACAAACCTCCCCATATAATGATGAAAATAGTGGTGTAGAAATAAATCAAAAAGTAATAACAAATACAAATGCAATTTATGATGGACAAGAAAAAAGAATATTACAACTTGAAGTAGAAAACAAATTAAATGGAAATGAATATCCAGTAAAAAATACAAAGTTAGAATTAGCTATGCCAAAAGTAAATGGAGAAAATCCAGAAAAAGTATTAGTAAATTCAATACAAAGGGGATTAACAACAACAAGAGAATTAACTGAAGAAGATTATAGTTATGATGAAGAAAAAATAATAATAAATAGTGCAAATGAAGCAACAGAAGAAAATACTGTAGAATGGAAGCAAGATGGAGAAGATAAATATATAGTAACATATATATTTAACAAAGTTGATAATATAGAAGAACAAGAATTAAATGCCAAAATAGAATTAAATTTATATGATTCTAAAAAAACAAAAATAACAGCTGAAAATTCAATTGAGTTAGACCAAGGAGAAAAAAATTCAATAATATCAACAGAAATATTAAATGCAGAAGATGAAATTTATAAAGGAAAATTATACGAAGAAAAACAAAGAGAAATAACAGAAAATGTAAAAATAAATGTAAATTGTTTAAAGGTTATGGCAAATATTGAATTGCAAGAGGAATCAAATGAAAACTTAGAAACAAAACAAATAAGTATTAACAAAAATAATATGCTAGAAATCCTAGGAGAAGAAGGCATTATAGAAGTATTAGATTCAAATACAGAAAATAAAATAGCAGAAATAAATAAAGATACAGAAGCGGATGAAAACGGTGATATAGAAATAAAAACAAATGATGTAGATGCTATAAAAATAAAAACAAGTGAACCACAAAAAGTAGGAACAATAAATATAAAAGCAATAAAGATAATTAAAGAAGAACAAGAAAATAAAATAAAACAAATGCAAGAAATATCATATGCAATAGTAGGGAAAAATATAAACAGATTTGAGACAAAAATAAAATTAAATGAAACCCAAACAGAAGCAGTTTTAGAGATAAACAAAGATTCATTAAATACAATGCAAGAAAATGAAATAGAAGCAAAAGTGATTTTAAAAGAAAACTCAGAAGCAAACGATTTATATAAAAATCCAACAATTGAAATTGAATTACCAGAACAAGTAGAACAAGCAGAAATAACAAATATAAATAAAATGTATGCAGACAATTTTAATATAAGTAAATATGATATTGAAGAAAAAAACGGAAGAAAAATTATAAAAGTAAAATTAGTTGGAGAAGACACAAAATATGTAGAAAATATTATATGTGGTCCAACAGTTGTACTAAACTTAAAATTAACATTAAATAAATTAGCAAAAACTTCAACAGAAAAAATAAAAATGAATTATACAAATGAAAAAGCAAAAGGTTATAAAGATAATGCACAAACTGGAGCAGAAGAAAAAGAAATACAAATAACATCACCAACAGGAATAATAACAACAAATAAAATAAAAGAATTAGATGTAAATACAATTGGTGAAGAAGAAAACAAAAATGTAAAAATAGAAGTTGGACAAGAAGAAAAACAAGCAACTGTAGAAAAAGAAGTAATAAATAATACTGGAGACAAAGTTGAAAATGTAGTTATATCAGGAAGATTTGCTACAGATGGAAAAGACAACAATATGGGCGTTGTACTAGCAAGTGCAGTAGGAGTAAGTGGAATAGAAAATGCAAAAGTATATTATACAGAAAAAGAAGATGCAACAGAAGATTTAAATGATTCAAATAATAAATGGACAACAGAGGCTTCAACTAATGCCAAAAACTATAAAGTTGTAATTGACCAAATGGAAGCAACAGATACTGTTAATATTACATACAAAGAAAAAATTCCATCAAGTTTAAGTTATAATAAAAATGCAGTTGAAACATATGCAATTACATATGATGAAAATTCAAATGGAACAAGTCAACAAGTAAATGGAACAAATGTAAATCTAACTACAGGAACAGGTCCAGATTTGAATGTAACATTAACAGCACAAGTTGGTGGAGACAATATTGCAAATGGAGATGAAGTGAAACAAGGAGAAGTTATTAAATATATTGCGAAGGTAACTAATAATGGAACTGAAGAGGCTGAAAATGTAACTGTTAAAGGTTTAGTTCCTGATGGAACAGTATATTTAGGAATAGTAGATGATTATGTTTATAATTATGACCAATATTATAATGAAGAACCGAATAAAAAAGAATATGATGAGAGAATTAGCAAAATTGGTGTAGGAGAAACAAAAGAAATATCTTATGAAGTTCGTGTAAAAAATGAAAACAGTGTAGTAGGAAATAGCGGAACAAATAAAATTACAATTAATTACAATGATATAGTTAAAGAAAGTAATGAAATGAAAGTAAAATATGCACTTGGAAAAATAATAGTAACAGTGAAATGTGTACAGGATTTAAGTGTTAATATAAATTCATATGATAATGTTAAATATCAAATAATATTAGAAAATATGACAAGTGAAAAAATAGAAAAATTAGAAATATCAGAAGAACATTCGGAATATATGAAATTAGGTAAGATATGGCAAGAGAACGTTGAGGAAAGCAAACAAAATATTGAAAATAAAGATGGTACATATTATGTGAAAAATCTTCAAATTGGTGAAAAAGTCATTTTAGGTGCAATTTATAATTGCGATAAAATAAAAGAAGAAAACTTATCACAAGTTAAGTATGTAATAAAAGATGGTGATACACAATATAGATCTAACGTATTTTATAAAAAAGCTAACTCTTCAAAATATGTAGATGTAATACAAACTTCAAAAACTGAAGGGGAATATGTAAAAGTAGGAGATAGCATAGAATATATTTTAAACATTGTAGGTTATAATATAGATGATGAAGATAAAATAAATATTTCTGATAGTTTACCAGGAGAACTTACTTTAGAAAAAGTTTATGTTGGAAATGATGAGATTACAGATTATACTTATGGAAATGATAAAATGTTGAATTTAAAAACTAGTATCAAAAATGGAGAAAATAAACCAATAAAGGTAATTGTAAAGGTAAATTATCAAGAAAATTTAACTGAAGATGTTGAGATAATACATAAATTTGACTTAAGTTTTGGAGTAGACTTTTATCATACAAATACAATAAAAAATATATTACAGAAAAATAAACAAACAGACCCAGATAATCCAAACAATCCGAATAACCCAGATAATCCAGACAATCCAGATAACCCAGATAATCCAACAACAGAAAAATATACAATAGCGGGAATTGCATGGAATGATGAAAATGAAAATGGTATAAAAGATGAAAATGAGAAATTATTACAAAATATACCTGTATATTTATATAACGTAAAAACAAGTAAATTAATATCAAACACTAAAGTATTTACAGATGAAACTGGAAAATATCGAATAAATAATGTAGAAAAAGGTGACTATTTAGTATTATTTGATTATGATATTTCGAAATATAAATTGACAACTTATAAAGTAAATGGAGTACAAGAAAGTAAAAATTCAGATGTTGTTGTTGGAAAAATAACAATAAATGGAGAAGAAAAAAGTTATGCTGTATCAGATAAAATAACAATAACGGATAGAAGTATTGCGAATATAAATATAGGTTTAATAGAATTAAAAACATTAGATGTAAAAATACAAAAAAGTATAAAAAGAGTAATTGCACAAGATTCTACAAATACTACAGTTTATGACTATAACGAAGAAAGTTTAGCAAAGGTTGAATTAAATGCAAAAAAAGTAGCTGGAACAACAGTTATTGTAGAGTATGAAATAAAAGTAACAAATGTTGGTGAAGTTGATGCATATGTAAGAAAAATTAAAGATTATATGCCACAAGATATGGTATTCAAATCAGAATTAAATAAAGACTGGTACATAAATGGTAAAGATTTATATACATCAACATTGGCAAATAAAAAATTAAAGGCAGGGGAAACAGCAACAATTAATTTAACATTAACTAAAGGAATGACAGCTTCAAATGTAGGATTAATAAATAACAAAGCTGAAATCTCAGAAATTTATACAGAAGATGAATTAAAAGAAAATAATATTGAAAATAATGTAGATAATGCACAATTAATAGTAAGCATAAAAACAGGAACATTTATTATGTATTCAGTAATAGCGGTATTGGTATTAGCTTTAGTATTAATATGTATGGTTTATATTATTAGAAAGAAGAATATTTAGGAAAGGAGGGAAAATAATGAAGGATATAAGAAGAGCAGTTTTTTTTATAATAATATTATTTAGTATAATATTTAGAAATAGTATTAGTTTTGCCTGGATGGAATCGGCTTGGGATAATACTGATATTGACTCATTGTGGCTTGGAGAGCAAATTGGAGAAGACAATGGTGATGGCACAGCAAATAATGGAGTTGATTATTGGGCATATGATGGATCTGATTATGAAGGACAAATGACTTTATTTGGAAATACATATGATGCAGGTGAGGATGAGAATGGAATTATACATAAAGAAAACATATTTTGTATTCAATATGGGCAAGAGTTATATTTGTCATTGGGCGTAGTTAAATATATAGTAAAAATAGAAAAAGATGGAGTAGAGATAAATGGCCAAACAAGATCATACAGTGAATTTGATGATGATGAAATAAGAAAAATTTTCAGAATGGCATATATTATGAATGATATGGGAGGTAGAACCAGATTAGTTGGTTCTAAGAGTTCTTATAGTGATAAGCAAGTAGCTATCTGGTTAAATACGGGAAGTTTTTTAAAAGCATTAGATATTGATGATTTGGCGACAACTAAAGATGATAAGCTGGAGAAACTTGAGGAGAATGCACCAAAAACATTACTAGAACAGGCAAACATGTATGCTGAAAAAGCATTGAAATACATTAAAAATGGGAGTAATTTGTTAAAAAGAAACAATGAAGTTGATAGTGTGAAATTAAAAGATATTACTTATAATGGAACTGAGTATATTAAGGTTGGACCGTTTAATTATTCGACTACGAGAGATATTACGAATTTAACTTTGGTAGACGAAAATGATAATAATATAAATAATCTTAAATTTGGAAGTTATAATGGAAATGATTTTAAAGTAAGTGATTCATATAATGATATTATAAAATCTGGAGAAGACTTTTGGATATTAATTAGTAAAGATAGAAAGATAAACAAGATAAAGAAACTTTTTGTATCAACTGAAGAAGATAGTTTTATAACTAGTAAATTATGTTATATTGAGGTAAGGAATAATTATCAAAATGCAATGACTGGCTATAGTGATGAAGAAAAAATGGATAACAGCGATGAAATGGAGTTGAACCTAGATGTTACGGGAAGTATAGAAATAAAAAAAATAGATACACAATCAAGTAAAGGAATACCAAATGTAAAAATACAAATAAAAAGAAATTCAGACAGCAAAAGGGTAATAGGCAATTTAAATGGAGAAGTAAGTTATATAGATGAAAACGAAAGTGTTCCATTTGGATGGTACAAAGAATTTACAACAGGAAGTGATGGAAAAATATTAATAAGAGGTCTATATGCTGGAGATTATACAATCACAGAAATTAAAAATACTAATACAGCGTATGTAACCAATCCTAATATAACAGTTTCTGCGAAGATAGAGCCTGTAAAAACAAAATACATAACAATAGATAATCAGCGTATTATAAACTTGAAAATTGTAAAAAAAGATGAAAATTCAAATGCTAAACTGGCAAATGTAAAATTTAAAATAAAAAGAAGTTCAGATGGAAAATTTATAAATAAATCTTCTACAGGAGATATAACTTATGTTGATGAAAATAATGCAACAGAATTTTATACAAATATAAATGGAGAAATATTAATTGAAGGAATAACAGCAGACAAGTATGTAGCAATTGAAATAGAAAACCCTAATAAAGGTTATGAAAAAAATCCAAATGTGGAATTTGAATTAGACGTAAATGGAAATGGAAATTTAAGCAGAGAAACAATTATTAAAGATATAACAAATAAAAGAAAATATATTGATCTTTCGGGATATATTTGGAAAGATGTTCAAGAAGGAAAACAAACAGCAAGAAATGACTTATATAAAGATGGTGACTATGATGAAAATGATGAAGCATTTAATGGAATAACAGTTAGATTAAAAGACAAAGATGGAAATACATTAAAAGAAACAAAATCATCAGAAAGAGGATTATATGATGAAATAAATGGTGGTGAATATATCTTTGAAGATATTGAAATCAAAAAATTAGAAGAATATTATATTGAGTTTGAATATGATGGATTAATTTATCAATCAGTTGCAATAAATATAAATAAAAATAATGGTTCAAAATCAACAGATAAAGTAGAAAGAGATGTATTAGATAAGAACTTTACAAGTGTTGAGGCAACAGGAGAAAATAGAGTAAATGTAAACAATAAATATTCAATAGGATATACAAATACTAAAGACCACGTTGCAAGAATAAATGATAGTTCATCATGTACATTACATGCAAATACAAAAGATGCAAATTACACAATAACATATACAGATGCAGATTATAGAGAAGGAAAAACAGAAATAAGATACATAAATTTAGGATTATATGAAAAACCACAAGCAGATTTAGCAATTGCTCACGATTTAGATAATATAGATGTTGGAGTAAATGGATATTGGCATATTTATAAATATGGAAAAAGATTAAATGCTTCAGGAGAAATACCAGATAACTCAGATTCTTGGAATATTGGAGTGAAATTTAAAAATAGATTTACTCAAACATATAATAGAGCAATATATGATGCTGATGTAAATTATCAAACAGAGGATAAATCAAAAGAATTACAAGTATATTTAACATATAAAATAGCAATAAAAAATGAATCATCATATTTAACAAAAGCAAATAGTGTGGTAGATTATTTTGATAATCGTTATGAATTAGTAGCGGCTGGAACAGGAATTGATGGACAAAATAATATAACAGGAAACTTAAATATAGCTTCAAATGGAAAATATAATGATGAATATAATAAGGCTATAATAGATACAAATACAGTTATAAAATCAGGAGAATCAAATTATTTATATGTTCAATATAAATTAAATAGAGAAGCGGTATTACAAATACTAAATAATAAAGAAACATTATATAGTACAGTAGAAATAAATTCATATACAGTATATAAAGATAATAATGAAAATACAGTAGCGGCAGTAGATATTGACTCAGTACCAGGAAATATGAAGATAGGAAATGTTGACACATACGAAGATGATACAGATGCAGCGCCACCAGTACAATTAGAATTAACAGATGCAAGAAAAATTGCCGGAACAGTATTTGTCGATAGTACAACAGAAGAATTAAAGACAGGAGAAATAAGACAAGGAAACGGACAATTTGATAATGGTGAAAATACAGTAGCAGGAGTAAAAGTTACATTGCATGAATTAAATAATTCTATAGGAGATATAGAAACAACAACAGATGCAAATGGAAATTACGAATTCTCAGGCTATATACCAGGACAATACACAATAACATATACATGGGGAAATAAAGACTACAAAGTACAATATTATAAAGGGACAGTATATGATTCAAATAGATACCAAAATAATAAAGATAATAAAGAATGGTACAAAGATTCAGTAGATACAAGAAAAACAGATGCTATAGACAATTACGAAGAAAGAAAAGCAATAGACAAAGAAGTAGCAAATATAACAAACCATACAGTTGGAGAAGAAGTATCAAAGGCATATAATGGAGAACAAAGTGCAATAACAATAACAAAAATGAATTCAGTAACACCAACAATGGAATTTGGTGTAGAATATGAAACAACTATAACAGATGGAACAGCAGACAAAGTAGAATTTATAGTAAAAAATGTTGACTTTGGAATAGTAGAAAGAGCAAGACAACAATTAGATTTACAAAAACGAGTAAGTACATTTAAAGTAACATTGGCAAATGGTCAAGTGTTAGCAGATGCTAAAGTTACAGAAGATGGAAAATTAGAAGGAACAACAAATCATATGACATATATGGGACCATCTACAAGTGGAAATGGATATGTAAAACTAGAAACAGATGATGAATTAATCGAAGGAGCAACATTAAATATAACATATCAAATAAAAGCTATTAACCAAAGTGAAGTAGACTATATGTCAGAAAACTACTATAAATATGGAATTAAGGAAGGAAATATTGCAACATTAACACCATCAGCAGTTATAGATTATCTAGATAAAAATTTAGGTTTTGAAGATAATGATAACAAAGATGAAAGTGGAAATTCAATTTGGCAACAGATTTCAAAAGTTAAATTACAAGAATTTAAGGCTCAAAAAGTAAATGATGGGGGATATTTAGACAATAAGAAAATATTATATACAGATAAAATTGCAAAACCAATAAAACCAGGAGATACAAAAACTGTAGATTTAAAAGTTTCAAAATTATTATCATCATCAACAGATATGACATTTAATAATGATGCAGAAGTTGCAAAAATAACATCAAATGATGGACAAAATCCACCAGTAGTTCCGCCAACATATCCACCAGTAGTTTCAGCAGAAGATTCAATAGTTGTACCAAGTACAGGTGCTAATATGAATTATGCATTCCCAACAATTGTTGGAATAGTATCATTAGTAATATTAGGAATAGGTGTATTTGTTATAAAGAAAAAAATTATTGAAAAATAATAAGAAAAAGAAGAGTTTACATTAAAGTAAGCTTTTCTTTTTTGTTGACAATTATTTCAAATGATAGTATACTTCTATAAGATAATTATTTTATGTGCTTATAGCTCAGCAGGATAGAGCAGTCGCCTCCTAAGCGACCGATGGTGGTTCGAGTCCGCCTAGGCACACCACTTTTTGAAAATATTGTAAATTTTAAGTGTAATTTAAGCAGTGGCACAAAAAAGTAATATTGGAGGAAAAATTGAAAGAAAAAATAAGACAAATATTAGATATAAAACAATTTCATATATGCATGGTTATTTTAATAATAGTTACAATTCTTTGTGCAGTAGGATTGATAACTTTAAAATATAATGTAGAAGGGGAAAGTAATTTACCTTTTGAATTATCAAAAATAACAGTAATAAGTACAATAGAAGGAAATGACAACGAAGATGCAAATAATAAATGGAATTTAACTGTTAATCAAAATAATGACATTTATTTATACATCAAAAAAAATGAAAATTATAAAACAACAGAAGCAATTCAAAGCATTACATTAAATAACTTCAATCAAGAGCAAACTGCAAAAATAGGTGAAAGAAAAATATATAAACCAGATGCTAATATAGAAAGTGTAATATTTAAAAATGCAGAAGAAAACAACACACAAAAAATAGAATATAATGGTGCATTAGATTCTAGTATAAAAGAATTAAAAATTTCTAATCAAGGTGGACTTGTCGTATTTAGATATGCACTTGATAATATTGCAAATTATGTATCAAATGATGATGCAGAAATAAATCATGATGAATTATTAAAAAAATTAAATATAAATAATGATGATTTAAAAGAAAAAATAAGTTTTGATGTAATTTTAAAATTAGAATCTGGAAAAACTTTTAAATCCAATATTAAATTAGAACTACCAATTGATAATGTTGTTGAAAATGGTACACAAAGTAAAGAATATACAGATTTAAAAGAAATAGTATTTAAAAGAATAAATGAATAATTTGCAGTAGATAAAAATAATTAAAAACTTAGATTAAAAATACTTGCTAAATTTCTATTTACAGTATATAATAGGGATGGTATGAAATTTAATCTTTGTATAGAGAGTAATCCAATAGAGACCTATGAACCTTGTCAGGTCCGGAAGGAAGCAGCAATAAGTAGAAAATCTTTATGTGGAGTGCTCTCTATAGAGAGATTAGTTTCACACCATTTTTTAAGATATAAAGGATGTGAGATATATGGCATACACAGCTCTTTATAGAAAATTTAGACCTACAACATTTGCTGATGTAGTAGGGCAAGAGCATATAACAAAAACATTAAGAAATCAAATAATTGCAGATAGAGTTGGACATGCATATTTATTTAATGGTGGAAGAGGAACAGGAAAAACTTCTTCAGCTAAAATTTTGGCAAGAGCAATAAATTGTTTGAATCCAAAAGATGGAGAGCCATGTAATGAATGTGAAATTTGTAGAGGAGCATTAAATGGTTCACTTACAGATATTGTTGAAATGGATGCTGCTTCAAACAATAGTGTTGAAGATATTAGAAGTATCAGAGAAGAAGTAAACTTTTTACCAACAAAAGCAAAATATAGAGTATATATTATAGATGAGGTTCATATGTTATCACCAGGGGCATTTAATGCTTTACTTAAAACTTTAGAAGAACCACCAGAACACGTAAAATTTATTTTGGCGACAACAGAACCACAAAAATTACCAGCAACAATTCTTTCAAGATGTCAAAGATTTGATTTTAAAAGAATTTCAAATGAGGACATAATAAAAAGGTTAAAAGTTGTTTGTAATGAAAGTAATATAGAAATAACAGATTCTGCTTTAAATATTATTGCTGTTTTATCAGAAGGAGCAATGAGAGATGCTTTATCAATATTAGAAAGATGTATTCAAGATGGAGAAAATAAAATTGATGAAGATAAAATTAAAGATTTAGTTGGAATTCCTAAAATAGCATTTGTAAATAGTATAACAGAGGCGA
>ULPC01047146.1_pt1 | contig 20519 bp, 15 predicted proteins | sample 1953181 | NCBI WGS metagenome assembly ULPC01 (sample SAMEA4835620, study PRJEB28245) | human gut metagenome | biome: gut microbiome; material: fecal sample | place: Denmark | collected 2008
CCTCCTACCCGATATTGTCTGCTTTGTGATGTTTCAGAATCCTTAATGACCTTAATGACCTTGTCCTTAATGACCGGATGGTTGATGATGAGCGGCACTCTTTCTACCACTACCATGGAAGTGTCGAGGCCCAATGCCTTAGGCTCGTCAATACCTATCTTGCTGATAAGAGCGTAGATACTCATCAGCAGGTTCTGTTGGCGATTATCTGAACTCTCCGGGTAATATACGCGGTGAATGATGATGAATCGGAAATCGCCCGGAATTCCGTATTTGCGCAGCGAAGGATAGGTGCTTTGCAAATCTACCTTTCCGTCTGTTACCAGATCTTCCACTACTTGTCGCAGATAGAGACTCACCCTAGGCTCTATGCGGAAACCAATGTGCATGGTTACGCTGTAGAGGGTGTCGGGAATCAGGGTCTCGCAGTTGTACTCCAGCGTATCAGGTGTGTCAACAAACTCCATGTTGATAAGCCAGTAATGGTCTGCACGTTTCGGCTGCTTGTTGATGATGGAGTAGAGCAACTTGTCATCTACGGCACCTTCCTTGTTGGCGTGGTTCACATAAACCAGGTTGGAAGCGTACTTAGGGATGCTCTCGTCGGCCTTGATGTCGGAGATAATCTGATAATAATCATCCAGCGGTTTGGTGCTGATATAATGGCGTCGTATCTTCATGGCTTTCACCCACACGTACATCATCAGGAACAGGATTCCGCCAATGAGCATCGTACACCATCCACCTGCAAGAAACTTTGACAGATTGGCAGTCAGGAAGATGGCTTCGATGATGCAGTATGCGCCCATAAACAGCATCGTGAAAATCCGTGCCACTCCCTTGCTGTGCAGGTAGAAACCGAGCAGCAGGGTAGTCATCAGCATGGTGATGGTGATGGCGAGTCCGTAGGCTGCCTCCATGTGCGAGGAGTCGCGGAAGAGCAGGATGATGAGAACCACGCCGATGTACATGGCGAGGTTGATCATCGGGATATAAAGCTGCCCCTTAACATGGGTAGGATGCTTGATTCGCATGCGCGGCCAGAAGTGCAGGTTCATGGCTTCGCTCAATATGGAGAAGGTTCCGCTGATGAGTGCCTGGCTCGCAACGATTGCCGCACCCGTGGCCATGATGATGGCGAAGAACAGCATGCTCTGCGGCATGATGGCAAAGAACGGATTCACAGCCAGCGCCGTATCAGCATGATTCAGCACCCATGCTCCCTGTCCCAGATAGTTGAGAATGAGCATGGTCTTTACGAAGCCCCAGCTGATGGCGATGTTCTTTCTGCCGCAATGTCCCAGGTCGGAATAGAGAGCCTCTGCACCGGTAGTACAGAGAAATACGGCACCCAGAATCAGAAACCATTCAGGCGATTTCGCCAGCAGCATGGCTGCATAATAGGGGTTGAAAGCCTTCAGTATCAATGGGTAAGACGTGATGCTGAAAGCTCCCATCACGCCCAGCAGCAGGAACCATAGCAGCATAAATACGCCAAACGATTTGCCAATACTCTCTGTGCCAAACCGCTGCACGAAGAAGATGATGGTGATGATGCCCAGGGTGATGGGGATAACTGGCAGGTTGGGACTGATGCTTTCGAGTCCTTCGATGGCTGTGGTCACGGTGATGGCAGGGGTGATGATTCCGTCTGCCAGCAGGGTGCTTGCGCCAATGATGGCCAGTAGGTAAATCCACTTGCTCTTGAGTCGGCGCAGCAAGGCATAGAGGGCGAGGATGCCTCCCTCGCCATTGTTGTCGGCACGCAGCGCCACGCATACATATTTGATGGTGGTCTGGAGGGTGAGTGTCCAGATGATGCATGACAGTGCGCCCAGGATGGTGCTCTCGCTGATGCTTTCGCCCGTATGCAGGATAGCCTTCATCACATAGAGAGGTGATGTTCCGATGTCTCCGAATACAATGCCTAATGTAACGAGCAATCCCAGGAAGCCTACTCTGTGATGATTGCAGGCTACTGAACTTTCTGCTTTTTCTTTCATTTTTCTTCTCTTATTTAAATTAAATATCATCCTTTTTGGGACACGATAATGTTCTTTGTGATTATAAATTTGCGTGCAAAGGTATAAACATAAGAGGTAAGATAGAATTTGTTTAACAAGATTTATCGGATTTAACCTTTATTCTTTGGCGATATGAAGAGAAGAATAGAGGCGAATGCCGATAAGACTACTCCCGAGAAACTTCTGAACCTTGCGAAACTTGAATAATTAATAAAGGCGGGGAGCTTGTGAAAGCGCCTCGCCTTTTGCGTATGTTCAGTAAGTTTCTTTTCAAGTGTAAAGAAAACAGTTATTCAATGATGTGGTTGATGACCATTCCTGCGATAGCCATTCCGAAGGTTGCGGTGATGTGGCAGAGCGAACCGTTGATCTGTGCCTTAGTAGAGCACCATTCGTGTTCTACCAGTTGCTGGTCGCCCGGAGCATCATATACGGCAGTATCGGTACCCCTCTCTCCGCTAATGAGTTTGGCTTTCGGGCATAGGCATCCGCCCGTGCCGCATGCTTTGTTCACCCCTTGGTTCTGCATCGGTTTTTCTTCACTGTATACGCACTGGAATTTTCGTCGTGGGAAGGTTTTGTTCTTCTTGAATTTCTTTCGCAGTGCTCTTGCCAGCGGGTCTCCATCCACCTTCCAGAATTCAGATTTTCTTACCATGAAGGGGTCGGTGCGCAGGGCAGCTCCCATAGAAGATATAAAGGTGATTTCCTTAGGCAGGGCAGTGGCACGCAGAATGAGGTCAGCCTTATCCTTGAGCGAGTCGATGGCATCGATGATGAAGTCGTATTGCTCCATGTGGAATTCATCGGCAGTTTCTGCCTGATATATTTTCTGATAGGCTGTGATGTTGGCATCGGGGTTGATTTCGAGCAGTCGGTTGCGCAGCGCCTCTACCTTCACTTCGCCTATGGTTCGGCTTGTAGCCATCAGCTGGCGGTTGCAGTTGGTTACGCATACCCTGTCGCTGTCTACGATTGTGATGTTTCTCACGCCGCTTCTCAGGAGTCCTTCTGCGCACCATGATCCTACTCCTCCGATACCGAAGATGAGCACTCTTGCCTTCTGAATTTTCTCAAGATTATCCTTTCCCAGGAGCAGTTCGGTGCGTCGCTGCATTCCCCGCTCCATTGTCGTTATTTTATTCTCCATTTTATTGTTTGTAAAGAATTCTAATGTATATATCTGATGCAAAGTTAGTGAATAAAATCCGATGTCGGCTGATATGAATAAATGTTTATAATTCTTTAACTCATTTCTTTATCCCATGCAGCTCGTTACTCCGAGCGTAGTAGCGATAGCGGTCAGAATGCTGATGGCTATCTGCAGAATTGTTTTCCAGGTGTTCGTTTTCATTTTTTTGAATGTTGAATGTTGAGTGTTGAATGTTGACTTTTTGTGGGCGGATAGGCTGGGGCTAGGGGCTAGCACCCTAGCCAGTCTATCCTTGGGCTATTCAAGGCTGTCGCCAGTATCGTCCTTGCCGGTAGTGCCGCCGGTTGATTCAGAGCCTTGGCCGTCGCTGCCCGTGCCACCGGTGTTTCCTGAGCCGCCCTGGGTAGAACCGCCGCCTGAAGTATCGGTGTTATCGGTGCCGGTGAAGGCGCCATACTCTTCAATCTTGCACTTCTTTCTGAGCTCGGAGTTGCTCCAGGTTTTGGTGTTGCGTACAATCAGGTGAACGCCCTCTACGCTGGCAGCGGTTACCTTGTCGCGGGTGTCTTCCGCTTTTGAACTCATGCCGATGGAGAAGAGGCCGAGACCTGAGAGGCGGACGCTCTTGCCGTCGAGAATCAACTCCTGCAAGTGGTCGAGAGCATCCATCAGTACACCGTGGATGGTGCCTCGGCTGTATGGCGAGCCGTGGTCGGCGATGTGAGAAACGAAGCCTTCGAAATCTACTTCGCGGTCGGTTACTGAGGTGGCATACCACTTTTTCTTACCTGCGTTTTCTCCACTCTGTGGTGTACGCTGAATCTTACGATACTTCAATGTTCCTTTCTGTTCCATGTTCTTTTAGTGTTTAATGTTTAGAGTCTGGTGTTATGGGAAGCCGCCGCCATCTTTTGTCCGGAGCTTGATGAGGCTTTTCCTAATCACGATGCAAAGATACGCATTTTTTCTGTAACTGCCAAATTTCAGGTTGCAGATAAGGGCTGTTTTCAGCAAAGGGGGATGGAGGGAGGAAGAGAAGGGAGGGGGACCTGCGATGGAATCGCAGGGAACGGGGGCAGGCGGGGGAGGCGAGAGGGGGGAGCGATTCTCGTTAATAAAGCAAAAAATATAGAGTAGGGGCTCGCTACTCTTAGAGTTATGAGGGATAAGTCATAGGTTAGCGCAGAGAGAAACGCTATGGAGGGTGATTCTGGTGCTGCGTTTTGCTGACACTGACACTGACAGTTTTGTTTCTGCTAGCTGCTCTAATAGGTGAAAGAATGTTAAGATAATATTTTATATTTATATATATATAAATATAACTTTTCTTCTTACTCTTTTACTACCCTCGGAAAAAATAACTGTCAGTGTCAGTGTCAGAAAATGATAGAAAAAAATGTGTTCATTTGTTTGGTCATTCAAAAAATTATATATACCTTTGCGCTACTTTTCGCTTTAAGCGGGAATTGTATTAACAACTATATATTTTTAGATAAAGGATGAGGCCCTGCAGCTTTGTTTCCCGAGCCCAAGCTCAACAAACTTGAACCCCCGAACCGGAACCGCATCTTATACTTTACCCTAAAAACTAATTTAAACTTATAAAATTTATATTTATGAGAGAAGTATTCGAAGGGGACCATAGCCTTAATTATGGAGCTGATGATGAACATTACATTGTTTATCCTAAGGAGAAAACTCTTTTTGAGTTTGCGAAGCAGCTAAATGCAACTGCAGAGCAGAAAGAGAAGGGGGAGGATGAAAAAGGGGAAAAACATTCTTCTGTCTGTTCCTACATCGATATGATTGATGACGTTAGCCAGAAACTGAAGATTGGATTCGAACAGTATAAAAAGGCGAAGGAAGAAGAGATTCGCAAGCTGAAGAACGAACTAGCTGCTGAGAAGCTTTTCTCTGATGGAGTTCATAAGGAAAATCAGATGCTGGTTCAGAATCTGCATAAGGCTAAGGCGGAAAACCAGAAGCTCAGTAAGAAACTTGATGAAGCAAGAGATGAAATCAGCTGTAAGGATATCACTATTCGTCGCATGAAGAAAGATGCAGAACGTAAAGATACAGCCATGCAGGTCGATGTATCTGAGGTGAAAGAAGAATTTGCCAGGGAAATGATTGACTCCGGTATCAGATTTGTTAAAGATATGAAGACTGCGATAGATGATTCGCAGACTTTTAAATGTATGGGGCTGTTAAACCATATGACAGATGATTGCTTTGGCAAACATGAAGCTATACATCGCGAACTGAAGGATATGATTCAAGGCATTTTTGGCAGTCGTGAACAAGTTGCAAAGGAGCAGAATGAACCTAGACCTAACAATGTTACGGTTGAAAAAGGCGGGGTGTACAATGCTGAGGTTCATCATCAGGATATTCATCATGAGGTGGACCAGCCGGATTTTCTGCCTAAGGGGTACCATCCGCTTTCTCTGTCTGAGGTGGACCAGCTGATTTCTCTGCCTAGACATAAACGCAAAAGATTAGGATTAGAAGGAGAAGATTATGAGTGGAAATAAGATTATTATATGCCCTGGGGCTTTTTACAACGAGCATGTTGAACAGCAGAATATCTTTGGCGAGGTGAATGTATATCCTCCGAAAGATGGAGAGAGAGGCGGACAGACGGTTTCTTCTGTACAGCTGATTGACTGTTCGGAGGATGAGGACCTCGAGGCGGAAGATGTTGCTGCTGCTGATTTTAAGGCTGCTCCTGGTGAGGATGAGCGAAAAGCAGAAAAGGATGCGGCTGCTGGCATCAGCCAGAAGGAAACCGGTAGGGGCAGAAAGAGCGAGTATCTCTTTGCCCTTGACGAAAACTACTGCGTCAAGGACGAGGCGGAAACCCGCAAACAGGCTGAGCTCTTCCGCACATTCCTAGAGCAGAATGACTGGGCAGGGCTGCGTACCAGTTCTAGAAGAAGTTCGCCCCTGAACATCGCCATCTTCTCCTTCCTTGATCATTGGAAAGAATATGGGGTAATTCCCCGCAAGCGAGCGGTAGGAGTGAACACCATCTTCAGGTTCCTGACCAAAGACTGCAAAATCAGTATTGATGCAATAGAGAAGTCGTTCAATAACGCCTTCTGTAACAAGCCCCCGAAAAAGAATTCCGATATGGAGAAGCTGGTGGATGCTTTTTTTGAAGAGAATATGTAGGATTAATGACTGAAAAAGAGAAAAAACGTAGGAAAAAATAATTAATCCTATTTTGCCTATTTAGCCTAAAGGTGAAAAAGCCGTACCTTTGCCCCGTAATCAGATGACAAGTCTGGTTGCGGGGCATTTTTTTGTCCTTAAATATGATTTATTAATTTTTAATTTTTAAGTTTATGAAAAAGATGAAAGTAGTCAAGCTTCTTGACGTTCAGAGTGGTGTAAGCCAGCAGACAGGTAATCCTTGGAAATCTCGCGAGGTAGTGGTGGAATCAATGGAGAATGCGGTTCATCCCGACCGGTATGTGGCGCGGCTCTTCGGCGATGCGGTAGACAAGTTTACGGCTAAGGAAGGCGATGTGCTGGGCATCGGGCTCCGCCACAGCGTGAGGGAGTATAACGGCAGATATTATGGCGAGACACATATCTCGGAGTTTGAGCAAGTACAGCCATTCTGATGTTAGTTAATAGTTGACAGTTAATAGTTTATAGAGTTTTTCCTATTATAAAAAAATAAAGAATTATGTATATCAAGATTCAGATTTCAGATGCTTTGTATCAGGCTCTCCTGACGCAGGGCAAACGCAAGAAGGGCTCTATCGCCCTGGTTAGCCCCAAGGAGGGTAATTTCAACGCATTCGCCAGCAATAGCGAAACGCGGAAACAACGCAAGTTTATACGGCTGGCTCATGGAAGTGCCAGTGTGGGCGATGAGGATGTGAGAATGCATCTGCGTATCAGCCGCAGAGAAGCCGAGGTTATGCCGGCTCAGGTTATCTGCAAAGAGAGTGAGATTGCCGGTGAGTTTGTAACGAAAAATTGCTAGTCTATGAGTTTTGGAATATCCGAAAGTGTAAGGAGCAGGGCGGTACAGGTTTGTACGCCCCAGCTCTTTCATCAGGCAGCCCAGAGCGGTGTGGTGGTGAAGACTTGCGCCGAGATAGAAGACGCACTTGAGAGCCTGCGCAGAGGCGAGATGAGCAAGGATGATTATGTGGCGCTGAAGACGAAGTTGAAGGCTAAACTCCCGATTCTCACTCCGCATGCTACCTTCAAGAACGGCCGACGACTGAATGCGGATGCCATCCCCAGCGGGCTTTCTATCTACGACAAAGACCATATTCCCGACCCGAGAGGGTGGTGGAAGACGAAGAGCCAGGAGCTGAAGAAGAATAAGCCTGAGGTGCTGGAATGCATCCTGCTGGTTCATGTTACGCCTTCGCTCGAGGGACTGAGGCTTGTCTTCGTTATCCCGGGAAAGATGAACCTGGCTGATGCGCAGAAATGGATGTCGGAGCAGCTGGGGGATAAGGATTATGATTCTTGCGTGAAGGACCTGGCACGGCCTTCGTTCATCGTGCCCGAAGACTATATCCTCTTTATTAATGAAGAGGAGCTGTTTAAGGATAGAGAGGCTGCAACTGGGAGCAGGGAGAACGGAGAACTGAAGGGGGACGGGGCTTGGAAAGCCCCGGAACGGGGGCTGCCTGACGGGAGACCGGAGGGAGCTGCTGCTGAAGGAAGCGGGGGCGCTGCTGAAGGGAGCACGGGCGCTGGAAGCGGGGCTGCTGAAAGCAAGAAGGCTCCAGCCAGCTACCCCAAGGAATACCAGGGGGTGCCTTATCCGGTTATCATAGAGAAGCTGATAGAGCTGCTGGGAGGAGAGCCGCAACATGGCTCCAGAAACTCGTTTATCTTTACATTAAGCTGCTATCTCCGCTATCTCTGCGATGATAATGCGGAATGGATCAAGCAGGTGATTCCAACCTTTGGCGAAGACCGGAAGAGGGCGTTCATAACCGTGGAGAGTGCCTGCAACAGAAAGCAGAGCTTCCGAATGCCCAGCATCGTGAGCAAGGCCGTAGAGCTGGTAAGGAATGAAAAGATGAATACGCTTTCTGCCAACTATGATGACAGCGATTTCGGCGATATCAACAATCCGGAATCTTACTTCTATCATATTCATCAGATGCCGGAAAAATTGCCCAAACTCATCAGACTCCTGATTTCGAAAACACCGGGGATTTACCGTCCGGCCGTATCGCAGGCCATCTTCCCGCCACTGGCATCGCATCTCTGCGAAACCCGATTCCGCTATCTCGATAATGTAGAGCATGAGGCTACAATTTCTTCTATCTTGTGTGCCCCTACAGGAAGCGGAAAGGAAGCCATCACGCAACCTATCAACCACATCATGGCTGACATCAGAAAGCGGGATGCTGAACAGAGAGAAAGAGAGCGACTGTGGAAAGATGAATGCAACCGCAAAGGCTCGAACAAAGACAAGAGAGAAAGACCGCAAGGACTTGTTATACAAGAGGTTAATATTGATATGACGAACCCTGCCTTTGTGCTCAGAATGAAGGAGGCTGAGAACCATTTCCTCTATTCAAAACTGAACGAGCTGAACCTCTTCGATGCGCTGAAGGGCAAGACCAACCAGCACTTCCGCATCATGGAGCTTGCCTTCGATCTGGGTAATTACGGACAGGACAGAGTGGGCACACAGAGCGTTACCGAAACCATCAAGGTGCGCTTCAACTGGAATGCCTGCTGCACCCCGAAAAAGTGTCGCGAATATTTCAAAAGGGTGGTAACGGATGGTCCTATCAGCCGTATCTCGTTCAGCACCATCGAGCGCCGTCCATGCGGTTCGGAGCTTCCGGTATACGGCACTTATGATGCAGCCTTCGATGAACAGCTGAAGCCCTATATCGACAATCTGGTGAAGGCTAGAGGACTGGTAGACTGCCCTGGAGCCCGCAAGCTGGCTCAGACGCTTCTGGATGAAAATGCCCAGTTTGCCCGTCTGTCGCAGGATGTGGTATTCGAGAATCTCTCGTTCAGAGCCAATGTCATCGCCTATCTGAAGGCATGCGTGCTGTATGTGGCAAACGGCATGAAATGGGAGAAATCCATCGCAGATTTCGTGCGCTGGAGCGAGCGTTATGACCTCTACTGTAAGTTGAAATTATTTGGACAGATGATTTACGATGCAGACAGAGAGCAGGACTGCGTGCCTAAGACAGCACCGAGGGGTCCGAAGAATATGCTTGAGATGCTGCCCGAACAGTTCTCGCTCAAGGATTATGCCAATCTGCGCAGGGAGCAGGGTTTCGACGACAACCGCAAGCGTACGATGGATGCTGTTTACCAGTGGGTATCGCGCGGATATGTGGTGAAGCTGCTTAAAGACGAAACTGCTGACACTGACACTGACAGTTTAATTTTCCGCAAGGTGCATTACAACAGAAGTTATCTTCTCAATAAAGAATAAGCTTATGGAAATAATAGTAAAGCGAATAGCCAAGAAGAAGACCTATACGATAGGTCATCTTTATCTTCTGAAAGAGGATGAGGTAGAGAGCCGCCAGAGTTTCAGCAGGCATCTGGAAGACAAGCGTGAATTTCGCGATACCTTCTCTGAGACGCTGCTGGATAAGGAGCATTATTTCTGCGATACGCTGGAGCCTACCTGGCGCAATCTGCTGGGCATCACGCTGAGTCCTGGGGAAGTGGATGCCCGTTCGGGCAGGGTGAGCGGCAAGATAGCGCGCAAGGTTCGGGGCAAGACGGCGATACCCGAGGGCACTTATCCGCTGCTTGTTACCCCGTCGCCCAGGTTTAAGTGTTTTCTGCCTCTCGTTCAGGGAGTGCCCGGTTTCGAGGGCATCCGCATCCATGCAGGCAATTATCCTGACGACACGCAAGGCTGCATCCTGGTGGGCGAGAACAAGTTCAGGGGAATGGTAGTGAACTCCCGCATCTGGCTCAACCGCCTCATCAGCCGCATCGCCGAGGCTAGGGAGCAGGGGGAATCTGTATGGATTACGGTTATCTGAAAATAAAAAAGAGGGTGAGTCATCTGGTTATGACACACCCTCTTTTTGGCTTTTTATTTCTTTTTCTTCTTCTTCTTTTTGATGCCGAAGAAATCGCGGAGGCCGTTGAAGTCTTTCTTCATGATGAGACCGAGACCCTGCGTGTTCAGACTGTTGCGCGTAAAATAGCGGTCGTTGGTCTGATTGTACATGCGTATGGCGAGGTTGCCGTTAGGGAAGATGAGGTAGCGGAGGTCAAAATCACCGATGAAACTCTGCGTGGCATTCGGATTGTCGCGATAACCGAACTGGCCATTGAAGAGTAACCGGTTGTTGAGCAGCTTGCCGCTCAGAATGCCCTCATATTCGGCATTGTTGAAACCTTCATCGCCCGTAGATATGTTGGCACCGAAATTCCAGTTGTTGCTCTTCACCACGTTGGAAAGTACGGTGTTCAGCTGCTGCGAGATGGTGCCGCTCAGCAGGCTCTGCATCGCCAGCGAAGTCTGACTCTGCTGTTCGCCATCCTCGCTCACCTGGTTGTTGTTGGTCTGGGCGTAGAACCGGCCGATGCCCAAGAGATAGAGCACCTGCTGGTTCATCTCTTCCTGCGAATTGATGATAGAGTAGATCATCTGCTTCGCATCGCTGTTAACCGTAGGCAGGTCCATAGAGAAATCTACCTTAGGCGATTGAGGCGTGCCGGTAATGTCCATCAGGCAGTCTACGCGGATGTTGTTGCCCGAGAACGAACGGCCTATGCGCAGGTCGCTCAGCGGCACTCCGTTTACGGTATATTTAGCCCGCAGGTTGAGTGGGGCGTTGTATGGGTTGCCACCGAAGGCGATGGTGCCGCCCGGCATAAACTCGAACTCCTTCTTGATGAGATTCTGGATGGTGAGCTTGTAGGTGCCATGGTCTACCACATAGTTGCCAAACATGTCGAACGAGCCCTTGTTGAAGTAGTTGGCGCGAATTACGCCATCTCCGTTCAGGGTGATGTAATCGCCCGACTGCTCGTCCATAATCAGCTTGAGCGTGAGGTTCTGGTTGGTGTTTACGAGGAAGTTGATGCGCATATCCGATTCGAAATCGATGTCATCCTCTCTCTGTTTCGTGGTTGGAGCCCCGTTCAGGCTGTCCATGATATCCGGCACAATCTCGTGCCAGTGGATAAAGCTCTTGTCGCTGATGGCGTCCGGACTTGCCACATTATATACAAAGATGCTGCCCGGTTCGGGCTCGGCGTTGATATCGATGACGGTTTCGCCGCTCTTGCCGTGGATGCCTACATCGCCCGTGGCATAGATGGTGCCATAGAAGGTGTTGTCGCCAAACTCGCGGGTATCGAAGCCCAGGAAGTTGTGCGCCTTGATATCGAGGTCGTAGCTCAGCCTTGTGAGGTGCTTGTGGTGGATGCCTCCGCTCAGGATGGCTATGTTGCGGTTGCGGTCGAAGATGGTATCATTCTCTATGAGGATATCATCTGGGATAGCGTGGGCACGGAGCGCATCGAAGGTATAATCGGTGTTGAGCTGCTTGAGGTGCACCTTGCCATGAGCGGTAATATCGCCTACGAGATTGACGCTTTTCAAATCGCCCACCACATTGAGATGACCATCGCCCCAGGCTTCTACCTGGTTCATGAAACTGCCGCAGAAATTCTCGAGGAATTTCATGCTGGTGCCCTGGGCATCGATACCCAGGTCGATATAGTTGCGCTTAGGCGAGACGTATCCGTTGATGAGTGTCTGATGCTCCGGACCATCATCGGCAACTGCATGAATATCAATCTGTTCAAGTTCCTTATTGAAGTTGACACCAGCATGGAGTACACCGAGCTGTCCGTTTTCGAAGGTAAACTCCTTCACGTCTAGCTGGGCGTAGGCATCAGGGTCGTTGAAGAGGCTCTTGATGATAGCCTTGCCCGAAGCCTTGCCGGTGAAATCTACCGAATGGAAATTGATGAGGTTCAGCACGTATGCCACATCCACATCCTTCAGGTCGGCTACGATAGAATCGGTCTTCTCGGGTGTGGCAAGACCGGAAACGATGACGTGCTGCTGGTCGTGGCTCACGGCGAAATGGTCTACCAGCAGGCGGTTCTTGCTGTAGATGATGTCGGCAGGATGAACCTCCCAGGGCGTGCCGTCGATTCTGATTTCAGACGGGTGTATGGTTACGTGGGCGGTAGAAACATGATTTTCGTTCTTGAAGAACTGCGCCCTCGTATCGATGATGCCCTGGATAGGGAGCTTGGCCGAATGGTTGTTGTAGAAGAGCTTGGCGAAGAGCTGGTTGTCGGCAGCGGCTGCCTTTACGTGGATGCCCGGTCCGTTATCTCCCCATTTGCCCTGCCTGATCTGCGCATCTATCTTGAGCGAATCGTTGATGGTATGCAGTCGCACTTTGGCTCCATGATAGTCTTTTGCGTCATAGCTGAAGTCAGCCACGCTGGCATAGATGTTGACGGTTTTCTCAGCATCGTTCACGAATCCATCTGCAAAGACGGGCTGCTCTATCTGCAGCGGAATGCCCAGCATGCGCTGCAGTATCTCGGTAGAGGTGATTTCTGCCTGGAAGGTGAAATGGTTCTTCGCACTCCTGTCTACCTTGCCGATGCCCGGAAGGGTAGGCAGTTTGCTGGCTACCAGGTTGGTGAAGCTCTTGGTGAGGGTAGCGTAATCGTACTCTCCGTCAACATGGATGCTGGCGAACGGGGCTTCGAGGTCGAAATAGCTGTCCTTGCCCTGGTTCTTGGCGCTTACGGTGATGTCATCGAGACTGTAGGTCTTGTCGGCTACCTTCAGTCCCAGGATGGTTGGCAGCAGATGCTGTACATGGGCAGTAGCTGCATACTGCTGGCGCGGGATGGAGTAAGAGCCTTCTACCTGGATGTTGGCGTTAGGGTCGGCGATGGATGCGAGTCCCTCGAGCAATCCCCGGTTATAGCTGCCGTCTATCTGAATGTTGCGGTAGCTGTACTTGTTGAAATCGAAGCGCGGAATGCTGCCCTTGGCATAGAAATGCTGCTTGTTGCCGTGAGCCGAAAGCGATGCTGCCAGAATGCCGAACTGCCCGTTGTCGAGGATTCGGCCCAGGTTGATGCCCTGGGTGTTGATGCTAGCCTTGAGCTCGGAGCCAGCCTTTTCGGCCTTGATGGCTACTTCGCCCACGCCGGTCTTCAGCTGGCCGCGGGTGCCTGCCTTCTTGCCAGCACCATATACTTCACCTATATAATATATGTCGCCCAGGCGCAGCACTTCTTTCGGAATGCTGATGCGTTTGCCCAGATTTCTGGAAACCTCTCCGATGCCATCGCCTGATATCTTGAGGGCTGAGATGTTTGCCTTCCAGCGCAGAAGGCGGTCCCAATCGCTCACACGGCCGTTAGCCCTGAGCAGCAGACTGCCGCTCTGAGTCTTGAATTCGAGGTTATGGATGCGGGCAGATGTACTGGTGCCCGAAAACTGGAGATGAAACTGCAGGGCATCCTTGAACTTGCGGAGTTCAGGCACGAAGCAAGCAATATCGGCAAGCGTGATGACGGATGGCTTGATGCCGCCCTGAAACTGGAGTGTAGGCTTTACGATATGCTTGTTCTCGATGCGGTAGGTAGCGCGCAGGTCATCAAACTGCAATTGCGAATGAGGGAGCTCGATGCTGAAGTCTCTGAGCAGGGCTTGCTGCTGGTCGGCATCGAGTTTGAATCTCAGATTCCTGAGTTGAAGTCCTGATTTATCTTTCAGCGCTATCTTCTTGACAGACAGATGGATATCCTTGTCGGTGAGATGGCCCAGAATAATGTGGGCAGAGAGGTCTGTGATGCCTAGATGCTGCGGCGAAAAGACGCCCGGCTCAGGCGCAATATCGCGCTGGTTGTAGGCAACGGCACCATGGCGGATAATCAGGCTTCCGATGTGCAGGTCGAGCGGAGTATGGCGGGTGGTATCTTTCGAAGCCAGCGAATCGAGCACGAACTGGATGTTCATCGGGCTCTTGGCATCCTGCTTGTAGATGTTGGCATTGAGCCCGAAGAGCTGGGCAGATGAAACCGAAATCTTGCCATCCTTCAAAGGCAGGAAATCGAGCTTTGCCGATACGCGCGAAGCACAGATCATGCTGTCGCCCTTCTGGTCGAGCATCATCACGTCATCTATGATAATGCGGTTGAAGAAGCCCAGATTCACCTTTCCGATACTTACCTGAGTGCCGAATTTCTGAGCCAGCGCACCGGCTACTTCAGAGCCGATGAAGGCCTGTACTGGTGGCACGTGCAACAGTACGACAAGCAAGAAATAGACAGCAGCCAGCGTCCATATAATGCTATTGATGATATGTTTTAAATGTTTCAGAGTTGCTTTCTCTAGTTTACAAAAATGTTACTAATTTGAATTTTGCGACAAAATTACTGAAAAATCGGCATAAAATCGAATAATTCACACAATTTTTCTTTTTTATATCACTTTTTTTCACTATTTTTGCAGCACGTTAGAAGTTTCAGCATAGAAGTAGATAAAATACTGAACTTTCGCATGTGGTTTAAGTACGGGCTGAAAGGCCCAAAAGCTCAGAAGCAGTACGCCCTGAAAGGCTCAAAAGCTCAGAAGCAGTACGCCCTGAAAGGGCAGAAGCTCCTAGCCCTGGGCTAAGAGCTTCTGCCCTTTCAGGGCGTATGGAGCTGGGCTAGGCGCTTTTGCCCTTTCAGGGCGTATGGAGCTTACTTGAGAAAGTTCAGTAAAATATATGTTTTATGGCAGATGGCCAGTATAGCGTCTTGATGAGGGCGCTGACGCATATATCTTGAAGTGATTAGTAAGTTTATATTTAATATTTTTTAATGTAGTTATGGCAAATGTGATTAAGTTACGTAAAGGCTTGGACATTAACCTTACGGGTAAGGCTTCCAAGGATGTAACGCTCCAGGTGGCTCAGGCTGGCGAGTATGCGCTGGTTCCTGCGGCTTTCGTGGGTGTGACTCCTAAGGTAGTGGTACGCGAGGGCGATCATGTCAATGCCGGAGATGCCTTGTTTGTGAACAAGGCTTGCCCGGAGGTGAAGTTTGCCTCGCCAGTGAGCGGAGAAGTAACCGCCATTGAGAGAGGTGAGCGCCGAAAGGTGCTCTGCGTGAAGATGAAGGCCGACGCAGTACAGACCTCTACGGATTTTGGTAAGAAAAACGTTGATGCGTTAGACGGTGAGGCTGTCAAGCAGGCGCTGCTTGAGGCTGGTCTCTTCGGATACATCAACCAGTTGCCTTATGCTGTGTCCACAACTCCCGACACCAAGCCTAAGGCAATTTTCGTTTCTGCCCTCCGCGACATGCCGCTCGCAGCCGACTTTGAGGTAGAACTCAAAGGCAACGAAGAGGCTTTCCAGACGGGTTTGACAGCCTTGAGCAAGATTGCGAAAACTTATCTTGGTGTTGGCGTTGACCAGCACAGCAATGCGCTCGGCGAGGCTAAGAACGTAGAACTCAATGTATTCGACGGTCCTTGCCCGGCAGGTAATGTAGGCGTACAGGTGAACAACATCGACCCGGTTAACAAGGGCGAGGTGGTTTGGACAGTAGATCCAGCATCGGTTATCTTCTTCGGAAGACTCTTCCTGACAGGTAAGGTTGATTTGCACAAGACTGTAGCTGTGGCTGGTAGTGAAATCAAGACTCCTGGCTATGCTGAAGTATTGGTAGGTACACCTTTAAGCAGTTTTGTAGCCAATCAGCTGAAAGCTACTGACCATGTGCGACTTATCAATGGTAATCCACTTACCGGTGTAAAGACAACCACAGAAGATTTCGTAGGTGGTCATACATCAGAGATTACAGCCATCCCAGAGGGTGATGACAACGACGAGATGCTGGGTTGGATTCTTCCACGTACCGATCAGTTCTCTACATCGCGTTCATATCTCTCCTGGCTCTTCGGCAAGAAGAAGGAGTATAATCTCGATGCCCGCGTGAAGGGTGGCGAGCGCCACATGATCATGAGCGGCGAGTATGACAAGGTGCTCCCGATGGACATCTATGGTGAGTATCTCATCAAGGCAATCATCGCCGGCGATATCGACAAGCAGGAGCAGCTCGGTATCTACGAGGTAAGTCCTGAAGATTTTGCTGTGGCTGAGTTCGTGGATTCATCTAAGCTCGAATTGCAGAAGATTGTACGCGAGGGCTTGGATACCCTGCGCAAGGAGAACGCTTAGTTTTTAGTACTGTTAATTATTAAAATAATGAGTGCATTAAGAAATTATCTCAATAAGATAAAGCCTAACTTCCAGAAGGGAGGTAAGCTGCATGCCTTCGAGAGCGTGTTTGACGGTTTTGAGAGCTTCCTGTACGTGCCTAATACGACAGCGAAGAGCGGAGCCAGCATCCACGATTCCATCGACTCGAAGCGCATCATGAGCTTTGTGGTAATCGCCCTGATTCCTGCTTTGCTCTTCGGTATGTATAATGTGGGATACCAGAATTTCAAGGCTGCAGGTACACTGGATACTGCCAGCTTCATCGAGGTCTTCGGCTTCGGATTCCTGGCTGTCCTCCCTAAGTTGCTGGTTAGCTACATCGTGGGTCTCGGCATCGAGTTTGCCTGGGCTCAGTGGAAGCACGAGGAAATCCAGGAGGGTTACCTCGTCAGCGGTATCATCATCCCATTGATCATTCCTATCTCTACACCGTTGTGGATGCTCGCCCTGGCGTGCGCCTTCGCAGTCATCTTCTGCAAGGAGATCTTCGGTGGTACCGGTATGAACATCTTCAATGTGGCTGTGGGTGCCCGTATGTTCCTCTTCTTCTCATATCCACTGGCTATGAGTGGTGATAAGGTCTGGGTGGCTAAGGATGCTATCTTCGGTCTGGGTAACACCCTGCCTGATGGCTTCACAGCTGCTACTCCTCTCGGACAGCTGGCTCAGGGCAGCATGCCTTCAGCTAGTCTCTGCGATTCTATCATCGGTTTCATTCCTGGCTGTATCGGTGAGACTTCAGTCATCGCCATCGCCATCGGTGCCATCATCCTTCTCTGGACAGGCATCGCATCATGGAAGACCATGGGCAGCGTATTCGCAGGCGGCATCGTGATGGCGCTTATCTTCCAGGCTCTCGGCATGACACCTATCGCCTGGTATGAGCACATCGTTCTCGGTGGTTTCTGCTTCGGTGCCGTATTCATGGCTACCGACCCTGTAACCTCAGCCCGTACTGAGAAGGGTAAGTACTTCTACGGATTCTTCATCGGTGCCATCGCCGTTATCGTACGTGTGATGAACCCAGGTTATCCAGAGGGTATGATGCTCGCTATCTTCTTCGGTAACATGTTTGCTCCACTCATCGACTACTGTGTAGTTCAGGGCAACATCTCACGCCGTGCTAAACGTGCTATTAAATAATGTAGGAGGAATGTAGATATGAAGACAAATTCAAATAGCTATACTATTATCTATTCGGTTATCATCGTGGTAATCGTGGCATTCCTGCTCGCGTTCGTGTCTTCTTCGCTGAAGGCAACACAGGATGCCAACGTGGCTCTTGATACTCAGAAGCAGATTCTCAACTCGCTGAACCTGCGCGACCTTGACAACGCTACTGCGGCTGCCAAATATAAAGAGGTGGTGAAGGACGAGAAGGAGAAGGACGGCATGAAGTATTACGAGTGCGAGATTGATGGTCAGAAGAAGACCGTTTACTCTGTAAAGGGTATGGGTCTCTGGGGCGGCATTTCAGGCTTCATCGCCGTGGATGCCGACAACAACACCATCTATGGCGTATATTTCAACCACGAAGGCGAGACTGCCGGACTCGGTGCTGAAATCAAGGACAACCTGAAGTGGCAGCAGAAGTTCCAGGGCAAGAAGATTCACAAGGATGGAGTAGAGGGCATCGCTCTGGGCGTTGAGAAAGACGCTCCTGCCAGCGACCCTAACAATGTGGATGCCGTTACCGGTGCTACATTGACATCCGACGGTGTGGATGCAATGCTCAAGGAAGGTCTTGCTAAATTCATTAAATAATTAAGCGATATTATGGCATTATTTAGTAAACAAAATAAGGAGGCATTCATCAAGCCACTGAACGGCGACAACCCTATTCTCGTCCAGGTGCTTGGTATCTGTAGTTCCCTGGCTGTTACTTCCCAGCTGAAGCCAGCCATTGTGATGGGACTTGCCGTTACTATCATCACGGCATTCTCTAACGTGATTATTTCCATCATCCGCAACACCATCCCTCAGCGCATCCGTATCATCGTCCAGCTGGTGGTAGTTGCTGCCCTGGTTACCATTGTGAGCCAGGTGCTGAAGGCTTTCGCCTACGACGTGAGCGTGCAGCTCTCTGTGTACGTGGGTCTTATCATCACCAACTGTATCCTGATGGGTCGCTTGGAGGCGTTCGCCATGATGAACAAGCCTTGGCCTTCATTCCTCGATGGTATAGGTAATGGTTTGGGTTACGCCCTTATCCTCGTGATTATGGGTGCTGTTCGTGAGCTCCTGGGCCGCGGCTCATTGCTCGGTTTCCAGCTGATTCCAGAGGGAGCTTACGACTTCGGATATGTTAACAACGGTATGATGACCATGCCAGCCATGGCATTGATTCTCGTTGGATGTGTAATCTGGGTACATCGTGCCTATATTTATAAGGAGGAGAAGTAAGATGGAGCACGCAATAAGTTTGTTTTTCCGTTCGATTTTCGTCGATAACATGATCTTCGCCTACTTCCTGGGTATGTGTTCATACTTGGCAGTATCCAAGAACGTGAAGACCTCTTTGGGCTTGGGCTTGGCAGTAACCTTCGTGTTGCTCATCACCGTGCCTGTAGATTACCTGTTGCAGACCAAGGTGCTCAGCGCCGATGGAATCCTGGGTGTTGACCTCACTTACCTGAGCTTCATCCTCTTCATCGCCGTCATCGCCGGTATCGTGCAGCTGGTAGAGATGATTGTAGAGAAGTTCTCACCATCGCTCTATGCAGCGCTGGGTATCTTCCTGCCATTGATTGCCGTAAACTGTGCCATCATGGGTGCCTCTCTCTTCATGCAGCAGCGCATCCTGATGGATCCTGCCAATACTCAGGCTATCACCTCTGTATGGGATAGCATCGTTTATGCCGTAGGTTCCGGTCTGGGTTGGACTCTCGCCATCGTCCTGATGGGAGCCATCCGCGAGAAGATGCAGTATTGCGACGTGCCAAAGCCATTGCAGGGACTCGGCATCACATTTATCACAGTAGGCCTCATGGCAATGGCTATGCTTTGCTTCTCAGGCTTGAAAATCTAAAAAAGGAGGACTATAGATATGGGTAATACATCATTTATATTGGCTAGTATCGGAGTTTTCCTCGTGGTGATTCTCCTGCTGGTTATCATCCTGCTCGTGGCTAAGAAGTATCTGAGCCCTAGCGGAAATGTAAATATCGAAATCAATGGCGACAAGACCATCAACGTGCCTCAGGGCAGCAGTTTGATGACTACGCTGAATGAGAACGGCATCTTCCTGCCTTCTGCCTGCGGCGGTAAGGCAAGCTGCGGCCAGTGTAAGGTTCAGGTGCTCGAGGGCGGCGGCGAGATTCTCGATTCTGAGAAGCCTCACTTCACCCGCAAGCAGATTAAGGACCACTGGCGTCTGGGATGCCAGTGCAAGGTGAAGGGCGACCTGAAGATCAAGGTGCCTGAGAGTGTGATGGGCGTGAAAGAGTGGGAGTGCGAGGTTATCTCCAACAAGAACGTTTCATCATTCATCAAGGAGTTCAAGGTGGCTCTGCCTCCAGGCGAGCACATGGACTTCGTTCCGGGTTCTTACGCCCAGATCAAGATTCCTGCATACGACTGCATCGATTACGACAAGGATTTCGACAAGGATCTCATTGGCGAGGAGTACATCGGAGCATGGAAGAAGTTCAACATCTTCTCTCTCAAGGCTCACAATCCAGAGCCTACCGTTCGTGCTTACTCTATGGCGAACTATCCTGACGAGGGTGACATCATCACCCTGACCGTACGTATCGCCACAACTCCATTCTTGCCACGTCCACAGGTAGGATTCCAGAACGTACCAACAGGTATCGCTTCTTCTTACATCTTCTCATTGAAGCCAGGCGACAAGGTAATGATGAGTGGTCCTTACGGCGACTTCCATCCTAACTTCACTTCTGGCAAGGAGATGATCTGGATTGGTGGTGGTGCCGGTATGGCTCCATTGCGTGCGCAGATTATGCACATGACCAAGACTTTGCACACTACCGACCGTGAGCTGCACTTCTTCTACGGAGCGCGTGCATTGGGTGAGGCATTCTTCCTTGAGGACTTCTGGGAACTTGAGAAGGAATTCCCTAACTTCCACTTCCATCTTTCACT
>ULPC01010287.1_pt1 | contig 20416 bp, 18 predicted proteins | sample 1953181 | NCBI WGS metagenome assembly ULPC01 (sample SAMEA4835620, study PRJEB28245) | human gut metagenome | biome: gut microbiome; material: fecal sample | place: Denmark | collected 2008
CGCTTAAAATTCCGTAAAACCCGCTGAGTATTTTTAGATGCCCTTCCAAATATTTTAACGCGGCTTCATCCAAAACATTCGGCGCAATATGCTGGTACTGCAAACCGTCATAACTAAAAACGGCAGGCGTTAAATTGCGGCGCAAATCCATACACTGCAAGCGGTTATAATTAAGCTCCGCAATGGCGTCGTTGCACTGCCACAACTTTTGCAGGCTTGTGTAATCCAGAGCGCGCAGGGCAGTTAAAAGCTCTTCGGTTTTCGTTAAAAATACCGGCAAACGTGCCGCGCCAATATCGTCATTATCAACGCGCATCTTCTTCGCCGGCGAAATTATAATTTGCATGGGTGTAGTCCTTTAGATGAATTTTATTTTATATTGCTCAACTATCTTTTGCTTAACTATAACTTACCAGTGTAAAAAATTTAAAATAAGGTTAATCATTAAAGCTTTTTCTTCCGGTTTTGATTCAGCAACCATTAAAGTTATCGCAACCAGCGCACTATCACTGATAATCTTTTTGCCATCTTTATTAAACAATGCCTTGTTCCTTTCTAAAAAGTATAAAAACAAAGCCGCCGCAATGCGTTTGCAGCCGTCATTAAACGGATGGTCTTTAACAACAAAATACAAAAGATTTGCCGCCTTTTCCTCTAACGTCGGATAAACCTCCTGACCGAAAGCCGTTTGATAAATTGCAGATAAAATACTCTCTAATTTACCTGGTTCTTTTTCTAAACCAAAAATCCCGGAAGAAGCACTGAACTCCATATTTTTTATAAGCTGCATACACTCATCATATTTTAACCAATATATACATTTATTTCCTTCCGGCGCAGTTATACACTGATGGTCATATTTATCCAAAAGTTCCAACGCTTTGGAATATTCATTAACTACTCTTAAAACCTCATCAGCTTCAATTCCGGCAATACCTGCAATAATTTCCGATTGAATTTGCACAGTTTTATTAAGTGCCCTTAAACGATTTTCATTAACGGCATACCCTTGCAAAAGATACTGCTTTAAAACCTTATTAGCCCATTGCCTAAAGATTATGCCGCGCTTAGATTTTACACGATAGCCAACAGAAATGATGACATCAAGGTTATAATAAGTTATATTACGCTTAACTTCTCTTTCTTTTTCTACTTGAACTGTTGCAAAATTTGCAACAGTTGCTTGTTCATCTAATTCACCTTCATCGAAAATATTTTTTATATGCCTTGAAATTGTAGATTTATTCTTCTCAAACAATTTTGACATAGCATCCAATGACAACCAAACAGTATTTTCTTCTGTTGATAAGCTAACATTTAATTCAATTTCATTATCTTTAAAAATAACAACCTCATTATTCACACTAATCACCTAAAATAAAAAATATAATAAAACAGTAAAAATTTTAAAGCTTTTTCTTTAACTCTTTCTCCCTCTGCCGCGCATACTTAAACACCAGCCAGAAAAACTTAACCGCCGTAAAAAACATAACCCATCCTGCCCGGCTGAACCGCGCTACAGAACGCACTCTATTCGCTTTTAACAAATGCCCGGTAAATACCCCGGCAAGCATAATTTTAATAAGTTTCAGTGGCATGGTAGGCTCCGGAAAATAACCTAAATATTAGTTTCTTTTTTATAAAGTTCACTCAACACTACAAGCAATCCTAAAACAAGCCAATACATTTTTATTACGGCAGAATTACCGACATTATATTCTGTAAATCCTTGCAATAATAAACAAACCGTTGCCGATACAATCATTAGCGCATAAACATTTTTTACCTTAAACCAAGCAAGTAAATTTTTAAAAATAATATACCCAAACATAGTTACAAAACCTGCAAAACCAACAATGCCATTCTCTGCCAGCATCTGCATAAAATTATTATGTGCATGTCCTAACTTTGGTTCTTTAGCCTGCGGCGATATATATTTTTTCTGATAATTTTCAGTATATTGCCCTAAGCCAACACCTAAAATAGGATAGTCTTTAAACATCTTCCAGGCACTCTGCCAGATAAGTATACGTTCAGTATTAGAGTGATATTTATTAAAATCATCAATAGTATCCAAACGATGCATAAATTTAGAATTATTTACCAAAAGCGTACTAACTAACGCAATAAAAATAATGCCCACAGCTAAATTACGTTTGCTTTTAAACATATAATAAATTAACAGTGCTGCACAAACTATGGCTACTGCCAACCACGCTCCACGAGTAGCATTAAAAACAAGGCCAGCACTACAAATACAAAAAGCTAATCCAGCAAGCCAATAATACTTACCCAATAACTTTCTTTCAAAAAACTCAATTAAAAGCAGCGGCAAAAAAATACACAACCATCCGCCTAAAGTCATCGGGTGTCCATAAAAACCATTAGCTCTGCTCATGCCTGATAAACCCTGATAAACAGCGTATATCGAAGTAACAGTAATACCGGCAAAACCAGCTAACATCACTTTTTTCCCGTCAATGTAGTTATTTAACAAAAATATTACAACAACAAATGGCATAAAACGCCAAATCCACATGTCTGCCCAACGTTTTAATCCATAAACAATATCACCGCTAAATAAAGCTGATATCAACATTGATATAACAAATACACCAATAGAAATAAAATAACTTTTGTAATACAAATCAAGCTTTAACTGTTTCTTAAAAAGTTGGATAAAAAAACAAAATGTTAATATCCCTAAAAAAATGTTGCCAGCGGCAATTGAAATGATCGTTGAAATACTCAAACATATAAAACTAATTTCTGTTATCTTATATAACTTCATTTATTTAGATGCCCCTATTATAAATTAATTAGTTTTCCATCTGCATTACAAATTCCTTTAAAATATGATTTTTGCAAAAAACAATTTATATGATTGCTCTTTAAAAAACTTTTTATTTCATCGTAATAATTTTCATCAGCCCACGGTGAAACAATAATACCTTCTATCAATTTATTTACATCACAATTTACTCTAATGCATTCAACGCCTTTAATTTGTTCAAAATCTATATCAAAAAAATCAGAAACTTTTTTAATCTTATTAACAGCATACATGACTTCATTATCATTATATGTATCAATTGTAATAAGCCTTAATTCATTCTCCCATTCAAACTCTGCTTTATCTTTTAAAAAAGCATACGAAAAAGGATTAGGATCATTATGTACATACGTTTTATGACTTACATATTTAATTTTTCCAATATATATTTGTTCTTTTGCATTACTTAAGGCATCTATCAATTTGCCGATATTAGAAACTATTATAACTCCACGTTTATCCAAAGCATATTCATTCCACATTCTTTTATTTTCTTTTTTGGACAAATTCCAACAATTTACACCTGTGATACGTTGAGTACATGTTACAACTTTTTGTTTTTTAACCCAATCATTGTGAGCCGCAATTTTCTCACCTTTTAATATAACTTCTAAATATTCGTTGCCTAATCCTTCTTTATTAGCTTCTGGTATTAATCCTTCTCTTTTATCATTTTCTCTATAATTAAGCAACTCATTAAAATATAATGTTTTTGTTTCAATTAAATCTTTAAACTTAAATTCTTTGCAATATCTAAGTATTATTGTATCTCTTTTAGGAGTAATCAAAGAATCTGATTTCTTATATGGCATATAATCACCTAAAATTTATTATATTCTTATCAAATATATTATAAATCAATATGTTTCTTATTCTGTCTAGTCCATTAAAATATTGTAGAACATTATAAATACATAAATTAATTTTAATTAACACCTGCAAAATGCATCTTAAATCTGCGATAAATTGTCAATGTCTCATTTTTGACTCTTTATACTTACGCCATGTACTTAAACACTATTATCAATAACCTTAAAATTACAATTTATTTGCAATAACTAAATCCGTAAATTTTCTTTTAGTAATTTTCAGCAATTAAAAATAAGCATCTTGAAATAATATAAATTATATATAACTATTGCTTTCTTTATTAATCTATTGTCAAATGTTGATAAGCGTTATTTTTCTATTTTTAACATTAGAATTTATTTTTAATAAAATGTTAAAATATACCCTTAACTTATAAATATTAATGATACTGTACTAATTTAAAATAAATTTTGTTAACCTATAAAATTTAGTATGTGTATACAGCTTTATTTTATTGCAATTTTTACAAATTATTTTATAAATTAATTCAGGATAAAAGGCAACCTTATTTGTATTTTCATCAATTGTTAATTTTCTAAATACACACTCGTTCAATATATCATTTTCATCAAAGTATAATTGTAAATTATTAGTATATGCAATCAATCTTTTTGAAAATTCTATATCTTCTTTTTCTAACAACTTATTATTTTCATTTAATTTTTTTGAAATAAAATTTTCCATTTTAATTACAGAAGATTTCTTTCGTATCTTTTCATATATTTTTTGCTTAACTTTATCGATAGAATTTTCTCCTTGAATATTAATATTATAAATACTTAATAAGCGATAAAGCTCTTTTATATTATATTTTTCAAATTTAGGATATATACGATCGGGAGCTTGTAATAGTTGTAGATAACTTTCATAAATAATGTTATCTGGTCTCCAATTTTCTGATAACAAAACATAATACTGAAACGTATTAAATAGATCAACATAACACCACAATAAATTTTTTTCGTTAAATAATATTAAATTATGATACAACTCAAAATTAGAATTTAGTTCAATTTGCTCATCTATTGGATTCAACGGTAAAAACGGCATAATTTTATAATCAAACACTATTTCTTCAATATTATTGTCAATTGTTTTTATTTTCACTTTTTCCTTCAACAAAGATATCGGTATTTGTTTTTCTACAGCAAAATTAAAAGCTATTTTCTTAATGCCTTGCTTAAAAGCTTTATCATCAATATTGAAATTATAATATATATTAGTAAATTTTATTTTTGATACATCACATTTCAATTTTTTACATAACTCTGGACAGGAAACAACTTTATTACCTTTTAGATATATTACATATTCTTTATTATCATATATACCTACACCAGAATATCGTGGTTTTGAATTTACATTATGCGTTTTTCTTAAATTATGTATATTACTAATTATCGGCGCAAAAATATCTACAAATGGCTTATCAATTATTTTACTTATTCTATTATTGCAATCAGAACAACAAATAGTTTTTGATTCATATAATCCGCCCAAAGCATTTTGTATAATATGCTCTTTACTTATAACATTACTCAAATCAACTCCACAATATGCACAAAACGGCTTATTTATCATTTTACATATCTTCTTCCTTAAATTTAATGTCATTATGATATTTGCTATTTTTCCTAATTAGAAAACTCAAAATAACATCTCATTATTTAATTTTAAAAATCAACATAAATAAACTTAACTTTTATCTGTTAATTTTTCTCTCTTCAGCAAATACTCAGCATATTCAAAATCATCAAGCGTATCTATATCAATAGATCTCTTCCTATCCATAATATAAGCATAACAATTTTCTACATATAAATCATTATCCTCTAAAAATTGTTTAACATTAGCAATATATATTGCTCCGTTAATTCTATAATATTTTTTAAGGCCTTGCCGTTGTCCTCTTGCGCTTTTAGGTAAAAAATTCTCTAACGAACAATCTTTATCTAAAACATTACACCAAAGCGGTGAATGGTCTACTTCACAAACGCTTACTACAGCCTTAGCTTGTTTTTCATTAAATAATTTATACGCTGCTACAATATCTTCTGCTTTTCTTAATGGCGATGTCGGCTGTAATAAACAAAAAGTATCAAAAATTTGTCCAATTCTCTTATAATAATTTAACACTTCAACAACAACATTCCATGAAGATGCTTTATCTTCGGAATTTTCAGCAGACCTTAAAAATGGTACAGATGCACCGCATACTTTTGCTATTTCAGCATAATGAGATGAATCAGTGGAAACCATTATTTCATCAAAATGTTGAGATGAAATAGATGCATCAATAGAATATTTTAATAATGGTTGTCCATTTAATAATTTTACATTTTTATCTTTTAATCCTTTAGAGCCACTTCTGGCTGGAATAATTGCTATATTTTTCATTTATAATCACTTTTTAAAACCCATTTACCACTAATTTTTTCAAACAAGTCCCTGTTATAGAACTTATCAACAATATTCCAAAATTCTTCTTTTGTGTAACCACAAAAATTACAAAAATCTTCTACGCATTTTTCATCCAATTTGCTATCATGCTCTTTAACTAATTCAAATGCTTTTTCTCTTGTAAGCATACCATATCTTACAAACCTCGCAGCATAATCAGTAGCCGTTGCATGACCAAATTTAGGATATTTCATCCATGGATGAACTAAATATGCTCTTGAATCAACTTGATCAAAATTTTCAATATGATGACTTCTATCCCATTCACCTTCTAAATCATGAAAACCTCTTGTTTTGGCAAATAAATAATTTTCATAGCTATTCCATTTCACAAAATAACTTAAATAAATAGAATCTATTTTTTCTAATTCTTCCATTGAAGGTGCTTGGCATAAAGCTAAGTCTTCCAAAAATACCTCTTTATTATCAATTAATTCATTAAAATCAATATCTGAAGCAACGCCATTTTTTAATTGTGCATTTGCACTGTAAGTTTCTTTGGCATCTGCCCCCCCATATTCAACACTTATATTTTCTCCATATACTAATAATGGAATATTAAATTTTAATGACATTATTAATGGATATGTATAAATCATTCTATCTATATACCATGTAGGCTTTCCGTATTTTTCGAAAGTTTTTCGCATTATAGCTTTTTGAGCTCTAATATTAGGTTTCAATGAAATTATTTCGCATCCAAATTCTTCAGATATATTTCGTATATTATGCTTACCAGCTTCGGTCATCGGGAAATTATCTTCTACGCTTACCAATAAAGGATGCATTTTCATTTCTTCTTTCATAATATGAACCTGGAAATGACTATCTTTGCCACCAGAAACAGCAATCAAACAATCATGATTACCTACACCATTGGAATTTCTATACTTATCGCATAAAAGTTTCAGTTCTTCATACCTTTTATTCCAATCAATATTTTGTTTTCTTTCATTATTTAAGCAAGCTGAACATACACCATTTTCATCAAACGTTATACCAGGTCTTGTATTTGGCATTACACATTTTTTGCAATAAAACATTCTAATTCCTCACTTCTTTAGCATTAAATAAATTATAAAATTTCTTTTTTAACTTAAACTTTTCATTTTCAAAATAATCTTTAGTAGCTTCAACAATCTTATCAGATGTTTTCCCATCACCATATGGATTTTTCATGTTATTTAATCCATCTAAAAACTCTTTTGACAAAGCTTTCTTTACAGCTTCTAGTATTTTATTTTCCTGAGGTACACAGTTAATAATACTTTCAGCTTGTATTCTGCCAAGTTGGCGATCGCCTATATTAATTGTTGGTATTTTAAAACTCGGAACTTCAACTATACCACTTGAAGAATTTCCTATTACAAACTTTGCATACTTAACTGCGCTTAAATAGCCTTGTGCACCTAAAGAATTCACTAAATATATATTTGAATATTTTTGAGCGTACTGTTCTATAGATTCATTTATAACTCTACCATTGGCATCTGCATTAGCTTTAGTACATAAAAAGGTTATTTCCGGAAATTTAGTAATCGCTTCCAATAACTCTTTTATCTGTTGTTCAGCAGTATTATTTTCTAATGTAACAGGATGAAATGTTAAAACAGCGTAAGCATCACCTAAAGTAAAACCTAATCTATTTTCTAAAGCCGCTTTACTTAAAAGTGACAGATTTTTTGCATTTTCTACCCCCATTGCCCCTACACAAAATACTCGCTCCGGAGATTCACCCATTTGTATAACACGATGTTTATACTGCTCTGTACTTGTAAAATGCAAATAACTCATTTTGGTAATAGCATTTCTAACTGCTTCATCTATCGCACCTTCTGTAGCTTCTCCGCCATAAAGATGAATAATAGGTATTCTTGCGTTCATTGCAGCACAGACTATCGCCAAAGTTTCATATCTATCACCAAGCACCATCAATGCATCAGGCTTACTTTCATCAAAATATTCGGCAAAACTGATAAGAGCTAAACCCATACTTTTAGAAATAGCCACTGGAGTATCGGAACTCAATAATATTTCTATTTTTTTATCAATAGGAATACCATCAGCTTCTATTTCCTTAACAGTCATACCAAATTCCGGTGATAAATGCGCACCGGTAACAGCTACTCTAACGTCTATTCCTGGTTCATTTATAAACTTTTTTATAATTGGTGCCAATAAGCCATATTCAGCCCGTGTAGCAGTTACAATTGTAAGTTTTTTCATATCTCTATGACCTCATCTTCAACAAAGTCCCTAATCGCTTTACTTCCTAATACATCATTCCAACGCATGGGAGAAAGCCCTGTTCCCGGTCTTTTAGTTGTTAAATTATCTACTGTTAATACTTCTCCTTTTTTTATATTCTTTGCCGCTACTATACTTTTTCTGGCAATAGCAATATTTTCACGTTCAGAATCTGATACCGTTTTATTGGGTGAACCTAAAGCTTCTTCTATATTCCTTATTGAAGAAACCATAGCAGCTAATTCATTTGGCTCCAAACTAGCCTTGTGATCCGGTCCGGGAAGATTTTTATCTAAAGTAAAGTGTTTTTCTATAACTTCTGCACCTAAAGCGACTGCTGCTATTGGTACTTCTATACCTTTGGTATGGTCAGAATATCCAACTTTAACTTTATATATATTCCTTAATGTTTCCATAGCTCTCAAATTAACATCTTTATATGGAGTTGGATATTGTGTATTACAATGTAATAAAGTTATATCGGATGTACCATTAGTTTTTAAAACTTTAATCGCTTCATTTATTTCTTGCAATTCACACATTCCAGTTGACATAATTACAGGTTTCCCTGTTTTAGCAATTTCAACAAGATAAGGATAATTTGTAACTTCGCCAGAAGGAATCTTCCAAAATGGCACCATATCATTTAAAAAATGAATGCTTCCTATATCAAAAGGTGTTGAAAGAAATTGAATCTCTTTTTTATTACAATATTTATAGAGTTCCAAAAAAGCTTCATATGGCAAAGTTATCTTTTTAAGCATTTCTTTTTGTGACTCTACTATACCAATATTATCTTTTTGATAATCTGCCATTTCTGCAAACTTAGATACTATGGAATCTAATTTGAATGTCTGAAATTTTATGATATCAGCACCGGCCTCTTTAGCTTTATCAACAAGCTGCCTTGCCAAGTTAATATCGCCATTATGATTTACACCGGCTTCAGCTATAATTAGTACTTTTGCCATATTTTCACCCCCTATTTTTATCTATATAATGCCAAATACTTTTTTATTGTTTCCTACATTATGCAAAACAGTTGAAGCAGCGCCTACAATAGTACTATCTCCAATCTTTATCCCCTGAATTACTGTTGAGCCTGCCCCTACAAACACATTATTACCAATATTAACATTACCGCATATGATACTCTTACCGGCTATATGCGTATTGAACCCAACATAACATTCATGCTCTATAACAACGCCTGTATTTATAATCGCTAAATCGCTAATACAACTTTGAGAATTTATTATTGTGCCCTTGGCAATAAAGCAACCTTTACCAATTTGTACATCTGTTGCCAAAATTACACTTTTGTCTACAACACTGGGTATGTTAAAACCTATACTTTTTAATTTATTATATAGTTTTTCACGTAAATCAGAATTTCCCATATACCCAATAGTTATAAAAGCGTTTTGTACGCCGCTTTTATATAGCACTTCCAGCTCATCATCAGTACATATGACTTTATACCCTCTATACTGGATGCCTTCGTCCTTAAATCTTTCAGAAAATCCAACAATTTCATAATTCCCGGCTTGTTCTATACTGTCAATAACACTTTTAGCATGACCGCCTGCACCGATTAAAATAATTTTATCCATTATTTTAATTCCCGCTCCATTCTGCTTAACTCATCAAATTGACCCATATCAAGCCATGCATCTTCATGAATAGGATAAATGCCGACTTTTTTATTATCTTCTTTAATTCTTTCAATAATGTCAGGAAAACCGATATTTTCATCATCTGCAATATAAGTAAACACCGAACCATTAACTACATAACAACCTGTATTAGTTAAAAAATTCAATGTAGGTTTTTCTTTCATTTCTATAATATTTTCATTTTTATCCAATTCTACAACACCATAAGGAATTGTAAATTTCTTAGCTGAACAAATCATTGTAACTACATTATTCTTATTACTATGCTGCTCAATTATATCGCTGAAATCAGCTTTTATTAAAATATCACAATTAGTTAAAATAAAATCTGTTTGCAAATAATTTTGCAAAAGCTTCAATCCTCCACCGGTTCCTAAAGGTATATTTTCGTCAATAAAAGTTATATTATAACTTTTTTCTTTTATTTCATTAAAATATGCCTTAATCATGTCTTTTTTATAGTTAACAATTACATAAAAGTCTTTACATCCGGCTTTTACAAACTGCTCTATAATTCTTTCAATAATAGGTATATCACCAACAGGAATCAACGGTTTTGGTAAAATCTTAGTATATGGATATAAACGTGTTCCTTTACCGCCTGCCATAATTACAACCGGCAATTTTATTTTGCTTTGAGGTTTTAATTCTATATTGTTATCTGTCCAAAAAACTATTGTTTTTATGGTTTTATCCGCATTTAAAACCGGCAATGCTGATATACTGTTTTCCAGCATATAGTTTTTAGCTGCAATGATATCAGTATCAAATAAATATTTAGGATTAAAATTAGCAATTTTATCTACCGGTGCTGACATGTCGCCGCTTTTTAAAATCCATCTTCTGATATCACCATCAGTAATTGCTGCCAGTAATTGTTTATCTTCATTACAAATAAACAAAATCTTTTTCTGGCAGGCATTAAGCCTGCCCAGAGCATCTATTATGCTTAAATCATGGGCTACTATGTAATTGTTTATATCCATATTTATCTTCCACCTTAATTAAACAACTTAATTTGTTCAACAACGGCTTTAATTTCTTCGTCGGTAATATTAGTACTGCACGGTATATTTACCACATGTTCCCAATAATATTTTGCTTTTTCAATTTTATATGCATAAGCGTCCAAATATGGTTTTTGTTCATTAATCAATCCCCATATTGGCCTGGTTTGAATTTTTTTATCTAATAAGTAAGCAATTAATTTATCCCTTTGTTCGCTATTTTCACACTCCAAAGCATAAAACCATTTATTGCTCCTTATGCCCTCTCTGAATTTTAACAGTTTAAATTGCGTGTCTTTTAATAGCAAACTATACTCATCATAATTTTTATTTTTTGCAGCAATAAATTTTTCCAATTGCTCCAGCTGCGCTAATCCAAGAGCTGCCTGTAAATTTGTCATACGATAGTTATAGCCAATCATATCATGTATATAATTCAATTCATCGCTTTTAGCCTGCGTAGTTAAATGCTTAGCTAATTTCAAATATTCTTCATTATTTGAAACTATCATACCGCCACCACCGGTAGTAATAATCTTATTCCCATTAAAGGAATAAATTCCTATATCACCCATCGTTCCGGCGTATTTTCCTTTTAATGGTCCTTCGCTATAATATGTGCCAATAGCCTCTGTGGCATCTTCTATAACTTTTAAGTTGTATTTTTTCGCAATATCTAAAATATTTTCCATATCTGCCATATTGCCAAATACATGTACTACCACTAAAGCTTTTACTTTTTGCTTAGTTAATTTAAATAACAATTCATTATCAACAAACTCACATTCAACTTCGCAAAATTCTTTTAATTTTTTCGGGTCAATGCATAACGAATCATCACAATCCATAAAAATAGGGGTAGCTCCAATATATTTAACAGGGTTTACAGCTGCAATAAATGTTAAAGTTGGTACAATAACTATATCGTCTTTTTTTACGCCAATCGTCATCAGCGCAGTATGAATACCGGTCGTTCCGTTTTGACATGCAACTGCGCCTTTTACATTAACATATTCTGCTATTTTATTTTCAAATTCTGTAACATACGGCCCGCCTGTTGATACCCATTCGGTTGCAACAGCTTCAGTTACATATTTTAGTTCGTTGCCTTTTAAATTAGGTACTGATAATGGAATAAAATGATTCATATTAACATCTCCAATTACAAATTGTAAATATCTGCTTTGTATTTAGATAAATTAGCTTTTAAGAATTTAATGGTTTCTGCCAAACCTTCTTCAAAAGTATATTGCGGTTTCCAATCAGTTAATTCCATAATTTTTTTATTTGAACCAAGCAGACGGTTTACTTCACTGTTTACAGGCCTTAATCGTTGCTCATCACAAATAATCTTGGCCTCGGGATTTATTTGTTTAATTAACTCCTGTGCCAGTTCGCCAATAGAAATTTCCTTTTGGGTTGCAATGTTTATTTCTTGACCAATCGTTTTATCTGATTTATATATTTCAATAAAGCCATTAGCTGTATCTTTAACATAGTTAAAATCACGTGTCGGTGTCAGCGAACCTAATTTTATCTCTGTTTTACCTGAAAGCAGCTGAGTAATTATGGTGGGTATAACCGCCCTTGCCGATTGCCTTGGCCCAAATGTATTAAAAGGCCTTACAATAGTTACCGGCAAATCAAAGGAGCGATAAAAAGATTCTGCCAATCTGTCTGCACCTATTTTAGTTGCAGAATAAGGAGATTGCCCCTGATAAGGATGATTTTCATCAATTGGAACATATTTAGCAGTACCATATACTTCAGAAGTTGAGGTTACCAATACCCTGTCAATATTTAATTCCCTTGCAGCCTGCAAAATATTTAACGTGCCTTTTATATTAGTATCTACATATGTATCAGGTGAATGATAACTAAAAGGTATAGCTATCAAAGCAGCTAAATGAAATACCGCATCGCAGCCTTTCATCGCTTCTTTTACGCCATGCGGATCCCTTACATCACCAGAAAAAACTTCTACATTATCCATTATTTCTTTGGGCAATGTATCCAACCAGCCCCATGAATTAAACGAATTATAAAATACGAAAGCCTTAACCTGATAACCTTTTTTTACCAATTCTTCTACTAAATGGCTGCCTATAAAACCATCAGAACCTGTTACTAATATTTTAGACATTTTTATCACCTTTCTGCATTTTTAATATATTGTATAAAAAAGAATATACCTGTTCCTTATTTTTTTCTAAATCAATCTCTTGATACTTATAAACTTCTTCTGCTATAACCCCTTCTATAAAATTCTCAGAAAGTTTATCAAATCCTTTTTTTACCTCCTCAACTGTAAATGTTTTCATAATGTCACTTAGCTGGACTTTATCGTTATAAACAGTAACACCTGGCAAACACCTATACCACGCTCTGCCAAAAGTTAAAGCAGGTTTACCACCGGAAATAGCTTCAAATCCAGCAGTACCTGTTATAGTTGCAACAAACTGAGACTTATTAATTAATTCATAAGTATTAGTTTCTTTTGACATAAATCTAATATTTTTAAATCCCTGAAGCCTAAGAAAAAAATATTTATCTCTCCACTGATATGTTTGCAATGGATTTTCTTTTACATATATATACCAATCATCAGGAATTATTTTCCTAATTTTTTCTATCACTAAAATTTGGTCATTGTAAATTCCACCCAATGTTGAAGTTGTCATCTCTGGTTGTAAATGTATCGGAAAATATACAAAGTTTTCGTCTTTTTGTATTTTATCTTTAAAAATTTTATTGTAATTTAAATTGTATAAATATTTTTGATATTTTCTGCTTGTACTTTTTATTATATGTCTAGATAACCAATCAAACAAATTATCATATTTATAAGAATAAGCCTTAAAGCTATTCTTTTTATCTTTCAACCAATTATCTAAGTGAAAAGCTTTTTGCGGTTCCCAAAATACTTTTTTTTCAAAATTACCATCTATAATATTATCGTCTTTTTCTTGTTTAAAATTGTATTTAGAATTTAGTTTATAATATCCTATGTCATCTAAATCCCAACAAATTAAAAATTTATCACGCATATAACAAGGAAAACATATTAAAGTTTTTATGTTCAATAATTTAGCAATATCATATAGAATACAAGCATATGCTCCATGCGGCGCATCACTAAAAATAATTATTTCTATCTTATTTTTTATTAACAAATCATAAAAATAATGAATAAAAATATTTATAACATTTAAGTTTTCATAAACTGCTCTATTTTCAAAATATGATTCTCTAACTAATTGATCTAAATATGTATAAAAATTGTTCTTTAATTTTAGATAAATATCATCCGAAATATTATATTCGTAATTAAATTGAATATCTCCTTCAATTAAATATCGCCAATGTACCGCGTTTTTTAATTTTATGCCTTCATCATCTGTGCCAGAAGAAATAAACCATTTATTTATTTCAATAACATTACTTTCTTCCAGTTTATAAATTACATCTCTTATAAAAGGAAAATCAAACCCTACCACAACAGCATTTCGCTTCATTATTACAATCAAACTCCTTTGTCTTATTTACCATAATCCGCTAAAATGATGTACTACATAAGTATCATTTGTTATATTCCATTTGTTATTTATTTTTTCAGGGCAAAACCATTCGCGTGGAAATATTTTTACATCATTGGGCAATTCTAAATATTTACCGTTTAATTTTATACCATAATGCAATCTTGCTATCTTGGTCATTATTCTTGTATTAGCAATTTCAGCATAATCATCACTAAATTCTAATCCATAATACCACAGTAACATCAACCCAATCCAAGGGTGATATTGCTTGGCTCCTAATGTACCTGTTGCTAAAAGATTTGGGCTTTCATAACACGTAAAAGCGCCGTAATTTAGCAAATCATCAAAAGGTTTAAGAACCTCGCAATCAGTATCCATATAAATGCCGCCATAATTATAAATGCAATGCAATCTCGCAATATCCGCTACAAACGCATATTTTTTTCTATCATAAGCTTGCTTGGCAAAAGGATATTCTTCTATTGGAAAATTACTTTCATTCCATAATTTAAATTCATAATTTTTCAATATTTTTGGCCAAGTTTTCATACACTGTTTTAATAAATCAGGATATTCTCCTTTTCCAAACCAGGCATAATTTATGACTTTTGGAATTTGCCGGAAATCATCATAAGGTTTATCATAAATATTATCAAACTTACTCTTATAATAATGCTTATAAAGATCTTTATAAAACTTAATTTGCTGACGGTATTCATTTAGGCGATATGCTATTCCCATAATTTTCACTCCAATATTTTGACAATGTTTTTTATCAAATTTTTCTGACTGTATTTTTCATTAGCGCCTGATAACCCGGCTCTATATTCATCTGACATAGAAGTAAAATTATTAACAAAATTTTCAAGTTGTTTGCTAAATACATCTATGCTATCCAACTTAACAGCTTCACCTATTTTAAACTCTGCAAGCACTTCCGGACTCATTTCTGGTGATTGTAAAACCGGTTTAAAATAACCAATAGCAGTAAAAAGCATTGCGCTTGGTTGATATCTATAGCGTTCAGCTCCATATGGCATTAAAATTGTATCACAGTCCATCAATGCCTGCTGCCAATCTATGCCAAGCAAATTTTTATGTAAAAATTTTATATTTTTATTGCTTTCATATAATTTTGCCAGTCTTTCAAAATCGTCAGAATCTTCTTTAGTTGCCGTAGCTCCCTGCACTAATAATTCCACCGAAGTTTTAAATTCTGCTTTGCTGAAAGCCTCTAAAAAGAATTCCAGATTTTTTTCTTTGCGGTATTGTCCAAAAAAACCTAACCGCAAAGGAGTATGTACTGTAAATTCCGGTTTAACCTGCAAATCAAAAGGTATATATACCGGCGGAAATATTGTGTGGAAGTTCGGGCAGTCAGCAAGTTCAGGAAATTCTGTCTGCATTCCCAATGCAGCTATATGTACATTTTTATAATTTTTTAAAGACTGTACTCCATTTACAAATTTTTCCCTGTCACTTGGCATAATTCCATGCATCATAAATAATACAGGCACAACAGAGTTTTTTAATTTGCTCTGCTTTAGAGATCTCATTCCACGCCAGCTTGATGTTGGTATTATAACAGCATCACATAATCCTGCTTTTGCCTTTTCATAAGCAGAATCGAACCATGCAACACGGCGTTTTTCTCTTAAAACAGACAACAATATTTTCTTTAATTTGCTTACTCCGGCGTAGCTTACCGCTTCGCCTCCATCAAGATATTCTATATCAGTTTTGTAATTAAGTTTAAAAGGATAATTGTCCGGCACAAAAAATATCGGCTCGTGTCCTTGTTTTTTCATTTCTTCTACCAGTATTCTATCAAACTCAACTTCATGCCCGGCCGGCATTACAATGCTTTCCAAAAGTGCTATTTTCATTTGTTTTCACCTTTTCTTTGCAATTCAATTAATTTTAAATATTTCATTAAAGTGTAAAAGAAATGATTTAAAGACATTACAAAACCCATCATGCCATCTAAAAAACCTTTTTTTAAAATACCCATTTGTATAAAACCAAAAAAAGCATGCAACAATGCTTTTGTTAATGTTGTTTTTTTGCCATTTTCATAAGCATTTTGTGCCCAGATAGTTGTATATTGGTCAAACTTTTTAAGCCATTGTTCCCAGCCGGTATAAGTATAGTGTTCTATATAGCCTGTTAATATTTCAGCTTTATCTTCACAAACAGGATGCTCATGCACCTTATTGACCCATTTTACATGATGTGTTCTAAAAAGACGAGGCACAAAATCCGGCTTTAATACGCCATAATTAAATTTTCTGCCAAAAGCCACTGATTTTCTTTTAATTTTATACTGTATATCATCGTCTTTTTTTGTTGCTTTTTTTATTGCATCTATAAGTTCATCATTCAGGCGTTCATCTGCATCCAAATAAAGTACCCATTCTGTTTCAACTTTATCTAAAGCAAAATTGCGCTGCGCTGAAAAGTCATTATCCCATGCACGATAAATAAGTTGCGCACCGACTGTTTTTGCAAGCTCTACGGTTTTATCGGTGCTGCCTGAATCTACTATTAAAACTTTATCAGCACATTTTTTAGCGTTATTTATAACTTCAACTATATTCTGTTCTTCATTTTTAGTTAAAACAACTACTGTTACTTTACTCATTTTGCATTATCATTGCAAATTGCATTTTTAAACTTCTATCATTATTTATGAAGAATTTTATAAATTTGCGGTAAATTCCTTTCTAATGAATAATTTATTATATCTCTCAAAAAACGTGGATACAATAATATTTTATATTTGCATATCAATTTAATTTTCCATTTTATATTATTATTAATCGAACTATTTTGAATTTCATTATAATGTTTTTTCAAAAATTCAGTTATCACCTGACTATGTTCATACTTTTTATATTTTCTAAATTTTAAATACGCATCATATGTTCTGTATAAAACATCTTCATTCAAAAATGCCTTATATTCGCTAAATAACACCATATGCAGAAAAAAGGCTTTAAAAGAATCAGTAAATTTCTCTAACGAAAAGTTTTTAGTTTTTGTTAAACTTGTATTATTGTACCTGTAATAATACAAAGCATCATCAACGTAACTTATCGTTGGCCTTATATAATAACTTACCAGTGCACCATGAGCAGTATCTTCACCCTGTTTTAATAAAGGAAATAATATATTTAAATTTTTTCTACGATATAAAGACATAGCCCCACCAAATAGCGACCCTTTATATTGTTTGTATTCATTGAAAGTATATATTAGGCGAGCACATTCGGGGGGGGAATTATGTACCATATTATAAGTACCATTATCATTTTGAAGATAATAACTCGTGCAACAAGCAATATCGGCTTTTCTTTCTTCTAAAACTTTATACATTAATTCACAATATCTTTTATCTACAAAATCATCACTATCAATAAAAGTTATATAGTCACCTTTCGATACTCCAATTCCAACATTACGTGCATGGGCAACTCCACTGTTTGATATTGATTTTACTATAATTCTGTTATCAATATTGGCATATTTTTGACAAATTTCTAACGAATTATCCGTCGAGCCGTCATTAATTAAAATAATTTCTATATTTCTATAAGTTTGATTTATACATGACTCTATGCATTCTTCCAAATATTTTTCTACATTATATACAGGTATAATTATTGAAATTAGAGCTTCCATGTTATCTCCTCGCCATAAAAATATAGTTTTACTATTCTATCTTATTACCCTTTAAAATTCTCCATGCCGAAATATCTCTGGCAGTATCGGCAACTTGTTTTATCTGCTGATTTTTATCCTGCAAGCCTATTTCTCCATCATAAGCCCATAAACGATGATTAAATACTGCTTCCCTGTTCTCAAACATATTTGGCAAAATAGCAGAATAAGTAAATCCCTGTGGAGCAATCATTTCTGCCAAAGTACCGGCAATCTGCATATGGCACCCAACAGATTTATTATTGAACCAGTTTTTATCTACACAATTGCCATAAAAAATACAAGGAATGGCAGATAATGTTCTTAAATCTTCTTCTTTGGCAAAGCTAAAACGTTCAGAATGGTCGCCGGTGATAACAAATAAAGTATCAGGCAACTTGTTCTGTATACGCTCAACAAAATTACCCATTTGCTGATCAGCATACCAAAAATGCCCTATATCTGTTAAATTATCTTCAGTAGCAGCAATTGAAGGAGGTAATTTTTTACGCATTGCTTCACGGTCAAAACCTTCATTATCTATATTTAAAGTATAAGGAGGATGATTAGTACCGGTCAAAATAATATGAAATACTTTTTCTCCTGGTATTTCTTTATCAATATAGTCACTTACATATTTAAATAATACTTTATCAGGACAACCCCAAGGATTATCTGCTGCCGAATATTTAAAATTATCTGCACAATGAAATTCATCAAAATTTTGTGATGAAACAAATTTACCTACATTTTGCCAGCCTGCAAAACCACCATACCAAAATACAGTTTTGTAACCAAGCTGTTTCATTATATAGCCTATCCCTGTATGATATTGTGTTTTAAAAGTATTATCCTGATAATTTTCATAAATACCGGATGCAGGTAAACCAGTAACTAAACCGCTTACACCCCAAATAGTCCCCGTTCCATGGGCAAGCATAGTAGATATACTGGCACTTTGCTTGCTATCCATGAATTTAGAACCATATTCAACTATGCCTAAATCTTTAAATTCCGGCAAAAAAGGCCATAATCCATAACTTTCACCAAGAATTACGATAATATTATCAGGCTGAACTTTCAATTTAGAACTACTAACTGTATGTAAAAATGCATCATCAATTGTATTGGCATTTTTATTACCTTTTAAAAATTCTATTTTATTGCGCAGTTCTGCCGAATTAAAATTAACAGAAGCTACTCTTCCCAAATATTCATGGATTTTGTACACTCTATATAAGGCCTGCCCATCATCTAAAATAGCTTCATTCAATAAATTTGCTTTTAAACGCGCAGCACTAACCCAATTAATAGAACCTTCATAAGTAAATGCACCACCAAACCTTACAAAAATCCAAAAAACAGGAATTAAAATAACTGTAAGCACTGCAACTATTTTTTTATGATTTATTGCTTGAAATTTTAATACAGGGGTCTGTAAAACTTTTTTTAAAAAATAAGCTAATAAAAAGCCTGCTATAATTGCCGCCGGTAAACGATAATACAATTGATATTCATTAATTGCAGTCATAAGAATAGCATACTTATCATCATACATACCGTTAATAAGCATGCTGTTAAAACCTGAATTGAATATTTTATAATAAGGTATTCTTGCAAAAAATAAAATAGTGAAAAATACCAAAGCCATACTATGCCAGATAAGCCTTACTTTTTGAGCCGGATACTTTAAATAACAAGTTACAGGCATAGTCGCAAACAAAGCCCCAATTAAAACTATAATTCCTGAAGTTTTTAAACTCATTCTTAATCCAAGCCACATTGCACTGAGAACTTCAGAAAATTCTATTGATGAAATTTGTGAATAATAAATAAAAATAAAAATTGCTCTAAATAATGAAAATATTAAACACCAGTATACAAACGCCTTTAAATCTACTTGTAAATTTTCAAATAAAACTCCAAATCTTTTCATTTATTTTCACCTTCAGAATCAGCTATTAAAATTTTATCTATTTTTCAACATTTTCTCTGCCGCTTCGATAACCTGCGTTACCGTAAGGCGCGTCATGCACTGCATATCGTCGCATTTATGCTTCATGCCGCCCGCACAGCCAAGGCACG